>JABNAD010000299.1_pt2 | contig 28015 bp, 31 predicted proteins | sample 7240381 | NCBI WGS metagenome assembly JABNAD01 (sample SAMN11332834, study PRJNA596920) | anaerobic digester metagenome | biome: digested sludge; isolation source: digested sewage sludge-derived enrichment culture grown on H2/CO2 | place: Germany: Goettingen
CGCCCTGGACGGCAAGAAGGTCGGGGCTCAGGCGGACACCACCGGAGCCTATTACGTGGCCGATCACTGGGTCGATGGCGACGTCGATGTCGACTTCACGCCCTACCCCGAAGTGTCCGGGGCCATAATGGCCTTGGACAGCAGCCTGGTGGATGCCATAGTGGTCGACACCCCGGTGGCGAACAGGTATGCCAACGATGACTCCTACGATTTCAAGGTGGGCTTCACCATTGAGACCAACGAGAGCTACGGCATCGCCTGCCCGAAGGGAAACCCGGCCCTGAAGATGGTCATCGATAACGTCCTCGAGCGGATCCTCAGCGACGGCACGATGGACGATATCCTGGTCCAGTACACCTAGACGGTGACCGGGTCCGGACTCGCAAACCCCTTACCTTAATTCATTTCCCCATCGATGAGTAGTAATGAGGTGATAGCATGGAGCTCGACTGGAGTGTAATCCCCGACTATTTCGACCTGTTCATGGAAGGTGCCGGGGTGACGTTGGTCATCAGCCTGCTGGCGATCGGCCTGGGATTCCTGGGAGGGATATTCTTTGGGCTAGGCCGGATCTCTAGCAACAAGGTCGTCTATGCGCTCACCACAGTATACGTTGAGATATTCAGAGGAACCCCGCTTCTTATCCAGATATTGATCATCTACTTCGGCCTGCCTTCGCTGGGCATCCAGTTCAGCGTGTTCGGGGCCGGGGTGCTGGCACTGGCCCTCAACAGCGCCGCGTACCAGGCCGAGATATTCCGGGGCGGGATGCAGTCGATCCCCAGCGGCCAGATGGAGGCGGCGCGTTCGATGGGCCTGACCTACAACCAGTCGATGCTGCACGTGATCATCCCGCAGGGTCTTCGGAACGCCATCCCGCCGTTCACCAACGAGTTCATCATCATGATCAAGGACTCTTCGCTGGTCTCGGCCATCGGCCTGTTCGAGCTAACATATACCGGCGAAGGCATAATCGGAACGACGTTCCAACCGTTCGTCGTCTACCTGTTCATAGCCGCCATATACTTCGTCATGACCTTCACCACGGCGCTCATCATGAAACGGGTGGAAAAGAAATACTCCATCCCCGGAACCATGGGAGGGATCTGATATGGCAGAACCGATAATCAAGACGGTCGGTCTCCGAAAATCCTTCGGTGACCTCGAGGTGTTGAAGGGGATAGACCTGGAGGTGATGCCCTCCGAATGCATGGTCATAATCGGTCCCAGCGGCAGTGGGAAAAGCACCCTTCTGCGCTGTCTCAACCGTATGATCGAACCGACCGGGGGTTCCATCTACTTCGAGGGACACGACATAATGGACCCCGACATCGACATAAACCAGGTCCGCTCGCACATGAACATGGTCTTCCAATCGTTCAATCTCTTCATGCACCTCACGGCCCGGAACAACATATCCCTGGCGCTCACCAAGGTCAAGAAGATGAGCCGACACGAGGCCGACGAGCTGACCATGGCCACCTTGGACAAGGTGGGCATGAGGGACAAGGCGGACGCCTACCCCGGCGAGCTGTCCGGGGGGCAGCAGCAGAGGGTGGCCATCGCCAGGGCCATGGCCATGGACCCCAAGGTCATTCTTTTCGATGAGCCGACCTCGGCCTTGGACCCTGAGCTCATCGGCGAGGTGCTGGACGTGATGAAGAAATTGGCCATGTCCGGCATGACCATGGTGGTGGTGACGCACGAGATGGGCTTCGCCCGGGAGATGGCCGACAAGGTCATCTTCATGGACCAGGGCGTTATCGCCGAGCAGGGCACGCCCGAGGAGATATTCGTCAATCCCCAGAACCCCCGCACCAAGGTGTTCCTGAGGAGGATACTGAAAGAGGTGAACGCCTTGGACCCAGGCATCCCTCCGGATTTCATGCCGACCGGCAACGGGGTCCAAGACAACCCTTAAATATGCTATCAGAAATACAAACGGACCATGGGCGCGCTGAGCATTCGCACCGACATTGTTCTGGTCCAGCGCGTCTTGGGTATCTGAAAGGGGAGCCGTTGGCTTTCCCGTCCATTGTGGGGTTGGTCTGTCAATGAGAATGTTATCGTTCGTGCTGGTGCTTGGTGTGGTGAGAGGCGGGGGGCGTCGCCCCAAGGTGATCGAGGGCAGCGACAGCCATCAGCTGCCTTGGCTCTCCACTCCAAAATACCCCTGCGGCCCGGACAACGGGCGCAATGACGACGGTTACTACCAGCCGATAAAGAAGAACCACAGCGTGCGCAACTATCAGATGCCGATAAAAGGAAAGAAGTGAGGACAGGGATCGACATGGAGGTCATATCGATGGTCGTGAACGACGAGTTCGGGGTCATGCAGAGGATCATGGGCGAGTTCACCCGCCGCAAAATCAACGTGGACACCATCGTCGTCGGGAAGTGCGAGATGCCCGGCAAGTCCCGCGTCGTTCTCACGGTCTCCGACCGCAAGCAGGCCGAGTGGGCCGTGGACAGCCTTCAGAGGCTGCACGACATAATCCAAGTGGAGCTGGTGGACGAGAGCCGCCAGGAAGCGTACGCACTGGTGGGCAACACCGTCGGGAAAGCGCGTCTGATAGGTTCCATAGAGGAAGTGGAGAAGATGCTCCAGGCCACCAACCCTGACCGCTTCATAAGAGCGGTGAACGCCATCTGAGGTGATCACATGAAGGGAAAGATCTGGATGGACGGACGTTTGGTGGAGTTCGAGGACGCCAAGGTGCACGTGCTGGCGCACGGCTTCCATTATGGGACCGGGGTATTCGAGGGCATCCGTGTCTATCACACCCCGCAGGGGAGGAACATATTCCGGCTGAGGGACCACATGGTCCGCTTTTTGAACTCCGCGAAGGTGCTGCAGATGAAGGTGCCGTACTCTCTGGACGAGCTTTGCGATGCCTGCCGCGAGGTGGTCAGGGAGGCCGACCCAAAGGGCGATTACCTTCGACCACTGGCGTTCTACGGGGTTCACCCCGAGTTCAAGATAGGCCTCAACCCAAGCAAGCTGGGCACCAACGTCAGCATCATGTGCACCTACATGGGCGTGTACATGGGCAAGGACCAGGTGGAGCAGGGGGCGAACATCATCACCTCCTCCTGGGAGAAGTACTCCAACCACGCCGCGGCGCTCAACGCCAAGGTCTCCGGGCATTACGTCAACTCCGTCATCGCCAAACTGGAGGCCATCCAGCACGGCTGCGACGAGGCGCTGATGCTGAACCCCAACGGCAACGTGGCCGAGGGGACCGGGGAGAACGTGTTCATGGTGAAGAACGGCCGGCTATTCACGCCGCCGGTCTCCGCCGGGATACTGGAGGGCATCACCCGGGACTGCATCATGACCATCGCCAGGGACCTGGGGGTGGAGGTCGCGGAGAAGGACATGACCCGCTCCGAGCTGTACATGGCCGACGAGGTGTTCATGACCGGGACGGCGGCGGAGATATCCCCCATACGCTCCATCGACAACCGCCTGATCTCGGACGGCAAGATCGGTCCGCTCACCAAGAAGCTGGGCGCGGCCTTCCACAAGGCGGCCATGGGCGAGGACCCCCGATACGCCGGATGGTCCGACCTGGTGAAGGTCTAAACCTCTTCCAAGCATCCTCTTTTTTAGGAGCTCAAGCGGAGCGTTAAATAAGCCACGCTCAGATTATGCACCGGTGCTCTATGTACGAGGTCCGGTTCCACGGTCGAGGGGGGCAGGGGGCGGTCATGGCCGCCCAGACCCTGGCAGAGGCGGCGGTCATCGAGGGCAGGCACGCACAGGCGTTCCCCTACTTCGGGGCCGAACGTCGAGGCGCTCCGGTGATGGCCTTCGCCCGCATCGACGACCGGAAGATCAGCATCAAATCGCAGGTTTACGAACCGGACCTGCTGGTGGTGCTTGACGAATCGCTCCTGGACATAGAGCCGGTGGCCCGCGGTCTGAAGAAGAGCGGCAAGGCGGTCATCAATTCCCGGAAGCTGCCGACGGAGATCGACCTGGGGGTGGAGGTGGGATGCGCCACCGTCCCCGCGACGGCGATAGCCATGGAGTTCCTGAAGGCGCCGATCGTGAACACGGCGATACTAGGTGCCGTGGCCAGGGTCTGCGACCTGGTGAGCATGGGATCGATGCAGCAGGCCATCGCCAACCGCTTCGGGGAGAAGTTCGGGGAGGCCGCCGCGCGGAGCAACGCCGCCTCGGCGGCCGCGGCGTACGCCCAGGCGGTCGTCGGGGTTTGCAAGGGGAAACGGCCACTGGCGCAGAAGAGGGAATGGCTCCCTGGGTGGAGGGAGATCCCCATCGGCACCACTCTTGATGAGCGTATCATCGAGGGAGTGGCGGTCGGCCCCGGCGGGGCCCGCCAGAACCTCACCGGAAGCTGGAGGGTGCAGACCCCTCGCTATGATAAGGAGAAATGCGTCAGATGCCTGCGCTGCTGGTTCTCCTGCCCCGAGGGGTGCATAAAGAGGGAGGAGGACGACTACGTGCGCTGGGACCTCAACTACTGCAAGGGCTGCGGTATCTGCTCCCAGGTCTGTCCGGTGAAGGCGATCGACATGATCAAGGGGGGGTCCAGATGAAGGTCAGGGTCATAAGCGCCGATCACGCCGTGGCGTACGCGGCCAAACTAGCCAGAACGGAAGTGGTGCCGTCCTTCCCGATCACCCCGCAGACGCTGATCGTGGAGCAGCTGGCGGAGTTCATAAACGACGGGGAACTGGACGCGGATTTCATTCCCGCGGAAAGCGAGCACTCGGCCATGAGCATGGCCATAGGCGCCTGCGCCGGCGGCGTGCGCGTCTTCACCGCCACCTCCTCGCAAGGATTGGCGTTAATGCACGAGATGCTCTACGCCGTTCCGCAGAACCGTCTGCCCATCGTCATGGCCAACGTCAACCGCTCCTTGGGCGCGGCCTCCGGCATCTGGGTGGAGTACAACGACTCCATGGCCGAGCGAGACTCGGGCTGGCTTCAGGTCTACGTGGAGGATAACCAGGAAGCTCTGGACGCCACGCTGATGGCCTTCCGCCTCGCCGAGGACCGCCGGGTCCTCCTGCCGGTGATGGTCTGCCTGGACGGTTTCATATTGTCGCACACCGTGGAAAGGGTGGACCTCCCGGAGCAGGAGGAGGTGGACCGCTTCCTTCCCCGCTTCGTCCCCTACAACATGCTGGACCCCTCCGACCCCAAGCTGATCAATCCCATAGTGCCGCCGGAGTACGCCATGGAGATGCGTTACCAGCTGGACCGGGCGGTGGACCATTCCCGCGAGGTCATCGCCGAGGTGGACCAACTGTTCGCCAAGGAGTTCGGCCGTTCCTACGGAGGGTTGATCGACACCTACCGGATGGAGGACGCCGAGTACGCCATGCTGACCCTGGGCACGACGACCGGCCTGGCCCGTCAGGTGGTCGACGAGCTCAGGGGGAAGGGCGAGAGGGCGGGGCTCATCAAACTGCGCTTCATGCGTCCGTTCCCGTTCAAGGAGCTGTGCGCCGCCTGCCGCGACCTGAAGGCCTTGGGCGTTTTCGACCGTTCCGCGTCGTTCAATGGCGGCGGGCCGGTGTACACGGAGGTGGCCGCTGCTCTATGCAACGTCCCCACCACCGTCACCGGCCATGTGGCCGGAATCGGGGGAAGGGACATCACTCCCGAGCACATGCGGGAGATGTACGACATCGTTCGCCGCGCATCCAGGGGAGAGAAGGTGCGTCCGGTGACCTGGCACGGTCTGAGGGGGGACATGGAATGAGCGAGATGCGCACCATCAAGGACATGCCGGTCAACGACATGTTCGTCAGCGGTCATGGCGCCTGCGCCGGCTGCGGCATGGCCGTGGCGGTGAAGAACATCATGCGCATCCTGGGCGCGGACACCACCGTTTACGTTCCGGCCTCCTGCCTGGTGGTGATCAGCGCCATGTATCCGACCAGCAACTTCCGGACCCCTTATCTCTTCACCGCCTTCGAGAACACCGGCGCGGTCACCACCGGCATCCGCGCCGCCCAGCGTCGCCGCGGTCTCAGCTCCACGGTGGTCGGATTAGCTGGCGACGGAGGCACCTTCGACATCGGGCTGCAGGCGCTGTCCGGGGCGGCCGAGCGCAACGAGGACATTCTCTATGTCTGTTTGGACAACGAAGGGTACATGAACACCGGCATCCAGAGGTCCGGGGCCACGCCCTTCGGGGCCTGGACCACCACGACCCCGGTGGGCACCAAGGTGGAAGGGAAGCGCGAGTTCAAGAAGGACCTCATGGCCATCATCGCCGCCCACGACCCGCCGTACGCGGCGTCGCTCTCCATCGCCCATTACAACGACTTCATCAAGAAGGTGGAGAAGGCCAAGAGCAAGAAGGGCTTCCGCTTCCTGCACGTGATGACGCCCTGCGTCCCCGGCTGGCGCTCCGATCCGTCGATGACCGTGGAGATCGCCCGGCTGGCCGTGGAGACCGGCATGTGGACGCTGTACGAGCTGGAGGACGGGGAGGCCCGCACGACCTACAAGCCGCAGACCATGGCCCCGGTGACCGACTACCTGAAACTGCAGGGGCGCTTCCGGCACATGGACAATGACGACATCGCCAAGCTGCAGGAGTGGCTGTGCCGCAAGTGGTACATGCACTATGGCAGCGAGACGGAGCAGCCCGTGTGCGCGGTCTTCGAAAAGGTGAAAAGGGTGCGCCAGCCCCACGAGGAGCAGCTGCACTTCATCTGAGCCGCGCTCAGTTGTCGACCAGCGCGCCCAGCAGGAGGATGACCACCCCGATCACGGCGAGGGCGATCATTCCGGTGACGTAGTCCGTCTCGTAGGGCACCTGGCGGGTGACCTCGCCCAGCAGCCCCAGGTCCACGGTCTCCGTTCTGGTGGCCGTGTTGAAATAATACGCCAGGGCGTCCCCGGCCACGGCCATCGCGGCACCTATCCCGATCAATATCTTCTTCGATACTGGTATCTTCATGGCTTGCACCTCGCCAAGAAAAAAATATCACCATATTAATGATTTCCTGGAACATTCTAGGAAGAGAAAATGACGTACCCCCAGCACCTTCCCTGGCCCTGTTCCGCCGGGGTGGATAAGCCTTTTATAGAACCACTCCTTTGAGCGTTCCTGCTCTTATGAGCCCGTGAATAATGAGGATGTTTACACATCGGAAGGAGGTATAAGTTTGGCAAAAGCAGTGTTCGTTAGATTTGAAGTGCCCAAGGAACTCAAGGACAAGGCCTATGAGGTCGTCGAGCTGGCCCGGGACACCGGCAAGCTGAAGAAGGGCACCAACGAGGTCACCAAGATCGTGGAGCGCGGGGAGGCCGTCCTGGTCGTTCTGGCCGAGGACGTTCAGCCGCCGGAGATCCTGGCGCATATGCCCATGCTCTGCGAGGAGAGGAACATAGCGTACGTCTACGTTGACAGCAAGGCCCAGCTGGGCGCCTCCTGCGGATTGGAGAAGCCCACCGCCTCCATCGCCATACTCGACGCTGGAAAGGGCAAGCCCATCCTGGAGGCCTTGGTCGACCAGGTCAAGAAGATAAAGGGCTAAAGGGTGTCATAGATGGCTGACGAAGATAGCATTCCTTCAGAGGTTGTGGAGATAATCGGCAGGACGGGCATGACCGGGGAGGCCACCCAGGTCAAGGTCCGCGTGCTGGACGGCCGCGACAAGGGAAGGATCATCACCAGGAACATCATGGGTCCGGTCCGCATGGGCGACATCCTGATGCTCAGAGAGACGTCCAGAGAGGCGAGGAAGCTCTCCCTGAGGTAAGGAGGTCATTCACATGGTTGAGCAACACTTATGCTCTTTCTGCGGAGAGCAGATCGAGCCTGGAACCGGCAAGATGTACGTCAGGAAGGACGGAACGACCTTGCTCTTCTGCACCAACAAGTGCTACAAGAACATGATCGAGCTGAAGAGGGTGCCCAGGAACGTCACCTGGACCAAGGCCTACGCCACCAAGAAGAGCATCACCATGGCGGCCAAGGAGAAGTCCGAGGCCAAGGTCGAGGAGAAGGTCGAGGCCCCCGCCGAGGTAAAGGCCGAGAAGAAGGCCGAGCCCAAGGTCAAGGCCGTCAACAGAAAGAAGGCCAGGGCCGCTAAGAAGGCCGAGGCCGAGGCAGCGAAGGAGTGAGCCCCTTGATGGAGCGCACCTTCGTAATGCTGAAGCCGGACGCCGTGCAGCGCGGCCTCATGGGGCAGATAGTCGCTCGGCTGGAGGCCAAGGGCTTCCGCCCGGTGGCCATGAAGTTCATGCGCATCCCGCGCGAGCTGGCCGAGAGGCACTACGGTGAGCACAAGGGCAAGGGTTTCTTCCCCGGGCTCATCAGCTACATGACCTCCGGCCCGGTGCTCGTCATGGTCTGGGAAGGGGACAACATCATCTCCGTGATGCGCGGCATGATGGGCAAGACCAACCCGGTGGAGGCCGCTCCCGGCACCATCCGCGGGGACTTCGCCCAGCAGACCGGCCGCAACATCATCCACGGCTCCGATTCTTCGGAATCGGCCAAGAGGGAGATCGAGCTGTTCTTCAACGACTACGAGCTCCTGAGCTACGAGGCCTGCAACAAGGCCTGGCTCTTCGAGTAGGCGCAAACCACTTCCTGAAACCCACTTTTGATTTTTCTTCTTCCAGTTGCATCGTCCGGTCGTTCCGGGCCCGAGAAAGATACTAATAGGCATTGTCAAATCCGATGAACATGACCATCCGGCAGCCCATCGTCAGCGTGCTGGGCCACGTGGACCACGGCAAGACCAGCCTGCTAGACTACATCAGGGGAACGGCGGTCATCACGCACGAGGCCGGACGTATCACGCAGCATATCGGGGCGACCGAGGTTCCGCTCGAACATGTCAACAAGGTCTGCGCCAAGCTGCTCGGCAGCCGGAAGTTCACCGTGCCCGGGCTGCTCTTCATCGACACCCCGGGGCATCATTCCTTCACCACGCTCCGGGCCAGGGGCGGCTCGTTGGCGGACATAGCCATACTGGTCATCGATATCAACGAGGGCCTTAAACCGCAGACGCTGGAGTCGATCAGCATCCTGAAGCGCTTCAAGACCCCCTTCATCATCGCCCTGAACAAGATCGACCTGGTGGACGGCTGGGTGACCCACCCGTCCACCCCTTTCATCATATCCGAGAAGACCCAGAGCGAGGAGGCCCAGGCGGCGCTGTCCGAAAAACTGTACGCGGTCGTCGGCCGTCTGGCCGAGGAAGGCATGTCCGCGGAGCGTTACGATCGTATCGAGAACTTCACCAAGAACATCGCCCTGGTGCCGATAAGCGCCCGCAACGGCGAGGGCGTGCCGGACCTTCTGCTCGTTCTGGTCGGATTGGCCCAGCGGTTCCTGGAGGAGAACCTCAAGACCGCCATGGGGCCGGCGAAAGGGACCATCCTGGAGGTCAAGGAGGAAAGAGGTCTCGGCCAGACCATAGACGTCATCCTTTACGACGGGGAGCTGAGGCAGGGGGACAACATCGCCCTGGGCACCAAGGGAAAACCGCTCCTGACCAAGGTGAAGGCCATCCTGAAACCGAAGCCCCTGGACGAGATACGCGACCCCAGGGACAAGTTCGACCGCATGCGGGAGATCACCGCCGCGGCCGGGGTCAAACTGCTCTGCCAGAACCTGGACGGGGTGGTGGCCGGGGCGCCTCTGCGCGCCTTCAAGAACAACCAGGACGAGGTTCTCAAGGAGATCGCCGAGGAGACCCGGATCAACATCGAGGTCGCCGACAACGGGGTCATGATCAAGGCGGACGCCCTGGGCTCGCTGGAAGCACTGGCGTACGAATGCAAGCGTGCTGATATTCCGATACGCAAGTACGAGACGGGGGACATCTCCAAGCGCGACATCATCGAGGTGAGCGCTTATACCGACCCATTGCACAAGGTGGTGCTCGGTTTCAACGTAAGCATGCTGCCGGACGCCAAGGACGCTCTGACCACGCACGAGTCCAAGGTCTTCCTTAACGCCGTGGTGTACGGCCTCATCGATGATTATCAGAAATGGGTGGAGGAGCAGAAGCGCCTGGCCGAGGCGGAAAAACGTTCGTTGGTGGCCTTCCCCGGAAAGATCCGGGTGCTTCCGAACTGCGTGTTCCGGGCCAGCAAGCCGGCCATAGTCGGTGTCCGAGTGCTCGCTGGACGCATACGCAACAACCAGAGGCTGATCGCCGCCGATGGTCGGGAGATCGGGAGGATCCGGTCGCTGCGCACCGGCGAGGACGTTCTCAAGGAAGCGATCGTCGGCCAGGAGATCGCCGTGGCCATCGAGGGCGCCACGGTCGGCAGGCAGCTGGACGTGGAGGACATCCTTTACGTCGACATCCTGGAATCGGAGATCAAGAACCTGCAGGACTACGACCTGAACCTGGATGAGAAGGAGACCTTGGAGCAGCTCCTGGAGATCAAGCGGAAGGCGGACCCCTTCTGGGGCATGTGAATAAAATATTCCTCCATCTCACCATATTATCATTTTTGTCAAGATGGGTGTCAAGTATATCGATCTTCGAACATCACTAATTGCGAAGGTCAAATATTTATTACGCACATCATATATTGTCGTTTATCGTGTCACTATCAGATACGGACGCAATAATCCAATTGGAGCGTCTTCTTTCATTGGGCAAAGCATCCGGGGAAAACGAATGGTTCGAATTTAAAGAAGCCAAGGCTCAAATGGATCTGGATGATCTTGGGAAGTATTTTTCTGCTTTGAGCAATGAAGCGAACATCAAAGGCCAACGATATGGATGGTTAATCCTCGGTGTTGATGATAATGCCAATATCGTGGGTACAGCTTGGCGACAAAGTCGAAGGAGTCTGGAAGATCTGAAGGCTGAGATCTCCCGCAATGTGACCGAGCACATATCGTTCGAAGAGATCTATGAGATACAGACGGACAAAGGTCGGGTGCTTTTATTCCAGATCCCCGCATCTAGGCCTGGACTGCCAACATCATGGAAAGGTCATTATTATGGAAGGGCCGCTAGCTCGTTAGGGCCATTGAATATTCACGAACTAGAACAGATACGAGACCAAGTAAGTCAAGACTGGTCCGCACAAGTATGCGACGGGGCATCCATAAGCGATCTCGATCCTATAGCCATAGCAAAGGCGCGAGTGGAATATGCGAAAAGGAATCCCAATCTAGCAAGCGATATCCCCACTTGGGATGATAGAACATTCCTCAATAAGGCCAGGATAATTATTGACGGGAAGATCACTCGAACCGCCATCTTGCTTCTAGGGAAGAAGGAATCCGGGCATCTCATATCTCCGGCTATCTCAGAAATAACTTGGGTCAAAGAAGATAAGGCTGGGAACAAAGTAGATTATGGTCATTACGGTCCACCATTCATCCTGTCAGTCGATGAAGTATACTCAAAGATTCAGAATCCGCGATATGTGTATAGTCAGCCAGGAACGCTCTTTCCTCATGAGATACAAAAATACGATCAGCTTGCCATCAGAGAACTGCTTCACAATTGTATCGCCCACTCCGATTATCGAATGATGGGCAGGATTGTCATCATCGAACAAGACGATAAATTGATTTTCATTAACAATGGCCATTTCATTCCAGGGAGCATCGAGAACGTACTCGACAATGCCTACATGCCTCCCTACTATCGAAATCACCATTTGGCAAGCGCCATGGTCAATCTGAACATGATCGAAACAATAACAAGTGGCATAGTCCGGGTATTTGAAAGCCAACGAAAAAGACTGTTTCCTCTACCTGATTATGATTTGACCGCACCAGAACGGGTCAAGGTCACAATATACGGCAGTATTCTCAATGAAAATTATGCCAGGTTGTTGTTCGAAAGTACCTCTCTGCCTCTCACGACGGTCATCCTACTGGATAAAGTTCAAAAGAAAATGAGGATCACCCAGCAGGAGTCTGCCCAATTAAAAAGGATGGGGGTCGTCGAAGGTAGGTATCCAAACATATTCATCTCTTCCAAGGTCGCGTTCAAGACCGGAGGTAAAGCCAGTTATATAAAAAACAAGGCTTTTGAGGATGAGTATTATCAGGATTTGATACTTAAAATGATAAACGAATCTGGTAATGCAAATCGAAGGGAGATCGAGGAACTCCTGGAGAATAAATTACCAGATGTTCTGACCCCCGAGCAGAAAAGAGATAAAGTGAAAAATCTCATTCAAAAAATGAAGCGAGAAGGATCGATCGAGAAAATCGGTCACCGTAAAGGGGCGAAATGGATAGTTAAACGGCAGTAGTTCCATCAGCCACAGTTTTTGGTTATGGTTGTTCTGATAAAAAAATTAGACAAAAAACGAAAATATTTACCCAAAAAAAGGTCGGTCATTACCTTACGAGTAAAGTCATTCGATTTATCTGCAGAATAAACCAATGTGCTTTAGTGGAATTATTTTTATGATACCCAGCAATCAAATGATACCTTCTCGTTTTTCTTAAATGATGATAGGTCGAATGCATTTACGGCGTTCAATAACAAAAATTCGAAACGCTTATTGGATTGATTTTTTAACCAAATAATGTTGCGATAGGATTCTAGAGAATTATTACCCAACAACCGCACGGATCGGGTTTGCTTGATATCAGCACCTATGTATAACCGGTCATCGAACGTTTCGATCATCTCAGGTTTCCGCAGTACGGGCAGAACACCCCGTCGGATATGGACACCTTGCCGCAGTTGGAGCACCGCTTCCTGCGCTCCTCGTCCACCCGTTCCATGCGGTGCTTGACCCACATGTTCAGCAGGAGCAGGAACGCCGCTCCCAGCAGCGCGATGAGCACCATCAGGGCGATGAACAGGTCCCAGCGCGTTTCCTTGGGTACCTCCACGTTCTGCGCTTCGTACTCATAGTGCACCTTCAGCTCGGCCGGGGTGTAGATGGTGTCACCGACGTCCGAGTTGTCGATGAGCAGCACATAATCCCCCTCGCCGAAGAGATACACCAGATTGTAGGAGGGGACCGGACCGACGTTCTTGGCCCCCCAACCTATGACCAGCTGGAAGATACCACCGGAGATGTATTCCTGGTAATCATCGGCGGTCATCACGAACACGTCGAAGGAATCCTGCGCCGAGACGTCGTCCAGATACACCAGCCAACGCACGCTGCCAGCGTTCTCCGGGTCGTCGAAATGATCCGCCGTTACGGAAAAGTTCAGAAGCACCAGGTGCCCGTCGGCCGGTATGGTCGCCGCACCATCAGCGGACTCGGCCGCGGCAGGCACCGGGATCAGGGCGGCCATCATTACCACCAAGGCCATGAGCAGGACGGCGGACTTGGGCATGGGCGAATTATCCGCTTCAACCTAGATAAATCATGGTCAGGTTCATCTACGCTTACGCCGTTCCGGGGAGACGATGAGCCGCAGACCGGTCATCCGCAAGACTAACCCGGCCACCCTCGAGCCTTTGGGCGAGGTGGAATGCGCTTTACCCGAGGAGGTCCCGCAAATGGTGGAAGCGGCCCGCAAGGCCCAGGCCGCCTGGGGCGAGGAGACGCCGGCCAAAAGGTCCGCGCTGCTGCGCAAGGTGCAGGGCATCCTCGCCGAGCGGACGGACGAGTTCGCCCAACTGGTCTCCCGGGAGACCGGCAAGCCTTTCATGGAGTCCCTGGCCACCGATGTCATGAACGCATTGAGCGTGGGGGACTTCGCGGCCAGCCGGGTCGAGCATGTTTTTAGGGAATCGAAAGTGGACTTCGGTCCGCTTTCGTCGATGATGCGCTACATGGGGCGTTCCTCGCATCTCATCCCCCGTCCGCTGGGGGTCATCGGGATAATCGCACCCTGGAACTACCCTTTGGCGATACCGTACTCCCAGGTCATGATGTCCCTGGCCGCCGGTAACGGGGTGTTGCTCAAACCATCATCGCACACCCCTCTCACCGCCGTCCGCATGGCCGAGATGTTCAAGGAGGCCGGACTTCCAGACGGGCTTCTGCAGCTGGTCATCGGCTCCGGGTCCAAGGTCGGGGAGGCGCTCGCCACGTCCGGGGTCGACCGCATCATCTTCACCGGCCACGCCGACGTGGGGCGGCGCATCATGTCGTTGGCGTCGCAGAAGTTGGTCCCCATCACCCTCGAGCTGGGCGGGAAGGACGCCATGATCGTCCTCAAGGATGCCGACCTGAGGAGGGCGGCCCGCGCGGCCTGCTGGGGCGCGTTCGTGAACAGCGGGCAGACCTGCGTGGCCGTGAAACGGATCTACATCGATGAGGCCGTGGAAAGCAAGTTCACTTCGCATCTGCTCAAGGAGGTGTCAGCGCTGAAGCAGGGCTTCGACCTGGACGATCCGACCATCTCCCTGGGCTCGATGATATCCGAGAACGCGGTCAATGACATGGAAGCCCAGCTGGCCAGGGCGGTGGAGCAGGGGGCCAAGGTGCTCGCCGGCGGGAAGCGGCCGCTGCTCAAGGGAAGCTTCTTCCAGCCCACGGTGCTCAGGGCGGAGCAGCACATGGACATCGTGCGCAAGGAGACCTTCGGTCCCATCGTCTCGCTCCTGAGCTTCAGGTCCGAGGAGGAGGCGATATCCCTGGCCAACGACAGTCCGTTCGCCCTCAACGGGAGCGTGTGGACGTCGGATATCGAACGGGGAAGGGAGATCGCCACCAAGCTTCGTTCCGGAACGATAACCGTGAACAACGTGGCCTATACGTATGGGTTAGGGGCGACCCCCTGGGGCGGACGGGGCGACAGCGGTTTCGGACGAACTCACGGCGATGCCGGCTTCGAGGAGCTCATCGAAAGGCAGCACGTGCACCTGGACCGCGGCAAGTTCCCCTCGGAGATCTGGTGGCCTCCCTACGGCAAGGAAGGCATGGAGGCCATGCACGACTTTACCGGACTGGCCTTCAACGGGGAGCGGGACGGGCTGTTGCAGAAGCTGCTCAAGGCAAGACGCCTGATGCGCCGCTGAGCCTGGATGATGTTTTTATATCCAGCTCGCGTTGGTGAACGGGGGCCGGATAGATGAGGAGCAGGGGATGGAACCACAGGGCCAAACTGTACTTCTCCCTGACGGTCATCCTCATCCTGGTGGCCTGGACCTACACCTGGTTCTCCCGCGAGGTCCCGCTGCACCACCATCTTCTCATCCCTTTCGCCTTCGTCACCTTGGGCATGGCCATTAAGTACGGGGACCAGGTGTTCGATCTGAACATCGGCAGCAAGCGCAAGGCCATCCTCCTCTCGGTACCTATCGGGCTGCTCATGGGCGCCTTGATCTTTCTGGACGAGGGCTCGGCGACCATATTCATCGGTCTGCTCCTGGCCCTGCTCATCGCTTCCAAGTACGACAACCTCGCCTTCAAGTTAGGTTTCGTGGTCGCCGGCTCCATCACCGTGCTGGCGGTGCTGAACGGCAACCCCTTCCATCTGGTCGGCGCCCTGGCGGTCATGGGCGCCGCCTTCGCCGACGAGGTGCTCAGCGACCGGGGGGACCGTATGGACGGGGGGACCATGGCGCTCGTTCTCAAGGAAAGGCCGGTGCTCAAGGTGGCCGTGCTGGTCCTGTGCCTGGTGGGGGCATTGCCGACCCTGCTCTACTTCATAGCCTTCTTAGGGTTCGACACCGGATACTCCTTCGTGGAACAGATCAGTCTCTCAGGGGGGATAGGCCATCGAGAAGCATGACGTGCTGGTGATAGGCGCCGGACCGGCCGGGGCCGCCGCGGCGTTCTTTTTATCCTTCCTTAGCCAGGGAAGGCTCAGCGTGCTCTCCCTGGAGAAGCTGGATAGGAACTACGACAAGTACCATCACATGTGCGGCGAGGCCCTGAGCAGGAAGGCCTTCGAGGACCTGGCGCCTCTGGAACCGTACGCGGCGCAGTTCCAGATCCGCCGGGCGGTGGAGCACTGGCCCGGCGATGTCACCCTGGAGACCGAGGCGGACGGCCTCATCGTGGACCGGCCGAAGTTCATCCGCAACGTTCTCGATAGGGCGAGGAAGGAGGGCTGCCATACCGAGATCGCCTCGGCGGTAGGGATCTCCAGGCAGCAGGACGGCTATCTGGTGAGGACCAGGGATGGAAGGGAATTTTCGGCCAGATGCCTGGTCGGTGCTGACGGCTGGAACTCGCTGGTCCGCAGGACGTTCTTCCAGGGAGGTCCGCGGCTGCTCTGGGCGGAGCAGTTCATCACTGACGCCAAGGCCGATCCGGACGCCATGCACTTCTATTACCACCAGAGGTACCGGGGCGGGTACCGCTGGGAGTTCCCGCACCTCGCTGGGAAGCGCGTGGGGTTCACCCGCGGAGCGGAGGAGAGGCCGGCGTACCTGGAAAGGCAGGGACGGCCGATACCTTACGGCTACGATAAGGTGGTGAGCGGCAACGCCTGCCTGGTCGGCGACGCCGCCGGGCAGGCCAACCCGATCACCTTCGGGGGCATCCGCATCGGCATGGTGGCGGGAAAGATGGCCGCCGAGGCGATTGCGAACGGGGATCTGGAGGAATACGCCCGGAAATGGACCCGATCGCCCTACGCCTCGTCGGTGTACGTGAAGGCCTTCGATTCCCTGAGAGGGATGGACGATCAGGAGCTCTTCCGTTCCGTCAAACCGTTCCGGAACGGTTACGGCAGGCTGTCCGGCATGCGAGCGCTGCTGAACGGTAAAAAGTATCGGGAGCTCTATCGGGCATATGACCTTGGTGCGAAATGGGGTTGGTGACATGAGAGAGTGTGACGTTCTGGTGGTTGGTGCCGGCCCGGCCGGCAGCGGGGCGGCCCGGGCTTCGGCCCTTGCCGGCGCGAAGACCCTGATGGTGGACAAGAAGAAGGAGATCGGGACACCAGTGCAGTGCGGCGAGGTGATAGGTACGGACCTAGTGAAACGCGCCGGGATCCGCATTCCCACCAACGCCATCGTGTCCAGGCAGGGGTTCACCCGCTTCGTTCTCGGGCGGGAGCTGACCATAGACAACTTTGAGCCCTACTGGCGAGGCGTTACCGTAGAACGCAAGATCTTCGACAAGCATCTCGCGTTCCGTGCGGCTTCCGCCGGCGCCTCGGTCCAGGCGGACACTAGACTCCTCTCGGTGAAGATGGACGGAGGGAGCGTGAAAAGCTGCCTGCTCAGCCACCAGGGGGACGAGGTCGAGCTGTCGCCCAAGGCCATCGTGGCCGCGGACGGGGTGCATTCCACCCTGGCCAAGGAGATGAAGGCGGAGTTCTTCTCCCCCAAGGACGTCGCCCGCGGGGTGGAGTTCGAGCTGGTAGCTAAGAAAGAGATCCCGCAATGCATGCAGATATTCATCGAGCCGGAGATCGGCCTGGGCTACGGATGGATCATACCCAAGGGCAAGAGGAGGGCCAACGTCGGCCTTGGTCTGGTCGGCGTGAACGCCTCCCGCCGTTCCTTCCTGGAGGATTGGATCACCGGTCACCCGGTCGTCTCCGGTTATTTCGACGTCGACAAGGTCCTGGAGGTCAAGATGGGCGACGCTCCGGTCCCCGGTTTCCTAGGTGGTCCGGTCCGCGGTAACGTGCTCTTCTGCGGCGACGCCGCCGGGCAGACCCTGGCCTTCGTTGGAGAAGGAATAATGCCCTCCTACATCTGCGGCGGCCTGGCCGGCAAGCACGCCGCCCGGCTCTCGCAGGGAAAGGAACAGAAGTACGAAGAGGACCTGGTGGAGAACATGGCCGACCAGCTGATGATGGGGTCGGTGCTCAGGGACACCCTCGTGGAGCTGTGGTCCGCGGACGGCCTGGACGGACGGGCGCGTTCCTTGCTCTCGGGCGCGGTCATGAACGAGCTGGTCTCGCCGGACGACCTGATGCACGCCCTGAGCGCCCTGGAAAGAGACCCCTTGGGCTCGTTCAAAGGGCTCATAAGGGACAGTGGCAGGACCATCAAGGTCAAGCGCTGCTGAGGGGACGCCACACACTCCGGGCGCCACCAATAATTATTTAAGCGGTACTACATTAGGGCGGAGTACTCATAACGCTCAAAAGGTGTTTGTAATGGTTGAATTCAAGGCCGTTGTTAACGACATGAAATCCGGCAAGTCCTACAATGTCCCGGTGTCTGGACATCACGCCAACTCCCTGATCGGGAAGAAGATCGGCGACACCATAGATGGCATATTCGTCGGACTGCCTGGCTACAAGCTCACGATCACTGGCGGAAGCGACAAGGACGGCTTCGCCATGAGGAAGGACCTACCCGGACCGCGCCGGAAGAAGCTCCTGCTGACCACCAGCACCGGCTTCTACACCACCGAGGGCGGCCTGAGGAAGAGGAAGTCGGTCCGCGGCCAGGCGGTGGCCACCGACACCGTCCAGATAAATATGAAGATCGTTTCTCAGGGCCCTAAGCCGGTCGAGGAACTGATCCCGAAGAAAGAGGAGAAGAAATAATGAAGGTGTCCCGCCAGCCTGAGGTCAACATCGGGATGATCGGCCACGTGGACCACGGCAAGACCACGCTGACCAAGGCCCTTTCCGGTGACTGGACCGACCGCCACTCCGAGGAGATCAAGAGGGGCATCTCCATCAGGCTGGGATATGCGGACGTATCTTTCTACAAGTGCAAGAAGTGCGTGGAGACCTATTCCAACAGCACCTCCTGCAAGGTCTGCGGAGGGGAAGCGGAGTTCGTTCGCTCCGTATCCTTCGTGGACGCTCCCGGGCACGAGACGCTCATGGCCACCATGCTTTCCGGCGCGGCCATGATGGACGGCGCGTTATTGCTCGTGGCCGCCAACGAGGAATGCCCGCAGCCGCAGACCAAGGAGCATCTCATGGCCCTCTCCATCATCGGGGTGGAGAACATCATCATCGTCCAGAACAAGATCGACATCGTCACCCGCGAGGAGGCGCTTGAGAACTACAACCAGATCAAGAAGTTCGTCAAGGGCACCATCGCCGAGAACGCGCCGATCATTCCGGTTTCCGCTCATCACGACGTCAACATCGACAAGCTGATCGACGCCATCCAGAAGTACATCCCGACCAAGAAGCACGACGAGAAGAAGGCGGCCAAGATGTACGTGGCGCGGTCGTTCGACATCAACCAGCCGGGCATGACCCTTGACGAGCTCAAGGGCGGAGTTCTGGGCGGAACTCTCATGCAGGGCGTCCTGAAGGTCGGCGAGGAGATCGAGATCTCCCCCGGCAGAAAGGTCGAGCAGCCCGGGGGCAAGTTCACCTGGGAGACCATCACCACCACCATCGAATCGCTGCACACCGGCGGTGGCCCGGTCAACAAGATCCGCCCTGGCGGGCTGGTGGCCATAGGGACCAAGCTGGACCCCTCCCTTACCAAATCGGACGGGCTCACCGGCCGTGTCGTTGGCAAGCCCGGAACCCTTCCGCAGGTCCATTTCAAGTTCAAGATGAACACGCACCTTTTGGAACGCGTGGTCGGCACCAGCGACGACCTGGTGGTCGAGAACATCAAGACCAACGAGCCGCTGATGCTGAGCATCGGGACCGCGACGACGGTCGGCCTGGTCACCAGCGCCCGCGGCGACCAGTCCGAGGTCGCCCTGAAGATCCCGGTCTGCGCCGAGGAAGGTCAGCGCGTGGCCATCTCTCGCAAGATCGCCAACAAGTGGCGCCTCATCGGCTACGGGATCGTAGAGTGAGGCTTCATGCAGAAGGTGGTCCTGGACACCAACGCGCTGCTCATGCCCTTCGAGTTCAAGATGAACCTGGACCTCGAACTGGCGAACCTTTTCGGGGAGTTCGAGGCCTACGTACCGGGGCCGGTCATCGGCGAACTGAAGCGTTCCGACAGCAAGCACGCCAAGGCGGCGCTGATGCTGGCCGGCAAGTACATTCGCTATGAAACGTCAACCCAAGGCGACGCCGGGGTCCTGGAGGTGGCGAAGGCCCTGGATGCCATGGTGGTCACCAACGATTACATTCTGAGAAGAAAGATGAGGAAGGAGGGCGTGCGCGCCATCTTCCTGCGCTCCCGGAAGCGGCTGGTCATCGAGGAATGATCAGATCAGCGGCCGGGCCGGATCGTCCGGTCCGCTCTTCGCTTCCTTGTTGATCTGCTTCAGGCGGATGTCGCAAATCTCCTTTCCGAGCGGGGTTATGGCGAACACCGGGACCTTGGTGCCTATCTGCGTCGCTCCCAGCTTCTGGCCCATGTGCCACATGTGCTTGGAGGCGCAGGCGGTGGCCACGTCGCAGTTTTGGTAGAGCGTCCTGGCGTCCTCTTCGGTGACGCCGGACGTATGCACGGCGAACAGCACCACGTGCTCCCCGAGCTCCTTTCTCAGCAGGGCCGCCTCGTTGCCCCGGACCACGGTCACCCCGATCCTGCGGTAGCCCATCTCCCAGGCTTTCCGCGCACCGGCCACCTGGTCTATCCTCGCCGTCTCCGGATCGAGCACCCGGTCGCGACCGATGGCTTTGACGACGTTCTGCAGCGGGGTGGTCTCCACCATGCCGGAGATGCGTCCGCCGATGCCCTGGATGAGCTCCGGGTCGTCCACGATGGCCGTTCCGGAGCCGTCGCACACGCAGACCGAGCAGTCGATGATCCCCTTGGCCACGCACATGCTCATGATCTCGGATATCCCGAAGCTGAGGAAGTCCTTCATGCGCATCTCCCGTCTCTCGGTGAAAATGCCGAAGTCCCGGATGCGGAACTCCACGTTCTCCCGGATGCTCTCCTTGGTGAGCTTCTCGATGCCCCGGTGCTTGTAGAACAGGGGGCAGAACTCCACGCGCGGCTCGCTGACGTCCACCACGACGCCGTCCTCCACCACCACCCTGGAAAGCCCCAGGACCTCCATCACATGATGGTCTTTGGTCATCGTTCAGGGAAAGGGGCGGGGTCGATATGAATACTGCGTCCCTAGTAATCTATTAATGGAGAAAAGCGATAACCAGGAAAGTAATCCGTTACGGATTAACGGGTAGGTCGGGAGTTGTTACCTTTGCAGCCAGAGAACGACGAGAAGTTCGTTACCGCCCTCAGGCGCATCGCGCTCATGGGGGGATTGCACGATTACGTCGCCCTTTCGTCACGGGAGCTCGGGGACATGCTGGACATGTCCCAGCAGTCCGCGTCGAAACGAATACTGGAGCTTCTGGACGGAAAGCTCATCGAGCGGGACCTGGGGGCCAGAAGGCAGCGCATCCGCATAACCTCCAAGGGCTCGGACATGCTGCGCAAGGAGTACATCGAATACCAGAAGATCTTCGAGATGAAGGACGAGCTGGTGATCAAGGGCACGGTCGTCGAGGGCATGGGCGAAGGGCAGTACTACGTGACCCAGCCGGGCTACATGGAGCAGTTCGTGGAAAAGTTAGGCTTCAAACCCTACGAGGGGACGCTCAACGTCAAGCTGCTTCCGACCGAACATCACAAGCTGGACACCCTGCGCAATGGGCGCACCATCGACATCAAGGGCTTCGAGCGCAATGGGCGCACCTTCGGCGATGTGCACTGCATCCCGGCCAGCATCCAGAACATCGAGTGCGCGGTGGTGCTTCCCAGGCGTTCCCATTACGAGGACGTCCTGGAAGTGGTCTGCAAGTTCCACCTGCGCCGGACGCTGGGCCTGGAAGATGGAGATCAGATCGAGGTCCGCATCCACCTCAACTTCTGATCATCTGACGCTCTTCACGGCCGAGCGGAACATGGACAGCCCGTCGCCGTCCTCCTTCCACTTCACCCTGGTCCAATCCGGGTGGGTCTCCCTTTTCAGAACGCGTTCCGGATGAGGCATCATGCCCAGCACGTTTCCCGCGGGATTGCATATCCCGGCGATGTTGTGCAGCGAGCCGTTCGGGCACCAGGGATAACCGCCATACTCCCCGTCCGGGTCCACGTAGCGGAACATCACCTGGTCGTTCTCCAGCAGCCTTTCCAGCATCTTCTTCTGCTGGGCGCGGGGGAACATCAGCTTGCCCTCGGCATGCGCCGACGGGTACATGACCACGGCACCTTTGGGGATCTCGGAGGTGAAGACGCTCTTCCCCCTCTTTTCCTGCTTCAGCAGCGTCGGCCGGCACTCGAAGCGGCCTGAGTCGTTCGTATAGAGGGCCGCCTCCGGGGCCTCGGACATGGTGCCGTCCATGGCTGGAAGAAGCCCTAGCTCGACCAGTATCTGGAAGCCGTTGCAGACGCCTATCACCGGCTTGCCGTCCTCCACGAAGCGGACGACCTCCTTCTTCAGCCCGCTCTTCATGCGGGCGGCGAATATGGCCCCGGCGCGAACGTAGTCGCCGGCGGAGAAGCCGCCCGGAAGCATCAGGATGTCGTAGCTTCCGAGGTCCCTCTTCAGATCTTTCGGGCATTGCCCGAGGAGCTGCTTCAGGTGGACCTTCTCCGGGGACGCGCCGACGGCGGTGAACGCTTGAGCGGCCTCGTCCTCGCAGTTCGTACCCTCTATCCTAAGCACGCAGACCTTGACCTGTTTCATCAGTTCACCCCATCAGCTTCGGGAGCGCGCCGCTCCAGGCCTTTCTCATTTGGTTCAAGCTTACGTTCACCAGCATGCAGCGGTCCTTGATGCGCAGGGACTTTCCGCCGACCTTGCCAAGCTCCATGACCGGCACGGTCATGCTGGAAAGGAACTCCTTCTTCTTGGACGGTTCGACCTCCACGATCCAGCGGGTGCTGCTCTCCGAGAACAGGTACCATCGGTCGTAACCGGTGCTGACGTAAGCACCGATGTTGCCGCCCAGGCACATTTCGGCGACGGCTACTGCGATACCCCCGTCGGACACGTCGTGGCAGGACCTGATCAGCCCCTTCTTCATCACGGCATGCATCTCGTCCATGGACCTCTTCAGCCGCTCCGGGATGACCTCCGGGACCACCCCGCCCTTGCCGCCGTACCGGCGGTAGACGGCCGAGCCGCCGAACTCCTCCTTGGTCTCCCCGACCAGGAAGAGGAGGTTCCCCTCCTTCTTGAGGTCGGTGGTGATGCACTTGCGCACGTCCTCCACAATTCCCAGACCAAGCACGGTGGGGGTGGGAAGCACGGAACCCTTGGCGGTCTCGTTGTAAAGGGAGACGTTGCCGGACGGCACCGGCAGGTTCAGGAACCGCGCGAGATCGCCCATTCCGGCCACGGCCTGCTTCAGTTCCCCCAGCCGTTCCGGTTTCTCCGGGTTGCCGAAGTTAAGGCAGTCGGTGAAGGAGTCGGGGTAACCGCCCACGGCGATGATGTTGCGGCACGCCTCGTCGATGGAGGCCATGCCTCCGCGGTAGGCGTCAAGGCCGCAGAACCAGGGGTTGACGCCTAACGCAAGCGCCAACCCTCTCTCCCTATCCGGGAGCGGTTTGATGACCGTGGCGTCGGACGGACCTCCCAGGTTCATCACGCCCGAGGCCGGCTTGACCACGGTCCCGCCGCGCACCTCATGGTCGTACATGCGGAACACCCACTCCTTGCTGGCGATGTTAGGATCGGCCAGAAGGTCCAGCAGGACGGTCTTCGTGTCCGGCAGCAGCGGCCTCTGCTCCTTGATCTTCTTGGAGGGGACCTCTATCTTGCACGGACGACAATATTCAGGTCCCTTGGTCAGGAAGTCCAGGTCCACCCGGAAGACCTGTACGCCCTGCCATTTGAGCGTCACATGCTTTCCCGGGACCACCTTGCCGATGACCGTGGCGTCCACGTCCCACATGGCGAAGAGGTCCAGGATGCGCTTGACGTTCTTTTCGGAAGCGGCAAGCATCATGCGCTCTTGGGATTCCGAGACCCATACTTCCCAGGGAGCGAGCCCGCTCTCCTTCAATGGAACTTTGTCCAGGTCCACCTCGGCGCCGCATCCGCCCGACAGGGCCATCTCGCCGACCACGCACGATAGACCGCCGCCGCCCAGGTCCTTCATTCCGTTGATGAGCCCGAGGGAGTTAACTTCCAGGCAGGCATGGATGAGCGGTTCCTTGGTTATCGGGTCACCCAGCTGCACAGCCCCGCGGCTCTCGTCCTCGGACTTGTCGCTCAGTTCGGCGGAGGCGAAGGTAACTCCGTGAATGCCGTCGCGGCCGGTGCGCCCGCCGCAAAGTATGAGATGATCGCCCACCCCGCCCACGGCGTTGTCGCGCAGGTCCTTCTTTTTAACGATGCCGACGCAGCCCACGTTCACCAGGCAGTTGCCCAGGTACGATTCGTCGAAATAAAGGCCGCCGCAGACGGTCGGTATGCCGATGCGGTTGCCGTAATCCCTAATTCCCGCTACCACCCCGGACACCAGGTACTTGGGGGTCTTGGCCCCGGCCGGAAGTTCGCCCTTGTGATCGATGGGGCCGAAGAACAGCGGATCGACCAAGGCGATCGGCTGCGCTCCCATGCACAGCACGTCACGGACGATGCCGCCGATGCCGGTGGCGGCGCCGCCGTACGGCTCTATGGCCGAGGGATGGTTATGGCTCTCTATCCTGAGGGCGTAACCATGCTCGTCATCGAACTCCATGACCCCGGCGTCACCGCGCGACAGCACCTTGCCGTTGTCAATGCCGAAGATGTGCTCGCGCAGGATGACCTTGGAGGACTTGTAGCAGCAGTGCTCGCTCCAGGCCTGGGCGATGGATTCCAGCTCCACGTCGGTGGGACGTCTCTTTAGCGAGACGAAATGATCGCGGATGCGCTTCATCTCGTCCAGGGAAAGGGACAGCCCCATGTCCTTGCTCAGGACCTTTAGCTCGTTGTCCGTGGCCTTGGCCAGGTCGATCTCCACCAGGCGGAAGGGCACGTCGCGCTTGAAGAACAGGTGGTCGAGGGCCATGACCTTCACCTGAGGTCGACCCTGAACTTCTGTATGACCGGGTTGGCCAGCAGCTTGCGGCACATCTCCTCGCACTCCTTGCGGGCGACGGCCGGGTCGGCGTCCATCTCGATCTCGAACATCTTGATGGAGCGTACCCCTTTGATATCATTGAAACCAAGCAGTTCCAGGGCCTTCTTGGTGTTCTTGCCCTCCGGGTCAGCCACTCCCGGCTTGAGCTCGATCCTTATCTCTGCCACAACCATTGATGCACCATTTGGAGAATCGCCCTCCAGTAATTAATCTTCTGCCTTTTACTAGAGGTTCCAATAGTTGGAAACCGCCTCGAAGGTGCCGGAAAGAATGAACTCCACGGCCATGGCGGCGAGCAGAAGACCCATGATCCTGGTGAAGGCCATGGCCCCGCTCTTCCCCATGCGCGAGAAGAGGGGATCGGCGTACTTCAGCAGGAAGAAGGAGATGACCACGGTGGCAAGTATGCCCAGGAAGATGAATATGAAGTTCGAGGTGGGCGAGGGGGAGTTCAGAGCGTAGGAGACGTAGATCATGACCGTGGTTATGGCGCCCGGCCCGGCGAAGAGCGGTATTCCTAGCGGAACCACGCCTACCTCCTCCTTCTCCGAAGCCTCCTTGGCCTCCTCGTCGGTCATCTTGGCTTTGGTCATCTGCCCCCTGGTCATGGTGAAGGCGATGGAGAACAGCAGCGCCCCACCGGCTATCTTGAAGGCCGGGATGGTGATGCCGTAGATGTCGAAGATGTAGTTGCCGAAAAGGGCGAAGACCACCAGGACCCCGCCGGCGACCACGCACACCTTGTTGCGGACCTTGCGCTTCAGCTCCGGGGTGTAGCCTTCGGTGATGGCCACGAACACCGGGATGTTGCCCACCGGGTTCATGATGGCGAATATGGAGGCGAAGGCGGTTATGGCGAAGGCCAGGTCCATATGACGGCGAGATGTATAGGGCTATATAAGAGTTAAGAGGAGCGCGCGGAGACCTTGCGGGCGAAGACCAGGTATCCAGTGTGCCCGAGCGTTTCGTATGACGGACGTACGCCCATCTCATGGACCACCATCTCCCGCTGCATGTTCTCGTAGCTGCGTATCTCCACGAAGCCTCTCTTCCGCAGCTGGCGGACGACCTCCTCCAGCTGGTTGGTGTTCGGCACGTAGGAACAGAAGCGTCCCCCGTTGCGGAGCATCGAGGAGACGTTTTCCAGGGCGTCCCAGGGGTCCGGCATGTCTAGCACGGCCGCGTCGGCCAGGATGTCCAGGCGGTCCTTGCGGACGTCCCCCAGCTCCAATCTCCAGGCCTCGGAGAGACCGGCCTTCTCCACGTTCCTCTTGCCTTTCTCAGCGAACTCTGGCCGGATCTCCATGGAGACCACCTTGCCCCACGGCCGCACCTGGTTCAGCAATGCTATGGTCAGAGCGGCCGAGCCGACCCCGGCCTCCAGGACCGTATCGCCAGATTTTACGTTCAGCTCCATCAGGATGGTCGCGGCGTCCTTGGGCGTGATGACCTGGGCGCCTCTTTCCACCGAGGACATCATCTCCGAAGCGCCAGGAACGAGGATCCAGAAGCGCTTTCCGGCGATGGATATCTCCGAACCGTCCTCGGCCGCCAAAAGCTTGTCGCCGTCGACCACGCCCATGGCCCCCAGCTTCAGCATCCCCTTGCTGAGGACCAGCCAGGTCCTCTTGCCCTTCTCGTCCAAAAGATAAACCAGGGAGCCCTCGGGAAGCATGCCTAGGGCATCCTGCCCGGGGATAAAAAGGGTTTCCTCACTCCCTGAGCTTGGCGCCGCAGTCCCGGCATCGGACGTCGGAAGAGGATATGGCCGCGCCGCATTCGGGGCAGCGGGGTATTCCATCGATCTGCTTGACCTCCTTCTTCTTCGGTTCCGGCGCAGGCTCCGGTCTCTTCTCCTCCTTGGGCGCCGGCTTGGGCTCCTCGTCCTTGAGCTTGTACTCCGGGGGCTGGTAGCTTTTCGGGTCCACCGCCTTGTCCCGGTCCTTCTCCCTCATGGAGCGCACGCCGATGAAGGCCATCAGGCCAAGCACGGAGAGCAGGAATCCGATGACCACCCAGATCATCTCCACCTTGCCTTCCTTGTCCATCAGCCGGTACAGGTAGAAGGCGACACCAGCGCCTATCACCAGCCAAATAAGTATCGGTATCCAAAGGTCCAGTTCCATCCCTTCCTGTCCGGCAGGATTGATTTGGGCGTATATCAAATTGATTTTCCGCCGGGACAAGCCTAATAAGCAGGAAGGTTCCGTATGATGATCATGGGTGTCCTCCGGGTCCCCGCACTGTTCGTTCTGGTCCTCCTGCTCTCAGCGGGAGCGGTATCCGCGCATTCCCCCCTGCTCGCCGACGGCAATACCTCGCCGGGAACCGCCATGGAGATCGAGGACACCGTGAAGTCCTGGGCGATCTATTCGCACCTACCCCAGGGCGAGGCTCTCTACTACACGTTCGACATCGATGAGGGGGACCGCCTTCTGCTGAACCTGATCGTTCCGGTGCAGGACGGGGATGACGGCTTCCGGCCAAGGATGGCGTTCATGGCCCCCGGCATCCCCAACGAAGGTGCTTTGCCGTCCTGGGTGGAGGTGCCGGAGGGATATGGATACGTGGTGATCGATGCCGCCCTTCCGGAAACGGCGACCTACGAGGGCTTCTCCCCCAGCTCCTTCTACGACCTGGGAAGGACGGACGAACCAGCGCCGGTGAGCGGAAGGTACTACGTGACGGTGTTCGCCCCAGCCTCTCAGGAAGGCAACTTCGCCCTGGTGGTCGGTTACGGCGAATCGTTCACCGTCCAGGAATGGCTGCTGATGCCCTTCAGCCTCTACTCCGTGTACCATTGGGAGGGGCAGGGACCGTTGGAGATACTGGCGCCGATGCTCTTCATCTTCCTGCTCGGCTCGCTCCTGATCATGTATTATCATGGACGGAGGGCTGAACCGCTGGACCTCCAGCATTCCCTCTTCATGCTATCCGGGCTTCTGCTGGCCGGAACGGCCGCCATCACCCTTTTCCAGACCTTGATCTCGGTCCGGGACAGCCATCTGGGCCCCGAGGTCATGATATCCATCGCCCTGTTCCTGGTCCAGGCATCGTTGGGGGCGGTGGTATCGCGCAGAGGCTGGAAGGTGGGGCCGCTGACCAAGGTTGGAAGGGTAAGGATGAGCATCGTCGGCCTTCTGGCCGTGCTTGCCTGGGCTGGCTACCTGGTCGGTCCGGTCCTGATCATCGTCGCCGCGCTGCTTCCCGAACGCATCGCCGGATGGCCGGTTCAGAAC
>JABNAD010000151.1_pt1 | contig 28010 bp, 28 predicted proteins | sample 7240381 | NCBI WGS metagenome assembly JABNAD01 (sample SAMN11332834, study PRJNA596920) | anaerobic digester metagenome | biome: digested sludge; isolation source: digested sewage sludge-derived enrichment culture grown on H2/CO2 | place: Germany: Goettingen
TCACTGTTGTCCGGGATAAATTTTAAAGAGCAATAAGGCATTTGGCCCTATTGCTCTTATTTGTAGTTTTGTTTTACCACAAACACAAACTACAGTGGATAAAAGTACACACTTTTTTGGACAGTCGGTTTTCGGACAGCTGATTTCATTAATTGACAACAGGCTTATAACAGAAGCCACTACCGCAAGCAAGTCCGACCGCTACGTAAAACGCTTTACAACCAAAGATCATCTGATAAGCATGCTGTTTTGCGCCTTTGCCAAATGCACCTCGTTGCGCGAGGTGTCTGGAGCCATGCTTGGGCTATCGGGCAAGACAAAGCATTTCCAGCTTCAGCATATCCCCAAAAGAAGCACATTGGCCGATGCCAATAAGCGCAGGGACTCATCGGTATTTGGCAGCATCTACAATAAGCTGTTGCAGCAGTATGGCCACCACTTATCGGACAGCCGGATTAAGGATGTCATAAATAAGCAGATAGAGATATTCGACAGCACAACCATTAGCCTTTTCAAGGATATCCTGAGGTGCGTTGGCCGAAATCCAGAGAACGGGCGTAGGAAAGGGGGGATAAAAGTGCATACGGTAATCAATGTTGACGAAACAGTCCCTAGAATGGTCTGGTTTACCGAAGCGGCAAGAAACGACCACGTACTGCTCGAAAAGCTGAAGCTGGACGCCAATACCATCTACGTATTTGACAAAGGGTACAATGATTACAAGGCATTCAGGCTCTTTAGCGACAGCCAGACAGGCTTTGTGACCCGTACAAAGGACAATGCGGCCTACGATACCATCGAGAGCTGTGCAATCGGGGATGAAATCCATTCCGGAGTACTTGAAGACCAAATCATTGAAGTAACCGTAAAGGACGGGAAGGGGGAAAGTAAGCTGAGGCTGCGCAAAGTTCGGTTTTACGACCGTGTGCTGAGAAGGGAGTTCGAGTTCTTGACCAACCTATTTGAGATGAGGCCCGACTTGGTGGCGGCAATCTATAAGCTGCGCTGGCAAATAGAGCTGCTGTTCAAGCAGCTGAAACAGAATTTCCCATTAAAGTACTTTCTGGGCGACAACGAGAACGCAATTAAAATCCAAATATATTGTGCCCTAATCGCCAACCTGTTAATGACCGTAATCCAAAAAAGCGTGAAGAGAGCATGGTCGTTCTCAAATCTGGTGAGCTTTTGCAAAATTCACCTGTTCAACTATATCCACCTCCTGCGTTTCTTAGAGCATCCAGATAGAGACTGGCAAAAAGAAACGCAACTTCAAGTACAGTATCGCTTATTTTGAAAGGGGCTTACTTCTTAAAATCGCCAACTTGCAACTTCTAATCAGCTGCATATCAAGGCGTATTTTTTAAATAGCATCATTTTTGTATTTTTATCGGACAACAGTGTTTCCAAATAAAGTAGTTTCTGCCTCCAAGGTCAATGAGTACCTGTGCGTTACAATCGTCCATGGGGAGGGCAAAACCGTAGCGCCCAATACCAGCTTTGTTCCCAAGGGCTTGTTTAATGGCCAGCCCCAGTGCTATGGCGATATCCTCGGTGGTATGGTGCTCATCAACCCACAAATCGCCTTTGCAAACAACTGATAACCCAATGTTTGAGTGCCTTGCAATTTGCTCAAGCATGTGATTTAGGAAGCCGATACCCGTATCAATATCGCCCTTGGCAGAATCATCAAGGTTAACCGTTATGGTAATATCGGTCTCACTGGTTATCCTGTTGATTGTTGCTTGGCGCTTAGGCTTTAGTATTTCGTAAATTTCCTTCCAGTCCTTTGCGTAGTAATCGGCTTGGGAACATTCTGCGGTGTTAATCCGTATCGACTTGGCTCCAAGGTTTTTGGCTAGCAGCACATCGGTGAGCCTATCACCAATAACAAAGGACTCGCTAAGGTTGTACTCTCCATTGATATATTGAGCAAACATGCCTATTTCAGGCTTACGGGTTGGGCTATTCTCATGCTCAAAGGAGCGGTCAATTAGGATATCAGCAAACGTAATGCCTTCGCTCTCTAACGCTTTTAGCATAAGTTGATGTGGTCCAGTAAAATCATCAATAGGAAATGATTCTGTTCCAAGGCCATCCTGATTGGTAGCCATAACCAACTCAAAATCAAACTCACGCGCTATACGGCCAAGCCAAGTGAATACTCCCGGCATAAAGGCGAGTTTCTCAAAGGAATCAATTTGAAAATCGGCTGGTTCGGTTATCAGCGTTCCATCTCGGTCAATTATCAGTAGTCTTTTCATTGCTGTAAAATTGAGTGTTTAGCACCCTAAGTGCGGTAAGCAGCTGCTCATTCTCTGTGCTGCTTCCAACGGTAATCCTAATGCAACCATTGACACTAAAATGAGCGACGAGTTGGCAAGACATTTTTCGGCAATTGCTTTTCTGGGTAGCGAACTTAACTGCCTACGAATTTCATCTTGGGTTTCACTTAAAATCCGCTCGCTATTAGTTAACATAATTATCTGGCTATCCTCGCCGTGTTCGGCCTGAGATAGTACGTCGGCCGAAATAAAGGCTGGATTTGCACCCTCGTCGGCAATCACCAAAACCTCCGATGGCCCAGCTGGCATATCGATAGGTACACCTTGCGATGCCACTTGAATTTTTGCTTCGGTAACGTAACTGTTACCCGGACCAAAAATTTTATCGACACGTGGAATCGTTTCCGTTCCATATGCCATGGCTGCAATTGCCTGTGCGCCGCCAACCAAAAAAATATCCGCATCAAAAAGTCCAAGTGCGTATAGCAGCTCAGGGGTAGGGTTGGGCGGTGTACAAAAAATTAGCTCCTTGCATCCTGCTACCTTTGCCGGAATGGCAAGCATGAGCACAGTGCTGATTAAGGGTGCCGTACCCCCTGGGATGTAGAGGCCAACCCGTTGAAGCGCTCTGTACCTAATGCTACAGGTAACCCCAGCCGTGGTTTCTATAGTTTTATCAGAAGGCAGTTGTGCTGCGTGAAACTTCTCAATATTGCTGTATGCCAAATCAATAGCCTGCTTTATTTTGGTGTTTACGCTGGATGCTGCCTGTGCAATAGACTCTTTGCTTACTCGTAATTCTGGGTTTGTGTACCCATCGAATTCTGCATTTAGCTGGCGTATAGCATTATCACCTCCAGTTTTTACCCTGTTGATAATACTCGCAACACTTTCACTTAGGTTGCTATTCTTGCTAACTGGACGCAATAATGCTTCGGTAAGTTGTTTGTTATCAGGATATAGTAGTGCGTTCATGTGTGTGTAATTAATAGTGTGAAAACCAATACCTATTTGCCCCACTGCTTCTCTCCAAGTTTAAAAGCCGCTTCCTGCTGATTAGGCTTTTGTGCTTCTTGGTGACGCAGCTTAAGCGTTTCGGCAACATCTGTAAGAGAAAGCTCGCGAGAGGCCAGAAGAACCTGGATGTGAAAAATAAGGTCGGCGGCCTCACTTAGAAAACGCTTGTTATCCGGATTTTCTGCTTCAAGAGCCAGTTCAACAGCCTCTTCGCCAACCTTTTTGGCAACTCGTTTTGGCCCAGCCGCAAGCAGTTTTGCAGTATAACTCTGTTCGGCTGTCTCGTTGCGCCTTTCCTCAATAATATCGGTAAGCGTGTTTAAAAAGCCAATGCCATTTCTGTTCTCGCTGCTAAAACAAGTGGCATTACCTGTGTGGCAAACGGGACCATCGGGAAGGGCGGTTATAAGGAGCGTGTCACCATCGCAGTCTGGAGTTATAGACTTTAGCCTTAGGTAGTTGCCCGATGTTTCGCCTTTAGTCCATATTTGGCGGCGGGTGCGGCTGTAAAAGGTTACAAAGCCCGTTTTGCGGCTAATTTCAAGCGCTTCACGATTCATAAAGCCTAGCATTAGCACTTGGCTTGTGGCTGCATCCTGCACTATTGCAGGTATTAGCCCATTCTGCTTGTCAAAATTTAGGTTTACCATGATTATCTGTTTTTGTCGGTTTATATTACCATCTTCTCAATTGGAACAACTAGAATACCCTCTGCACCAGCATCTTTCAGCTTGTCGATAACGTTCCAAAAATCAACCTCACTAATAACTGAGTGCAACGAGCACCATCCCTCCATTGCAAGGGGGAGAATAGTAGGGCTTTTCATGCCTGGAATAAGGTTTACAATGTCGGTTAGCCTGTTTTCGGGGGCATTTAGCAGTATGTACTTATTGGATTTAGCCCGTTGAACCGACTCAATTCTAAAAATCAACTTGTTGATTAGGTTGATTTTATCCTGACTAAGGTTGCTATTTGCCACAAGCACGGCCTCGCTGCGCATAATAATATCAACCTCGGTTAAGCCATTGCTTAGCAGGGTGCCGCCGCTACTCACTATCTCGAAAATGGCATCGGCAAGACCGATTCCTGGAGTAATCTCAACTGAGCCGCTAATGCAGTGTATTTCAGCATTAATGTTGTTGTCGGCTAGAAAATCCTTAAGAATTTCGGGGTATGATGTTGCTATGCGCTTCCCATTAAGGAATTCACGGCCAGTATAGGTAACATCCTTAGGCACAGCAACCGATAGGCGACATTTGGAGAATCCTAGCTGCTTAACAACGCTAATGGGCTTTTTCTTTTCAAGTACCTCGTTCATGCCCAGTATCCCAATATCGGCAACGCCATCGGCCACATACTGAGGGATATCGTCGTCTCTAAGCAGCAGAACCTCAAGTGGAAACCCCTCGGCAACAGCTTTTAGGTGATTAGTGCCATTGCTAACTTTTATACCACAAAGCTTTAGCAGCTCTATAGAGCCCTCGCTTAGCCTACCACTCTTTTGAATGGCAAGCGTTAATTTACTTTCCATAAGATTGTAATGAATTGGATTAAACAAAAAAAGCCCGGGGAACTACCTTCGAATGGCAGTTCCCCGGGCTTAATATGGGTTGACTAGTTAGTCCTTACTTAGATTCAACCTATACCAATAGAGCATTCCACCATTCGCAGCGATGTGAATGATGGTGATGATGTAGCATGGTATTGATTGATAGAGTCATCTTTTTTGTGTGGATTGAGAATGCAAATGAAAATCATTTTTTCAAACATCCAAATTGGGCATTACAATAAAAAGAAGAATGCAAAGAAATGGCATGTTGTACCACCTATAATAAACAGGTGGAAAATACCATGACCAAAGGGAATTCCCTTTTTTAGATAGAATAAAATTCCTGCAGAGTAAGTAATGCATCCTGCAATAAGCATTATAAACGATATGGTTGGTAGATTCTTTGCCAAAGGATAAATGGCGACCAGGAAAAACCAGCCCATTGCAAAGTATAGCCAAGCAGATAGTTTTCGGTACTTAGTAGAGTAGAAAAAGATTTTGAAGGTAAGCCCAAGAACGGCAAATAGCCAAATCATTCCAAACACAACCCAACCAACAGGTCCATTAAGAGTTACAAGGGCAAATGGAGTGTAGGTGGCGGCTATTAGCACATAAATAGATGAGTGGTCGAACTTGTTTAGCAGCGACTTCTTTCGCAAATCCTGAGCACCATGAAATAGAGTAGAGGCAAGGTAAAGGTTAATCATGCCTGCTCCAAAAACGCTAAAACTAACTATATGCCAAGCGCTTCCGAGCATTGCTGAGCGAACAATTAGAATAACAGTTCCAGCAATGGCAACTAAAAAGCCCACAGCGTGTGAAAGGCTATTAAAAATCTCTTCGTGTTTTCGGGTAATAGGCATCAAAAAGGAGTATGTTATTAATTTTTAAATATAACCAATTAATAAGGAATTAGTTGTAATTGAACAGCTAATTTTCCTTGATTTTACTGGGTGTTTGGCATGGATTATTCAACTCTTTCGCTATATTTGCACTGCATTTACACACGGGTGTAGCTCAGTTGGTAGAGCATCGGTCTCCAAAACCGAGTGTCGGGCGTTCGAGTCGCTCCTCCCGTGCAAAAAAAGGCTGCCAAAAGGCAGCCTTTTTTTTTGTTTATAAAGGGTTGTTTACATATCGCGCTCCACATCCTTATCGCCTCGTCCCGAGAGATTTACAATGGCTAGTTCCTCTTTGTTTTTCAGCATTTTAATTGCAAGTGCAACTGCATGGCTCGATTCTATTGCGGGAGTTATTCCCTCCAACCGCGATAGCAGTTTATAAGCATCAATTGCTTCATTATCGGTAACAGGAAAGTAGCTAGCCCTTCTTGTATCCTTTAGCTGCGCATGCTGTGGGCTTATGCCTGGATAATCGAGACCCGCAGCTACAGAGTGTGACTCCATTGGATTATTGTCCTTATCTACTAAGCAGTACGAGTAAGTTCCCTGGAATACAGCTGGTTTACCAAACGATAGCGTAGCAGCAGTGTTACCCTCAATGGCCAAACCACCACCTTCGGCACCGTTAATGGAAACCTCTACGTCGTCCAAAAAGCCAGAGAATAGTCCAATAGCATTAGAACCACCACCAACACAGGCAAATATGGATTGGGGTAATCGACCTTCTGCGTTAAGTATTTGGTTGCGAGCCTCTGTACCAATAACACTTTGAAAGTAACCAACCATTCGTGGGTATGGATGTGGTCCAACGTGAGAGCCTAGCAGATAGTAGGATTCAGGATTCTCTATGTAGTAGCCAAGAGCCGCATCAACGGCATCCTTTAGTGTGGCAGTTCCCAATGTGGTTGTAATCACTTCGGCACCCAATAGCCTCATACGCCTAACGTTAAGCGCTTGGCGTTCGGCATCAATTTTACCCATAAAAACCTTACATGGTATGCCAAGTAACGCTGCAGCAGTAGCCGTTGCCACACCGTGCTGTCCAGCCCCAGTCTCGGCAATTACCTCCTTTGCACCCATGCGCTTAGCAAGTAGGATTTGCCCAATGGTGTTGTTGATTTTATGGGAACCAGTATGGTTAAGGTCCTCGCGCTTAAGGTAAATGGTTGAACCAACATAATCGCTTAGCCTTTTTGCCAAGAATAGGGGCGAGGGGCGCCCAACAAAGGTTTTTAGGTAGTTAATAAACTCTTTCTGAAAGGCCTCTTTGCGAACCTCTGAATCAAAGAAATTGGCTAGGTTATCTAACGGTTTTTGTAGTACCGGAGGAACGTATGATCCACCAAATTCGCCGTAATGGCCATTGTACTTTAGCATTTCAGCATTTGCTGCAACTTCAACTGGGGTAGTATTTGTAAGAATTTCCATTTTATTCTGATTTTTAGAATGTACACAATGCGTTATATCTGGTTACTCTGCGAGCTATTGCTCGCAATTGCCCACGTAGGGCAATACTAATATTTGGCGGGGGTGCCCCGCCAACGCCATGCACATGCTAATATCAGAAGTAGAGTGTTCAATTTAATTTACAAGCGTTACATAAAACAAAAAGCCGTAGGGGGTTCCTACGGCTTTATTTGGTACAATGGTGTACAAATAAGGTTAATGCCCCCGGGTTTGAGAGATTACACTTTGCCACCACCAGAATATGTTTTGTCTGTTTGTCATTTCTGTTTGTTGAGAAGGCAAATATAAATAGATTTTAATTCCAACCAAATAGCATGTGCAATATTTTAGTTAAGATAAGTAATGCGCTATTACGTAGCGTTTGTCCCAAAACCATTGTAGAGGCTATTAATATCGCATAGCTTAATCGGAAAATAATACAAGCTAAAAACTCTAAAAGCAATCTGCTATTAAGCATCCAATGAATGGCTTAAAAGTGCTATTTAACACTAACGGTAGGCAGTTAAAGCATGCTAAGGTTTGTAATTTCGCGCGTAAAATCAAACCGAAAACAAATCATGGGATTCGTAACAAAAGAAAAATTCTTATCAAAAGATTTTTTTATCACCTATGCTTGGCTAATTGGTGGTTGCTTTGTGTTTGCGTTGGGCGCTGTACTTTTTGCAGAGCCATATGGCTTTGCGCCAGGAGGAACCTACGGCTTATCAATGGTCTTTCACAACCTATGGGGGTGGAGAACTGAGGTGGCAGCTCTATTTATGGATATTCCTCTGCTATTTCTGGGTATCTATTTTCTTGGGGCAAAATTTGGTGTTAAAACCGTTATTTGCACCTTTTCCATTCCAGGCTTTATGTGGCTTATCCACCACACTTATGGCTACTTCCCGCTACTAGAGTCAGCAGAGGTAATAGCACAACTTGAGGCGCTTGCTGCAAGTATTGATATTTCTACTGCAGTAGGGATGGAGCAGTTTACCGTTGCTATGCGTCCTTTGCTTCAGGAGCAGCTGCTTTCATCCATCTTTGGAGGTATTGTTTATGGTATTGGTATTGGTATGATATTTAAATCGCGTGCTACCTCTGGCGGTTCCGATATCATTGCAATGATACTTAACAAGTACACCCGTATATCGTTAGGTCAGCTGGTTATTATAGTTGACTGCACCATAACCCTAACAACTGTTGTGGCTTTTGGCGACTGGCGCTTACCTATGTACTCCTGGATTATTGTGTTTATTGAGGGTAAGGTAATCGACCTTGTAATTGAGGGAGCAAAGGTTCATAAAACGCTTATGATTATTTCGGAGAAGCACGAGGAGATTAGGGAAATCATCCTAAAAGATCTTAATAGGGGTGGAACCATCTTCTCGGGCAAGGGTATGTACAATGGGGTTGAACGACCCGTAATTTACACCATTCTTACCCGTAGAGAGTATTCTATTCTTTTAAGCAGAATAGCGCAAATAGACCCACAGGCTTTTATCAATACGCTGGATAGTAACGAAATTATGGGCAAAGGTTTCAAGGATCTTTCCATTGAGGCATAAATCAAGCACACACACTATCTATTGTAAAGGGCTGTTCCGCTATGGCGGGCAGCCCTTTTTTCTTTTTATCAATATGCAATCAAAATACCTATATGGTAATTGATATGTTCTCAAATATCATTTTTAGATGATAAAGGCATACCATTATTTATATTTTTGTAGAAAATCATTTTGTTATGGAGCTTAAAACAGGATTAACTTATACTGCTACAACTGTTGTAAACAACGATAACATTGCTTCACGCTATGGTTCTGGACTAGTTGCCGTATTTGCTACGCCAGCAATGGTGGCACTTATGGAGAATGCGGCCATGAATGCTGTGCTATCCCATCTACCCCACGGAAATAATACTGTTGGAGTAGAGGTTAGCGTTAGCCACACTAAAGCAACTCCAATGGGGATGACCGTTAATGCTACAGCCGTTTTAAAAGAGATTGATGGTAAAAAGCTAACCTTTGATGTGGTTGCCTCTGATGAAGAGGGTGAAATTGGCCGCGGCACTCATACTAGATTCGTTATTGATGTAGAGCGATTTATGAGTAAACTTACTAAGAAGAGCAACCAGTAGTTCTGCTGCCTCTTTCTTCACTAAATATTGATTATGCGCAATCAGCTAACCGGGAAATCCTTTTTAAAACACGACCTTTTAGTTCATTCCTACGAGGTGGGATTTAACCGAAGGTTATCGCTTCCTGCTCTCTTCGGCTACTTTCAGGAGATTGCTTGGGAGCATGCCACACAGAATGATTTTGGGTGGGAGGATTTGCTGGATAAAGGTGCTTTTTGGGCTTTATCTCGAGTTAAAGTGGAGATATCGCGTTTGCCTATGTGGACCGACAGGCTTGAACTTTTCACATGGCCTAGCGGTGTTGATGGGCTTTTTGCGTTAAGGGATTTTTTGCTTTTCAACAATAAGGGGGAACTACTAGTATCGGCATCAAGCAGCTGGCTAATTGTTGATATCAAAACGAGGCGTCCACATCGGCTCGATACTTTTAAGCGCAACTTCCCTATAAACGAACAGGTAAGAGCGTTGCAGGTGAATGCAGGGAAAGTCCCCTCTCCTTCGGGAGAGCTGTTTAGCGATATACAAGTAAAGGTTTGCCAAGGCGATATCGACGTAAATGGCCACACCAATAATATGCGCTATGTTGAATGGGTAATGAATGCATTCCCTCTCGAGTTTCAAAAGGAGTTTGAGCCCAAAACGTTTGAAATAAACTTTTTGCACGAGGGGATGGAAGGGGATCAATGCCTAATCCAATCATATAAAGAGTCTTTAAATAGCTTTGTAGGAACAATAAGCAACACCAATTCTCAGAAAGAACTGGCAAGAACCCATATAGTGTGGCAACCTATCAGTAATTGCTAATCTTATATTTTTTTGAAAGACCTCCCTTAGGAGAATATTCTTTACAATTAAAGATAGAATTAGTATATAGGCTTACATATTCCCTTTTATCTTTACCCTTTAGCCTTTAACCTTTTTACCCTGAATCTAAACCAACCAATTATGTTCACCCTCGAAGATCAACTCCAGCTCCAAGAGCACGGCATTACAGCAGATGCTGCTGCTTTGCAGATAGAAACGTTTAAAAAGGGATTTCCCTTTTTGGAGGTAACAGAACCCGCAGTTGTAAGCAATGGGATTATGCGATTGGAGTGTGACGAGGTTGACGACCTCATAGATATCTATAGATCGTTTGAGGGTAATGTGTATAAATTTGTTCCAGCATCGGGGGCTGCCACACGTATGTTTAAGGATCTGTTTGAAGCGTTAGACCTTAAAGCGGCAACCCTGTCGGAGGTTAAGAGCCGCCATATTGTTAGGTTCTTCGAAACATTGCAGAAGTACCCTTTTTATGGTAGCCTAGCTAAAGAGCTCTGGGATAATGGGTACAGAATAGAGCAGTTAGAGAAAAGGGGCGACTATAAAACGATACTGGAATTTTTACTCTCCGAAAAAGGGTTGGCTTATGGCACTAGCCCCAAAGGAATACTCCTTTTCCATAAATACTCCGATGAGCTCATACGCACTGCTTTTGAAGAGCATTTGGCCGAAGGAGCGCAGTACTGCAAAGGAAGAGGCGGCGAGGTGAATATCCACTTTACCATATCTCCTGAGCACCAGCAACGCTTTACGCAGCTATTTAATGGCGTAAAGGAACAATACGAGAAGGAGTTTGATGTTACCTTTAACGTATCCTTCTCTTTTCAGCATAAAAACACCGACACCATTGCTGTTGACTTGGAAAATGCCCCATTCCGTAACCCCGATGGCACTTTGCTTTTTAGGCCAGGGGGACACGGTGCGCTAATCCAAAACCTAAACGATATTGATACCGATATTATCTTTATAAAGAACATTGATAACGTTGTACCCGATAGGTTAAAGCCAACTACTGTAAGGTACAAGAAGGCTTTGGCAGGACTTCTTTTGAGCTATCAACACATAGTATTCGATTACCTTCGCAAGCTTACCAGTAACGACAATCCAGAAAGCGAGTTTCTACTTGAGATTCTTGATTTTGTAGTTGATGAGCTATGCGTTATTCCTCCATCAGCAGTTAACTTGGCTAATCCGCAACAACTTAAGGAGTATCTGGTAGAAAAGCTAAACCGCCCAATTAGGGTTTGCGGAATGGTAAAGAACGAAGGAGAGCCAGGTGGTGGCCCATTTTGGGCCGTGAACACCGATGGTTCTGTATCGTTACAAATAGTTGAATCGTCGCAAATAGACCTAAACAATGAGGTTAAAAAGGCAGTTTTTGATGCTGCTACACATTTTAATCCTGTTGATTTGGTATGTGCTGTAAAGGACTACAATGGCAACAAGTTTGATTTAACCCGCTTTACCGACCCCAATACAGGGTTTATATCTACCAAGAGCAAGGATGGCAAAAACCTTAAAGCGCTTGAATTACCTGGGCTTTGGAATGGTGCCATGTCCAATTGGATAACCATTTTTGCAGAGGTTCCCCTATCAACATTCAATCCAGTTAAAACGGTGTACGACCTTTTGCGCGATGAGCACATGGCATGAGTTAACGTAAAGTTAACATAAAGGTTAATTCGTGTTAATGCTGAGGTAATCTGAGGCCTATACCTTTGTGTCAAACAAATGAAGATAGAAATCATGAGAACACTTAGCGCAATAGTACTTTCAACCCTACTTTTTGTATCAGTATCAGCAATGGCCGAATCTGATAAAGTTGAATCAAAGAACTCAGCAGAAGCAACTGCCTCTGCTTCAATGGCAACGGTTTCCCTTGAGGGTAGAATTTTTGATGAGGTAACTGGTGAAGCTCTTGCTGGTGTTGCCGTTAAACTAGAAGGAACCGATAAAGTAGCCTACACCGATTTTGATGGGAACTACTCTCTAGGTAAGGTTGTTCCAGGTGCTTACAGCATATCCGCTTCGTTTATCTCCTACGAAAAGGTTACAATGCAAGTAAACGCCAACGGTTCTGCAAACCTTAACCTTAACATGAAAACCATAGAATAAGCGTAGTAAATGCATAACATAAAAAAAGGACAGATGCGCAAACCGCAAGCTGTCCTTTTTTGTATATAAAATGTTTTGCTTACCGCTTATTAAGGTACAAATCCACAGGGTATTCCACGCCATTAAGGTAAAGCCCTTCTGCAGGAGCCGATGCTCCAGCTAAGGAGCGATCCTTGGCATCAATTATCCTAACAAACTCATCGGGCGATATTTTGTTGCGGCCAACGTCCACAAGAGTCCCAACAATTGCACGCACCATATTCCGTAGAAATCGATCGGCTCTAATGTTAAAAATCAGCTTTCCGTCCTTTTCCTCCCAGTTAGCCGTATAAACCTTACATATGTTTGTCTTGTTGTCGCTGCCAACCTTGCTAAAACTGGTAAAGTCTGAGTGTAGAAGCAAGCTGTCGGCCGCTAATCGCATCAAATCAACATTTAAAGGGCCGTAGAATTGCCAAGCAAGGCCAAGGGAAAACGGATCTTTGTTTCGGGATATTACGTAGTTATACGATCTGGAAAGTGCGCTGAAACGCGCATGCGCCTCTGCCTTAACAGGGACAATATCCCTAACGCTAATGTCGGTGGGAAGCACACTGTTAAGGTGATAAATAAACTTGCTTTTCTGATTAATTCTATCGTGTTCCGAATCAAAATGTGCAACATAAAAGCTTGCATGCACACCAGCATCGGTTCGTCCTGCTCCAGTTGTGGATATATCCTCCTTTAGAAGCGTAGAGAGCGCTTTTTCCAGTTCAGATTGAATGCTATTCCCATTTGGCTGTATTTGCCATCCATGGTAGTTTGTTCCTCTGTAGGATAGTTCTATAAAGTATCGTTGAGCCACCTATGTAAATCGTTTTAGTTATAACAAATATAATACGAATATATTACTTGAGGTAGCGGATTTAGCAAAAGCGTACATTTTACTAACAAAAGTGCATGCGCTATTTGTTTGTTTAATGTGCGCAACTATTTTTGGCTGCTCTTTTGCATACTTTACCCCATTTTAACTTTTTTTAACTTGGTTAGGGGGTTATTATCACCAAATTTGCAAACGGCTTAATTTATTGTAATAATTACATGTTTTATTGTAAAAATATTTCACAATGAGCGAGACTTCAACTGTAAACATTAAGGAGCTGAACGAGCGGATTAGACTTGAAAGTTCGTTTGTTGATATCATTAACATGGAGATGAACAAGGTAATTGTAGGACAAAAACACCTTGTAGAATCTCTCCTTATTGGTCTTTTAGCCGATGGACACATTCTTTTGGAGGGTGTACCCGGCTTGGCAAAAACTCTGGCAATTAATACTCTTTCAAGTATTATTGAAGCTAAGTTTAGCCGCATTCAGTTTACTCCAGACCTTCTTCCGGCCGACCTTATTGGAACCATGATCTATAGCCAGAAAAACGAGGAGTTCATAGTAAAGAAGGGGCCAATCTTTACAAATTTTGTTCTTGCCGATGAGATTAACCGTGCCCCAGCAAAGGTTCAAAGTGCACTCCTTGAGGCTATGCAGGAGCGCCAGGTTACCATAGGTGAAGTAACCTATAAGCTGGCGGAGCCCTTCCTTGTAATGGCAACCCAAAACCCCATTGAACAGGAGGGAACCTATCCATTGCCAGAGGCTCAGGTTGACCGTTTTATGCTAAAGGTTAAAATATCGTACCCAAAGCAAGAGGAGGAGCGCTTAATTATTAGACAAAATGTAACAGGAACTTTCCCCGTTGCATCAAAAGCGCTTAAGCCCGAGGATATTGTTAAAGCCCGCAAGGTAGTGCGCGAGGTTTACATGGACGAAAAAATAGAGAAGTACATTGTTGACATTGTGTTTGCTACCCGCTTCCCCGAGAAGTACGGCTTGGGCAAGTTCAAAAACATGATTAGCTATGGAGGTTCTCCTCGTGCTAGTATCAACCTAGCGCTAGCGTCAAAGGCATTTGCCTTTATTAAGCGCAGAGGGTATGTTATTCCTGAAGATGTGCGCTCCGTTTGCTACGATGTGCTACGCCATAGAATAGGTTTAACTTACGAGGCCGAAGCCGAAAATATTACAACCGAAGATATCATCACAGAAATTCTGAACGCTGTGGAGGTTCCTTAACATAAAAAACATGTCCCGTTTGCGGCAATTTGTACTATGTTTTATTGTTGCAGCAAGTGCTTATAGCGCTGCTGCTCAAAATTACATTGGGCTACACAAAGAGGAAATTCGCACGCGGGTAAAAAAGGAACTGCCAGGTTTTTACTTTGCAAAAGAGGTTGAGAGCGGCGATAGGAGCTTTATTAAATTCGAAAACTCCTTCGAGGAGCAAACGCTAATCTTTAGGCTAAACGAAATGGGTGTGTGTACATCGGTATCTAGAATGTACAATACCTGGCTTGAGGATAAAGTGAGAGCCCAACTGGACGCCACCTACGGAAAAGGCGCTGGAAACCGTTGGTACTTCACCCTTTTCCATAAGGAATACGAAGTGATTCTTAAGCAAAGTGATTGGTACATAACCGTTATAATTAAATCGGTAACCAACTAAAGCTTACTACAGTGGATGCATCAGAGCTTTTAAAACGCGTTAGAAAAATAGAGATAAAGTCTCGAGGCTTGTCCCGCAACATTTTTGCAGGGCAGTACCACACCGCATTTAAGGGGCGTGGTATGGCTTTTAGCGAGGTGCGGGAGTATAGGTATGGCGACGATATCCGTAACATTGATTGGAACGTTACAGCCCGTTTTAACGAGCCTTACATCAAGATATTTGAAGAGGAACGCGAGCTTACCGTTATGCTTCTGGTTGATGTTAGCGGCTCGCGCATTTTTGGAACAGCAAACCAGCTAAAAAAGAATGTGGCAACTGAGATTGCTGCCGTTTTGGCCTTCTCTGCCATTCAAAACAACGATAAAATTGGCGTTATTCTTTTTAGCGATAGGGTGGAGAAGTTTATCCCTCCGCAAAAGGGGAGGACCCATATACTCAGAATTATCCGCGAGCTAATCGATTTTACTCCGCAAAGTAGCCAAACCGATATATCGGAGGCGTTGCGCTACTTTACCAATGCCATAAAAAAGCGCTGTACAGCATTCGTCATCAGCGATTTTTTGGATTCCAACGCCAACACCCATGAGCCCCGCTTCACTAATGCGCTATCCATAGCATCTAACAAGCACGACGTGGTTGGTATCCGCGTTTACGATAAGCGGGAAATGGAAATTCCTTCCATAGGGCTTGTTAAGGTTAAGGATGCCGAGAATGGTGCCTTTAAATGGATAGATACTGCACAACCCGAAGTTAGAGCGGCCTATTCGAACTGGTGGCGACAATCATCGGCTCTCCTAAAGCAAACATTCTCCAGGAGCAAGGTCGATTGGGTTTCCATTAGCACCGACGAAGACTATGTGAAGCCCCTAATTCTTCTTTTTCAAAAACGAGCTTAGTTTGATATGTTAGCTAAAAAATACATAGCATCACTATTTGCACTGTTACTGTTTTCTGGAGCCATGGCCCAAAACAGTAGCCCTAGCCTCTCTTTTAGGGCTTGGTTCGATAAGGATACCATCCTTGTTGGCGATCAGGTTATGCTAAACATTTCGGCAACTGTTCCCAATGGGGTTTCTGTAGCATTTCCTAAACTTGGCGATACACTGGTAATAGGAGTGGAAACAGTGGATGTTCCCATATTCGATTCGGTTGCCATAGATGCTGCTACAAGTGAGCTGCTGTATCGCATTAAGGTAACATCGTTCGATAGTGGGTACTATTTTATTCCAGGCTTGCCATTAACCGTTCAGGGAAATGGATTTAACGATACAGTACAAACCACAGCGCTTTACCTTGATGTGCATAGCATTCCGCGCGATACGCTGGTTGCTGGTATTTACGACATTAAAGCGCCTATATCGCAGCCTATAACCTTTAAGGAGGCGCTACCTTGGATTGTTGGTGTACTTATATTTTTGGGATTAGCCGCGCTAATTGTTTTTATGGCCATGCGTAAGAAAAGGAACTTACCCATACTGCCAAAACTTCAACCTGAAGAACCGGCCCATGTTATCGCTTTGCGAGAACTTAAACAGATACGTGAGCAGAAACTCTTTGCCACTACCGAGCATAAGCTATACCATACCAGACTAACCGATGTTGTGAGGCAATACCTAGAACGAAGGTATGGGGTTAATGCCATGGAACAAACCACCTCGGAAACCATGGTGGCTCTTTCTGCAACCGATTTAAAGAGTAACAAGGAGCTGGAGCAAAAACTTAGTCAAACCCTTACGCTTGCCGATTTGGTGAAGTTTGCAAAATACATTCCATCTGTTACAGAGAATGAGGCTAGCTTAACCCTATCCGAAGAGTTTGTTGAGCAAACAGCTCCTGTAGCTAATATGCCACAGAATACTGGCATAGAAAGCATAGCTGCAACCGATGAAGATGAAAATCAAACCTTAAAAGAAAAGGAGTAGTGGTATGTTTGCTGTATCGTTTGCACACCCCAAATTTCTATATCTATTATTACTTCTGCCACTTATTGTTGCGTGGTATATATGGCGGCAAAAAGATTCAAAAGGAAGCTTGCAGCTGTCGTCGCTTGCCGGTTTTAACCCTGTAGGTAAATCGGTGCGTGTTGTGCTAAGGCATATTCCTTTTGCGCTAAGAACCCTTGCACTGGGATTTGCCATTTTTGTGCTGGCAAGACCTCAATCATCATCCACACTGCAAAATGTAACATCGGAGGGGATTGACATTGTGCTTGCTCTCGATATTTCGGGAAGTATGCTTGCCCGCGATTTTGAACCCGATAGGCTTGAAGCCGCTAAGGATATTGGAATAAAGTTTATTAGTGGCCGTAGAACCGATAGAATGGGCTTAGTAGTATTTTCTGGTGAGAGCTTTACTCTTTGTCCGCTTACATCGGACCATGTTGCACTAATAAACATGTTCAAAGATGTAAAAATGGGCCTGCTTGAGGATGGTACCGCCATTGGTTCTGGTTTGGCTACGGCCATATCGCGCCTAAAGGATAGCGACGCTATTAGCAAAGTTGTAATACTACTTACCGATGGGGTTAACAATATGGGAGAAATTGCTCCCATTACTGCTGCCGAAATTGCAAAAACTTTTGGTGTTAGGGTTTACACTGTTGGAGTAGGATCGAGAGGAATGGCTCCATATCCATATCAAACACCATTTGGCGTACGCTACCAAAACGTAGAGGTACAAATTGACGAGGATGTACTAAAACAAATAGCCGAATTAACCGGAGGACAGTACTTTAGAGCAACCGATAACAAAACACTTGAAGAGGTTTATCTGGAAATAGATAAACTGGAACGTTCTAAAGTAGAGGTAACTGAGTATAGCCGCAGGCAAGAGGAGTACCGTATGTACGCCCTAGTAGTATTGGGTTTGCTGTTAATGGAGATTCTTTTACGAACAACCATTTTTAGAACCATACCTTAATTGCTGATTATGTTTAGATTTTCAAATCCAGAATATCTCTATTTTTTACTTGCTATCCCTGTTGTTATAGCAATCTATTTTGGCATGTACTATAGCCGAAAAAAGGCGCTGCTTCGCTTTGGTAGCATAGACTTGGTTAAGCAGCTCATGCCCGAATCTTCCCCCCAGCGAGGATGGATTAAGTTCGTTGTATTCCTTCTTGCCCTGTTATTTGTAATAGTGGGAATTGCTGGCCCCCAATTTGGATCTAAGCTAACGGAGGTTAAGCGTAAAGGCATAGAGCTAATTATTGCCCTAGATGTATCAAACAGCATGATGGCCGAGGACATTAAGCCTAACAGGCTTGAACGTGCTAAACTAGCCATTTCGCAGCTTGTTGATAGGCTTTCCAGCGACCGCATTGGGCTAATTGTTTTTGCTGGCGATGCTTACGTTCAGCTACCCGTTACTGGCGATTACGTTTCGGCAAAGATGTTTTTGTCTTCCATTAACCCTGGAATTGTCCCAAAGCAGGGAACTGCCATTGGTTCGGCCATTAACTTAGCCGTGAGCTCTTTTAGCCCACAACCCGAAACCAAAAAGGTAATAATTGTTATTTCTGATGGTGAGAATCACGAAGACGACCCTATAAGCGCTGCAGCCAAGGCTGCCGAGCAGGGAGTTATAGTTCATACTATTGGTATAGGTTCTCCTCAAGGGGCACCAATCCCAGTTACAGGCTCAGGTAACCAACAAGCGCTTTGGAAAGACGAAAAGGGTGGGGTTGTTGTTACCCGTCTCGATGAGGAAACCCTATCAAAGGTGGCTGTTTCGGGTAATGGCAAGTACGTTCGCGCATCAAATGTGCAAATAGGCTTACTTCCACTATTTGATGATATAAGCAAGATGGAAAAGGTGGATTTAAAGGAAAAGGTGTACTCTGAATTTGACGACCAGTTCCAATATCCGTTTGCCATTGCCTTGCTATTGCTCCTCATTGAGTTCTCTATTTTGGATAGGAGAAATAAGTGGTTGCAAAAGTTGAACCTGTTTAAGGAGGATTTTTAAGATGAAGGTTAATTATCGGCATATTATAGCACTTTTTGTGTTGCTTTTAGGTTTAGGTACAACCTTAAGCGCCCAAAACGAAAAGAAAGCAATTCGTCAGGGTAATAGGGCGTTTAGCTCCGAGGAGTATAACGAGTCTGAAATAGACTACCGCCGTGCTCTAGAAGCAAACCCCGCTTCCTTTAAGGCATCGTTTAACCTAGGCGATGCGCTATACAAGCAGGAAAAGTATGACGAGGCTGCACGTACATTCGAAGAAATAAAGGCATCTAATGTAGATAACGCCCAAAAAGCCAATGTTTTTTACAACTTGGGCAATAGCCTGTTTAAGCAAGAGAAGTACAAGGAAAGTGTTGAAGCTTACAAAAATGCGCTCCGCTTAAATCCCAACGATGTACAAGCTAAGTACAATTTATCCGAAGCGCAACGCAAGCTAAAGGATCAACAAAACAACCAGAATCAAGACCAGAACAACGACAATAAAGATAATAAGGACAACAACGACAATAAGGATAACAAGGATAAAGATCAAAATAAAGACAACAAGGATAAGAACAACGACAATAAAGACAATAACAAGGATAATAAACCAAATAACGAGAATAACAACCAGCAACAAAAACCTCAGCCTCAAAGTATTTCACCCGAGGATGCCCAGCGCATACTTGACGCAATGCAGAACAACGAAAAGGATGTACAGCAGCGCGTAAAAGAGCAAAAGGCTAAAGCGGCTAAGGTTAAGGTAAAAAAGGATTGGTAAAGCATTTTAATCAGGTAAGGTTACAGTCTATATAGCACTTTAAGAACCGTACGTATGAAACGATTTAGCATATTTCTGGGTTTTATTGCATTACAGTGTGCTAGCGCATTAGCTCAAGATGTTGAGTTTACTGCTGCAGCACCCAATGTGGTTGCAAAAGGGGAGCAATTCCGGTTAACATTCTCCCTTAATGCAGAGCCCAAAGAGTTTAACCCTCCATCAATTCAGAATTTTGATGTACTTGCTGGGCCTAGTTTGTCAACCAGCACCAGTATTCAGGTAATTAACGGATCGGTTACTCGTGCAGTAAACTATTCCTACACGTTTATACTTGAGGCGACTAAGGAAGGCGAGTTTACCATTGGTGCTGCCTCTGCTACTGTTAACAAAAAGGAGTACACTACAAGCCCCATTACCATAGAAGTAGTTAAAGGCGATGAACCTTCGCGTACAACAAATAGTACAACTACGGGTACTAGAAATGCAGAGGTGTCCAAATCGGACCTGTTCCTTGTGGTTCAATTAAACAAGAGCAAGGTTTACAGAGGCGAACCTGTGCTTGCCACGGTAAGGCTTTACAGTAGGTTTCAACTTGTTGATTTGGCCGATCCCAAGCTTCCAACCCTAAACGGATTTTGGAATCAAACAATAGAGCTACCTGATGGTATTAAGGTTGAAGGAGTAAACCTAAACGGAAAGATATACCAATCGGCAGTGCTTAAGCAATACCTGCTTTTTCCCCAAAAATCGGGGAAGTTAGTAATTGACCCATTCGAAATTGTGGTTGTTTACCAGCAGCGTTCCAATGCACCCCGCTCTGTATTCGACGATTTTTTTGGTATGACAGAAACTTATCGTAAGCGCGTTGCCAGTGAACCTGTAACTGTAAACGTGAAGGATTTACCCAATGGTGCACCTGCTTCGTTCTCTGGCGCAGTTGGCTCCTTTAAGGTTGAAGCAAAAACCGATAAAACAAGCGTAAAGTCGAATGAGGCAATAACCTATAGAGTTAAAATTTCGGGCAAGGGTAATTTGCAGCTACTGGAAACACCCAAAGTGGACTTTCCTGCTGGATTTGAACTCTTCGACCCAAAGGTGTCCGATAGCTACCGCTCAACTCTCGAGGGCGTTTCTGGATCTAAAACCTATGAATTTGTTGCGATTCCTAGAACTTCAGGCGATTATTCGTTAGAACCTTTTGAGTTTTCGTATTTCGATCCTTCCTCTCAAAGCTACAAAACCCTTAAATCTAGTGCCATCCCAATTTCTGTTATCTCCGATGGAAACGATACCGGACTGGTTCAAATTTCTGGCATAGGGAAGGAGGATATAAAGTTTATTGGGAAAGACATTCGCTTTATTAAGTCTGAGTTTGAGTTAAAGCGTCGGGGGCAAGTACTATTTGGCTCTCCACTTTATTGGCTCTTCTTTCCAATATCAATAATGATATTCGTTCTGGTTGCATACTATATTTCTAGGCATAGGGAGATAATTAGCAATGTAGCTCTTGTTAAGAACAAAAGGGCTACTAAAGAGGCTAAACGCAGGCTTAAAGAGGCACAAAAACACCTTATGGCCGACAATAAGGATAAGTTTTACGAAGAGCTCCTTAAGGCTTTATGGGGATTTATATCCGATAAGCTAATGATTCCTGTATCGGTTCTAAACAAAGACAACATCCATCAACATCTTACTGATCTTAAAGTGGATGAAACAATCTTATCTGAACTTGAGCAGGCTCTTTCCGAATGCGAGATGGCTCAGTATTCACCAGAAAGAGGCCATTCGCACATGGATGAGCTTTATAGCAGAGTGCACAGTGCCATTAGTAACCTAGAAAGTGCAATAGGTAAATAGGGTAAATCTCTTTCTAAGTATAAAAGACGAAAACAATGAAAAGAATACTCATCATACTTATTCTTGCCCATAGCGCAATAGCTTTTTCTTTTGGTCAAAGTCATTTAGACTCCCTTTCAATGGCCAATAGACTATACTCCGAGGGTAAGTTCGATAAAGCGGCACAGCTATACGAGTCGGTGCTTAAAATGGGTTACGAATCGCCAGAGCTATACTACAATCTGGGCAATGCTTACTTTAAGCAGCAGAGAATAGCCTCGGCCATTCTAAACTTTGAACGTGCAGCGCTTCGAAATCCATCCGACGAGGACATCCAATTTAACTTGAAACTTGCTCATTCATTCACAGTGGATAGAATAGAACCTATTCCTACATTCTTTTTATCAGCATGGTTTAGCTCCATTAGCTCATGGTTTTCATCTAACACATGGGCATACTTATCAATGCTTTTCTTTGCTATTACTCTTGTGTTAGGTGGATTCTTTATGCTATCTAGTCGTATTAGTTTTCGCAAAATGGCTTTTGCACTTGGTGCTGTTTCTATTGTACTAACTCTAGCAACAGCTTCATTTAGTGCAAAGCAACGCAACCTTATCACCAAGCACAACTACGCCATTGTGTTTAAGTCCGTTGTTCCTGCTAAGAGTTCACCCGATACTAGTGGCAAGGATCTCTTTATTCTCCATGCCGGTACTAAGGTGAAAATAACCAACTCCATTGGACAGTGGTACGAGATTCGTCTTGCCGATGGCAACAAGGGTTGGATTTCGCATACCGATATAGTTAGGATATAAGGGACTAGTATTTGGTTTTTGGTGTTTAGTGTTTGGTTTGAGTTACTAGTTATTGATTAACTTAAACCAAATATCCGTCTTTCATCTACAGTCTAACGTCTAAAATCTAACGTCTAAAATCTAACGTCTAATTCCCCAAACATTTCAACTTGCACTTGAACAAATGCATTATTTAGTCGTTATACGTAACGTATAATTAATCTAAATAAACATAAAGGTGTAATGTCAAAGTTCGAGATAAAAATGCCCAAGATGGGCGAGAGTGTTGAACAAGCAACTATCACCAACTGGTTTGTGTCTGAAGGTTCAATGGTTGAAGAAGACGATGTTCTTTTGGAGATAGCCACCGATAAAGTTGATTCGGAAATACCGTCACCCGTATCTGGTGTAGTGGAAAAGGTTCTATTTAAGCTAAATGATATTGTTCCTGTAGGGAAGGTAATTGCCATAATAGAAACCGAACCTGGTTCTGTATCAGAAAGCAAAGCGGAACAAACCAACACCAGTGGCTCTACTCGTGAACCTCAAGAAGCTACGTCCAATGCAGAGATTGAACAATCAGCATCAAGTGCTATAAAATCGGAATCGGGTCGATTCTACTCTCCATTAGTTAAAAGTATTGCTTCCGAGGAGGGCATATCTGCAAAGGAACTTGATTCTATTAGTGGCACAGGTGCTGGTGGAAGAGTAAAAAAAGAGGATCTGCTAAAATACATCGAAAGCAAAGGCTCAAAACCACTAGCTGCTACAAGTGAAAAAACTCAAACAGAGGTAAAGGCAGCTCCAACACAGGAAGAGCCTAAGCCAAAGGTAAGCGCATCGGTATCGTCAGGCGACGAAATTATTCAAATGGACAGAATGCGTAAGCTCATTGCTGAGCATATGGTTCGATCTAAGCAAGTATCTCCACATGTTACCAATATGGTGGAAGCCGATGTTACCTCAATTGTTGAGTGGCGCAAAAAGGTAAAAGAGTCTTGGGAGCGCAAGTATAAAACCAAGCTAACCTACATGCCAATATTCATTGAGGCTGCTGCAAGAGCGCTTCGCGATTTCCCTATGGTAAACGCATCGGTTGATGGCGATAACATCATAATAAAAGCTAATGTAAACATTGGTATTGCTGTAGCCAAGCCCGATGGTAACCTAATTGTACCCGTAATTAAAGGGGCCGATAAGCTTAATTTGGCAGGTCTTGCATCAGAAATGAATGCTCTAGCAGATTCCGCCCGCACAAACAAGCTGTCGCCCGATGACATTCAAGGGGGAACATTCTCCATTACCAACTTTGGAACGTTTAGAAACGTAATGGGTACCCCAATTATCTCTCAACCACAAATAGCCATTCTGGCTACAGGAACAATAGAGAAAAAGCCAGCTGTAGTTGAAACCCAGTATGGCGATATTATTGTTCCAAGGCATAAGATGTTCCTAAGCCTATCGTACGATCATCGTGTTGTAGATGGTGTACTAGGCGGGTCATTCTTAAGGCGTGTAGCCGATTACCTAGAGCAATTCGATGCCTCTAGGGAGGTGTAATGTTCCATTTTTTGTGTAAAATAAACTCATTAGCATAATGGCATATATTCGCAGAAACGATAAGCCTTTTGGTATTAAGCAAACACCAAAGGAGACCCTAGAAAAGTGGTACTACTTAATGGCACTTGGTCGCACTTTAGATGAGCGCGCACCCAACTACCTAAAGCAGGCAATAGGATGGAGCTACCATGCGCCTTACGCAGGCCACGATGGTATTCAGCTGGCCATAGGCCAAGTATTCGAAAAAAATGTCGATCATCTTTTCCCATACTACCGTGATATGCTTACCGCTATCTCGGCAGGCATGACTGGCGAAGAGATTATCCTAAACGGAATATCCAAGGCCACCGATCCTTCTAGCGGCGGCAGGCATATGTCTAACCACTTTGCAAAGCCAGAGTGGAATGTACATAATGTATCTAGCTGCACTGGCAATCATACCCAGCAAGCATCGGGTGTTGGCCGAGCATTCAAGCGCTATAACCATAAAGGGGTTGTAATTAGCTCACAGGGTGAGTCCTCCGTATCGGAGGGCTATGTTTACGAGGCTATTAATGGAGCCTCAAATGAGGAGCTCCCGGTAATATTTGTCTTTCAGGATAACGGTTATGGTATAAGTGTTCCCAAGAAGGATCAAACGGCCAATAGAAAAGCCGCCAATAACTTCCTTGGCTTTAAAAACCTTCAGGTTTTTCATTGCAATGGGAAGGATGTATTCGACTCAATGAACACCATGAGCGAAGCAAAAAAATGGGTTATCGAAAACCAAAAACCAGCAATTGTACATGCTAGCTGCGTTCGTATTCACTCACACTCAAACTCCGATAGGCATGAGCTATACCGCGATAAGGGAGAACTGGAGTACGTACAGGCTGCTGATCCCCTAGCTAAGTACAGGCGTATGCTAGTTAACTATGGTCGATTTACTGAGGATGAGCTAAACGCCATTGACGAAAAGGTGAAGCAAGAGGTTAAAGCAGCCCATAAAGCCGCCATGACTGCTCCTGATCCCGATCCTAAATCCATATACGATTTCCTTTTCCCCGATGCATACGCTGCGGGTAAGTTTGGGAATGGAGTTCATACCGAAACGGGAACACCAGTTAAACTTATTGAGGCACTAAACACCACTCTCAAAGAGGAATTTAGGAGCAACCCCGATACTTTTATTTGGGGGCAGGATATGGCCAATAAGGACAAAGGAGGAATATTCAATGTATCCAAAGGTTTGCAACAAGAGTTTGGCCCAGAACGCGTTTTTAACGGCCCTATAGCCGAGGATTATATTCTTGGTACTGCCAATGGAATGAGCCGTTACTCTGACAAGCTTAGATTAGTTGTAGAGGGTGCCGAATTTGCCGATTACTTTTGGCCTGCCATGGAGCAGTTTGTAGATTCTGCTCACGACTACTGGCGCTCAAACGGGAAATTCTCCCCTAATATCACCATTCGATTGGCTTCTGGTGGATACATCGGAGGGGGATTGTACCATTCCCAAAATATAGAATCGGCACTTGCATCAATTCCAGGTGTAAGAATCGTTTACCCATCATTTGCCGATGATGCTGCAGGGTTACTTCGCACATCGATACGCTCCAAGGGCATAACCGTATTTATGGAACCCAAAGCGCTGTACAATAGCCCAAAAGCCGCTACCGTAGTGCCCGATGGGTTTGAAGTTCCTTTTGGAAAAGCCAGAATTAGACGCCAAGGAACCGATTTATCCATAATAACTTATGGGAATACAACCCATATGAGTATAGATGCTGCAGAAAGGCTAGAAAAAGAGTTTGGCTATAAAGTCGAAGTTGTTGATATCCGCTCTTTGGTTCCTCTGGATAAGGAAACCATAATTGCATCCGTAAAGAAAACATCAAAAGCCCTGATTGTACATGAGGACAAAGTATTTGCTGGCTTTGGTGGCGAGCTTGCCGCCATTGTTGCAGAGGAAGCATTCACTTACCTAGATGGACCCGTTATGCGCGTTGGCGCCACAAATACACCTGTTGGTTTTAATAGGATTTTGGAGGCAGCCATTCTTCCCAACGAGCAAAAGATTTTCGATGCGGCATTGTCACTCATTAAATACTAACGATTGATAAACATGGCAAAAAAAGAGATAAAAGCAGCGCTTATATACAGCTTTGCAACAAAGAAAACATCAACCGCTGCCAAGCTCATTAAGGATAACCTTAAGGAACTTACTTTAAAAGAGATAGATGCAGAAAGCATAAACGCTAAAGATCTTGAGGCGTTTGATTTACTAATTGTAGGTGCAGCCACCTGGTTCGATGGAGAGCTACCAACCTTTTGGGACGAACAAATTCCCGCACTAGAGGATATTAACCTAAAAGGAAAACGGGTTGCCCTATTTGGAATAGGTAACCAAGTGGATTACCCAGAGCATTTTGGTGACTCAATAGGCCTCCTTGCAGATGTATTTACCTCTACAGGTGCAGCAATTATTGGCCCCACCAGTACAGACGGTTACACTTTTGAGGATTCAAAATCGGTAAAGAACAACCAGTTTGTAGGCTTAATGCTCGATTTTGAGAACCAGCATAACCTAAATGAATCCCGGATAAAAAGCTGGTGCAACCAAATTAAAAAGGAAGTTTAAACTCACTTTATTGGTTAATAATCCCATATTTCCGTAAACCTCCTCCAAAATTTGGTAAGAACATTTGATTTTCATATTTATGTTTTTAAATTTGTTTGGTTTTGCAAAATTGAGATAAATTTAAAAATATACTATGATGGATGTTCTAAGTATTAAGGGAACACAGGAGACGCCAGAGATTCTGCTTGATAAGGAGCAGGGAATATTTGAGATTAAGGGGAAATCATTACCTGAGGATGTTAAAGAGTTCTATAATCCAGTTTTGAGTTGGTTTGAGGATTATTCACAAAATCCCAACCAACAGACCGTTCTAAAGGTTAAAATGGATTATTTTAACACCGCTTCCTCCAAAATGATTCTAGAAATATTTGAGTCCCTGCAGGAGCTGTTCGATAAAGGAAACGATGTTTCTATTGAATGGTACTACATGGCCGATGATGAGGATATGGAGGATGCAGGTCAAGACTATTCAGATCTAGTGAAAATCCCTTTTAAATTTATCAGCACACAAACAGTTACAGACTAATTCACGAAGCCTCTTCTTGAGGCTTCTTTGCTAAGTATCGACTTCATCAAATTAGAGAGACTGTTTTTTACATTTTTTGCATAGATTTGTTAACATCATTTTGCACGTAACAGAATACTAATGAAGCCTTTCCTTGTTGAGCAAACTGAAATTACACCGAAAGTAGTTTTCGATCCTGCACAAAATACATTTTTAGTTCAGGGAAAATCATTACCCGAAGACGTTAAAGATTTTTATGCCCCCTTACTAAAATGGGTTGATGAATACATCGCACAACCCAATAGTAACACGCATATCGTTTTCGATTTCGAGTATTTTAACACCGCATCGTCCAAGATGATTCTCATTTTGCTTAGCAAATTTCGTGAGATGCATAGGAGCGGGATTCCGGTGTCTGTTACCTGGAAATATCCACAAATGGATGCAGAGATGGAGGAAGCAGGAGAGGAGTTTGCCGACATTCTGGCTATCCCCTTCGAAATGATACCTAAACCACCCCGTTAACGCTTGTTTTTCTTTTAAGAATAGGTTAACTTTCATTCCGTTTTATAATTACGATATGATGAAACCACTTAATATTACCGCAACAAAGGATACTCCTGACGTTGCTTTTAACCCAAAAACTAATGAGTTTACCATAGGGGGCGTTTGTCATCCCGAAAATGTGACCTATTTCTTCGAACCCATTATTAAGTGGCTTGACTCATACAAGGAAGAGATTGAGAAGGCAAAAGTATCCAAGGAAATAAGAGTTGAACTGTTCTTTAGATACATTAACTCTGCTTCCTATAAGTACCTAATTACTTTGCTTTTCAAGCTGCATGAATATATTGAGATGGGAATACCCGTTTCTATTGATTGGCTATATGAACCAGACGATTACGATATGCGCGATGCTGGAGTAGAGCTAATTGAGTACTCTGGAATAAAACTACCATTTACCTGTAGAGCATCAATCTAAAATAAAAAAGGCAACCATTGGTTGCCTTTTTTGTGATCCAGCTGGGGCTCGAACCCAGGACCCCATCCTTAAAAGGGATGTGCTCTACCAGCTGAGCTACTGAATCTGGTACTTTCTAAACTTGTGATCCAGCTGGGGCTCGAACCCAGGACCCCATCCTTAAAAGGGATGTGCTC
>JABNAD010000388.1_pt1 | contig 27965 bp, 23 predicted proteins | sample 7240381 | NCBI WGS metagenome assembly JABNAD01 (sample SAMN11332834, study PRJNA596920) | anaerobic digester metagenome | biome: digested sludge; isolation source: digested sewage sludge-derived enrichment culture grown on H2/CO2 | place: Germany: Goettingen
CAGGTGATCAACCTGTTTGGACAGAGCGATACCTCGAAGGAAGGGTGGCTGACACTGGTTAAGTCGGTTCCGTTCAGTAATGACTCTCAGACCGAACTGGACCGGAATAATCTGGACATGTACGTGATTGACTATCCCGGTTCGGTTCAGGTGAATCAGCTGGTTCAGCAATTGACTGGGAAATAACCTGGTCATTCCGTCGTATCTTCCAGAGAAAAAAGATTGAAAATCATTGGTGCCTCTGGCTTTGAGGCACTTTTTCAATTTCGGATGATCACATTTGATCCCCAGGAGTTCGACAAACTTTTTTGGCTCTTCGCTGTGTTCGGAAATGACTTCAGGGTCCTATGTGCCAAACTCGATGGTTTCTTTGGGGATCGAAGAGATTACTTCGATGTTGCAGGCAAAGGTGCATTTTATGTTTTTTCCCTCGGTATCACCGGCCAGGAGCGGTTTGAGGCGCTGCTTCATGTTCCTCATCAGATCGTCTCTGGAAGATCCGATCAAAGAGAAGTTCATCTGCCGGTTGACCATGAACAAAGGAGTTGAAGCACAACCAGGATCCTGGGTGTGCTGCAACTCCACTTTTATTATTTAGGGTTACCAGATTGAACAATCCTGCCCTGGCCTGAGGATTCTTGATTCTGCCGCCGGCTGCTCCGACCCGGGATGTTCATTTCGAGACGGTACTTGGCAACGGTTCGACGGCTGATCGCTATTCCGGCCTGGCGGAGGTGATCAACGATCTGTTCATCGGACAGCGGTTCTTGGGGGTTCTCCTGTCGGATCAGTTCTTTCAGTCGAATCTCAATGGCATGGCGCGACTGAGGCGAAGCACCCTTCGAGGCGGCCTGGGTGAAGTAAAAGGCCAGGGGATAGAGCTTCTGCCCCGTCAGGACATACTTGTCTTTCACGGCGCGGGATATCGTCGAGACATGGAGTTCCAGTTCAGAAGCCAGCTGGGTCATGGTGAGAGGCGAAAGGCCAGGTTCTTTTCCGGTGAGGAAGTGCTGCTGGTGGGCTGCAATGCCCTGACCGACCCGGAGCAAGGTGGAATTTCGCTTTTCCAGAGCTTCGATGATTCCGGTCAGTCGCTTCAGGTACTGCTCATAGATTGGCTTTTCTTCGGCGGCGACCTTGTTGCCGAGTTCCAGGTAGGCCGTGCTGATGGTAATCTGAGGGGTCAGCCGGCGGTTCAGTTCCACATCGATCTGATCGTCCTGGATTGAAAAGGTCAGGTCCGGTGTCACAAAGACCGTGCGATTCGATGTTCCCAGGGATTGGGCAGGTCTTGGATCCAGGCTTCGGATCAGGGTGAGCGCTGCTTCCGGATCCGGGAGTCGGTAACGTTCTTTCAGCAGATCGAATTCTCTGGCAGCTAACAGCGGCAGGTCCTGTGTCAGAACTTCTTCCAGCACCGGATCATGGATCCCTCGCCGGCGCAGCTGGAGGATCAGGCATTCAGGCAATGAGGTTGCGCCAATACCGGCCGGTTCCATTGCCTGGATCAGGGCGAGCGCTTCCTGGAAGACCGGCATGCCCAGGAGGGAAGAGGTTTCCTTGAAATAACCCGAATCGTCCAGGCTGTCGATAATCCAGTGGGCCGCCCTGGATACGGCATCCGGCAGTCGAAGAAGACCGATTTCCTGGTGGAGCTGGTCCCGAAACGTCGATCCTTCCTGTAGAGTCTGCAGAAGATCTCCGGATCCTTCCGAACCCATGGAATAGGATTCAGACGGTCGATCCATGTAGGGCGCCAGACGATCCGCTGCCAGAGCCTGGTCCGACTGCTGCAGCTGTTCCTGAAAGGCATCGCTGTCCACCGCCGGATTGGTCTGAGCTTCTGTCCGAAGGAAATCATACAGGTCCTGACCGGACAGGGCGAGCATTTTCAGGGAAAGCCTCATATCCTGGGTCAGAACCAGATGCTGGGTAAGTTTCAGTTGCTGATTCATCTCCAAGGTGCTCACATCCCTTCACCGGTCATTTGATGTCTTATTTCCTTCGATGACCAGACAGTTGGTCTTAACAAATCCTGAGTCTGCGAGCACTGTCAGGTGCCATCATGATTCACCGAGCAATCGGGGAACTCAGTCCGCAGGCAGCTGTTGTTGAATCGACGGGTCCTGCAGCATCAGCGTCTCGATGGCTTCCAGCAGAGCCGTCAGCGGGTGGGCGGCGGATCGGGAACACTCCCGGGCGGGCTTGTCGCAAAGAAAGCAGCGACGTGGATTCAAGCCCATTGCTTCTCGCGAGAGGGCACTTCCTTCTGTCAGGACATCAATGTCCAGCAGTCGTCCCAAAGGCAATGATTCTTCCAGCTCGATCATCAGAAGCTTGATTTCATGGGCGGGACGCGAGGTTTTTATAATCACCTCGGGCCCAGTAGCGGCTTGAGTCTGATCCATCACAACACTGTCCTTTATCCGAAGCAGAATCTCGTTCAGGCTCATGCGAAAGGCCAGCTGGATCAGATCATTGTCTTTGATGGGACCCGGAATATTCATTTTCATACTGAGCAGGGTATGGTTCGGGAAATCTCGCTGGAGTTCTTCCAGGGTATTCGCTCTTGTCTCTCGTCGGTCAAGCAGTTCAGCGGGGGAGACCGGAATCCCCTGATCAAGATATTTCATAGCAGATGTTCTCCTGTGGCGGCTGCCGGAGCGGTTGGTCCAGGAACCGCAAGCGGCAGCCTCGCTGCTGTTTGGTCGGGCAGATCATGGGATCTGACCGGATCGATGAGATCCGCGAACAGATCCGGCTGATTCATGGGACTCTGTGGATTGAATCAATCAGGGGACGGCTGGTTGAAAGCTGCCATCCATCGCATGGGGCTGTTCCGGTCTTTTGGCTTTTCAGTCATCCTCATTGTAAGGGAAGAGGAGCACGACATTCAAGTAATCCGGCGGATTTTAGTCTGCCGCCGGCAGTGATGGGATTCAGGCTGGGGGAATGAGAAGGGACTGCAACAGGGATCCTTTGGATCCTGTGCAGTCCCTTGGCAGAACCTGCTTCATGCAGATTTTGTGTATGTTCCTTAGAGCTTGCGATCCTCGATGGACATGCCGTGCTTCTTGGCATAATTGGTGGTATACCAGGCGTAAAGCAGGGTCAGGGCACCGGCAATCAGATAGGAATAGGTATAGCTGGTCTTCTCAAATGCTGCCATATTAAAGCCGATGGGGGCATGGATGATGAAGCTCAGAACCACAAAGGCATAGAACATGCCGGGGATCAGAGCGATCCAGCCATTCTGCTTCCGGATGAACAGGTAGACCGCAATCATCGACATGGCGAAGATGGCGATAAACTGGTTGGTGAAAGCAAAGTACCGCCACAGCATGTTGAAGCCTGCCGGGTTGGTTTTGGCAAAGTACAGGATCAAGCCGCAGGGAATGAAAATGGAGATGGTAACCATGGCTCTCTTTGACTTGGAAATCTGATCGATGTTGAACCGTTCAGCAATGATAAGGCGCAGGGATCTGAGGGCGGTGTCACCGGAGGTGATGGGCAGAACGATAACGCCGATGATGGCGAAGACTGCACCAAAGTTGCCCAGGAAGTAGCGGGAGATGACACCGATCATGGCGGTTGCTCCGGTGTTGGCCGGGGTGATGCCGTTGTCGGCATTGTACATAACCATGGCAGCAGCTGCCCAGGTCATGGCGATGAAGCCTTCAATGATCATCATGTCATAGAAGGTCGTCCGGCCTTCTTTTTCGCTGGTGACGGAGCGGGAGATCAGAGTCGCCTGGGTGGCGTGGAATCCGGAGAGGATGCCGCACGCTACGGTAATGAAGAAGATAGGAATCCAGGGGGCTCCGTCCTTGGTGACGTTCTGAAGGCTCAGGTTTGCAAAATCAACATTGCGCAGCTGGGCCGGGTGGAAAATAACGCCGGCAAAGATAGCAATGGCTGAAATAACGAGCAGGCCGCCGAAAATCGGATAAACCCGGCCGATGATCTGGTCAATGGGGAAGAAGGTGGCGATCAGATAATACAGGAAAATCAGACCGTATACGATCCAGGTCGTGGGATTGGCAGCGGTGGTGGGCTGTTTGAGAACATCACCGACGATAAGGTCGCCAGGGGTGTAGATAAAGACAGCGCCGACCAGCAGCATCAGGATCATAATGACGATGTTGTAGAATGAGCGGACATTTTTGCCCAGGTATTTCTGAATCATCTTGGGCATCTGCGCGCCGTTGTTGCGCATGGAGATCATTCCGGAGAAGTAGTCATGCATGGCACCGGCCAGCACGCAGCCGAGGGGGATGGTCAGGAAGGCCAGGGGTCCGAAAAGAATGCCCTGGATGGGTCCGAGGATCGGGCCGGTTCCGGCAATATTCAGGAGCTCGATGAGGGAGTTTTTCCATTTTTTCATGCCGACGAAGTCGACGCCGTCATAAGAAGCCACAGCCGGAGTTTCCCGGTCGTCCGGCTGGAAGATGCGTTCTACAAATCCGCCGTAGAGAAATCCACCGCCGATAAGAATAACAAGTCCAATAACAAATGTGATCATAATTACGATTTCCTCCTACACGATTAGTACAAGGGTTTACATTCCGATACCGAACAAAGCGCGATCTGCTTTTTTCTCGAGAATCAGCTGCAGGTGTTTCTTTTCCTCCCCGAGGATCACCTTCATCTGATCATTGGCTACTTCAGGATACAGATCCATGAATTCACGAACATACAGAACCGAGTCACGTTCGATGCGTTCACACAGATCAAAGATCTGACTCTTGAACTGGGTTCTGCGGGCAGTTTCCAGCAGCGTGTCCATGTCTGCCAGGAGATCGTTTTCCATCAGGAGTTCGACATACTCAGCCTTCGCTGCGTCAGTTTCAAGGTGAAGTTCCCGGTTGAACTGTTCGATGATGCCGCGATAGATGATTTCATGCTTGTCCTCATCTTTTGCCATCTTTTCGAAGAATTCCTTGCCGATACCTGACTCCTCACCGATCATACGGTAGAGCTGGGCAACCTTCTTTTCGTTCCCCGCGATGAGGTCCAGGAATTTGGTGCCGTCCAAAGTAATTGACATAATTTTCCTCCTTTGCGTGTTTTTAGTTCGGTAATTAACAAATCGCTTTGTTATCTTTATAATAGTACTAAATAACTAATTTTACAAAATCTGTTTTACTTTCCTCATCCAGTTAATTTCTTGACAATTAATGAAAATGATGTTACAAAGTGATTTCAGGATAATAGTTACAGTTTGTTAGCGTATTATTAATAAACAGGCAAAAAACTGTAAAAACCGTCACAACAAAATTTTGTATTATTTTTTTCGCAAATAAAAAGATACGGGATGCTTCCCGTATCTTTTGTGGAGTAATTGCATAATTTTTGTATAAAACCAAGGGTTGGCTGTACTAAAATTATAGTACACCGAGCGCCTGAGCCCATTCTTCTTCCTTGAAGCCGGCCAGGACAAAATGTCCGTCCGTCAGGATGGGGCGCTTCACCAGCTTGCCGTGAGAAGCGAGCATGGCGATGATTTCATCTTCCGTCATTGTCTTGACCCGCTCCTTCATGTTGAGCTCGCGGTATTTGTCTCCGGTGCTGTTGATGAACTTCTTCAGCGGCAGTCCCTGCTCGAATACCCATTCGTAAAAGAGCTGGGAAGTCGGCGGGAAGTTGATGATATCCTTCTCCTGAAATTCAATCTGATTGCTGTTCAGCCATGCCATGGCTTTGCGGCAGGTGGTTCATTTGCTGTAGCAGTATAAGCTTAATTTCGTTCGATCCATTGCGTGCTCCATTCTAATTCTTATATTTCGGTTGGTCGATTGCCTTTATCATTATATCAAGAAGTTTGGCGGGTGTGTGATAAAATGAAGGGAATGAGAACGCAATACCCCTGATCGGGCAGATCCGGTTCGGGGTTCAGGAGGCCTTATGGAGAAAAAGTATGTGATGGCGCTGGATCAGGGAACCACCAGTTCGCGGGTGATCCTGTTTGACCGGGATCATGCCATTTGCGGGATGGCCCAGAAGGAAGTAACACAGATTTATCCACAGCCGGGCTGGGTAGAGCAGGATGCCATGGAAATATGGGCGACTCAGATGGGGGTTTGCCGGGAAGTCCTGGAGAGAACGGGAACCAGTCCGTATGAAATTGCGGCCATGGGCATTACCAACCAGCGGGAGACGACGGTCGTGTGGGAAAAAGCCACGGGAAAGCCGATCCATCACGCCATCGTCTGGCAGTGTCGCCGGACTGCGGCTCTGTGTGAGGAACTCAAGGCCAGGGGGTTGGAGGACTGGTTCCGCCAAAAGACTGGGCTGGTGCTGGATGCCTATTTTTCGGCCACCAAGCTGCAATGGATCCTGGATCATGTGCCGGGAGCCCGGGAGCGGGCCCGGGCGGGGGAACTGCTCTTCGGAACCGTGGATACCTGGCTGATCTACAATCTCACCAGGGGCCAGGTTCACGCAACCGATTATTCCAACGCGTCCCGAACCATGCTGTTTAACATCCATGACCTGACCTGGGATGAAGAGATCCTGGAACTGTTGGATATCCCCCGGCAGATGCTGCCGATTGTCCGGCCCTCGAGCGATCTTTATGGGGTCACCGACCCGGGAACTTTCGGCGGGGCGCAAATCCCCATTGCCGGAGCCGCGGGAGACCAGCAGGCGGCACTGTTCGGCCAGTGCTGCTTTGAGGTGGGCATGGCAAAGAATACTTATGGCACCGGCTGCTTTCTGCTCATGAACACAGGAGCGGAAGCGGTCCGATCCGAGCATGGCCTTCTGACCACCATTGCCTGGGGGCTGAATGGCCAGATCACCTATGCGCTGGAGGGTTCCGTGTTCATGGGCGGTGCCTCGGTGCAGTGGCTGCGCGATGAACTTCGGATCATCGACTCGGCCCAGGAATCGGAAGCCCTGGCTGCCTCCGTTCCCAATACGAATGGGGTCTACGTAGTTCCGGCATTCACCGGTCTGGGGGCTCCTTACTGGGACATGTACGCCCGCGGACTCATCATTGGACTGACCCGTGGGGTGCGCAAGGAACACCTCATCCGGGCGACACTGGAATCCATCGCCTATCAGTCCCGGGATGTTCTGGTGGCCATGGAACACGATGCCGGGATCGATGTCCAGGTCCTGAAGGTGGACGGCGGGGCTTCCCGCAATCAGTTCCTGATGCAGTTCCAGGCTGATATCATGGATGTCGCTGTGGTGCGGCCGCAGGTCACCGAATCAACGGCGCTGGGCGCGGCCTTTTTGGCCGGACTTGCCACGGGCTTCTATGAGTCAGTGGAGGAGCTGCAGGCAAAGCTCAAGGCGGACCGAACGTTCCAGCCGACCTGGACCGGGGAACGCATAGAACGAAAATACAAGCGCTGGCAGGAAGCGGTCAAACGCTCCATGAACTGGGCGAGAGAAGAGGATGAAGATGATGTATGATGTGATCATCATCGGTGCCGGAGTCATCGGCAGCGCCATCGCCCGCGAATGCTCGCGCTATCAGTGGAAGATTCTGGTGCTGGAGAAAAACCTGGAGGTGGGGGAAGGGACGACCAAAGCCAACAGTGCCATTGTTCATGGCGGTTATGATGCCCTGCCAGGGACACTGAAAGCCAGGCTGAATGTCGAGGGAGCCCGGATGATTCGACAGCTCGCTCCGCTGCTGAATTTCCCCTATGAGCAAATCGGCTCACTGGTACTGGCCTTTGATGAGAAAGATGAGGCGATCCTCCGGCAACTCCTGGACCGGGGCCGGCAGAATGGAGTAGAGGGTCTGTCTATCCTTTCCCGGGAAGAGATTCTGGCGCTGGAGCCCAACGTGTCGGGCGAGGTTCGTTCCGCCCTGCGATGCACGGAGGCCGGAATTGTCTGCCCGTTCAATCTGACCTACGCCCTGATGGAAAATGCCCTGGCCAATGGGGTGGAACTCCGGACGGATGAACCGGTGACCGGGCTGAACCCGGAGGGGGAGCTCTTTCAGATCACAACAGAGAAAAACCATTATCATGCCAAGGTTGTGATCAATGCCGCCGGGATTCATGCGGCGGATGTGGCAGCTCTGCTCGGCGAAACAGATTACCGGATCCGGCCCCGTCGGGGAGAGTACCGCCTGCTGGATCGGTCGGAGGGGAAAATGGTCGGCCACATCATCTTTCAGACCCCGACGGAGCTTGGCAAGGGGGTTCTGGTGACCCCGACGGTTCATGGCAATCTGATGATCGGACCGGATTCGGTTGAAGTGGAGGATCCCGGTCAGAGGCCGGCTACCACCGGCGAGGGCTTGGGCCGGGTCGATGCGCTGGCACGCAAATCGGTGCCGAAGCTTCGGCTGGATCGCACGATCCGCGTATTTTCCGGTTTGCGGGCCACGCCTGACACCGGGGATTTCATGATTTATGAAAGCAAGCACAATCCCGGATTCCTGCATGCCGGAGGTATTGAATCACCGGGGTTGGCGGCTTCCCCAGCCATCGGCCGGATGGTGTGCGAACTGGCCGCTGCCACCGGACGGCTCCCCCAGGTGAAGCGGGACCAGATTATAGAACGTCGCTCCGGCATCAAGGCTTTTCGGCAGATGACCCCAAAGCAGCGGGAAGCGGCCATCGCGGCCGATCCGAATTATGGCAGCATCATCTGCCGTTGTGAAACGGTCTCGGAGGCTGAGATCCTTCAGGCCATTCATCGACCGGCCGGAGCCGTGACCATGGATGGGGTCAAACGCCGGGTGCGGCCGGGCATGGGTCGCTGCCAGGGAACCTTTTGCGGCCCGAAGGTCATTGCCATACTGGCCCGTGAACTGGGAATAAGTGAAGAAGAAGTGCTCAAGGACTCCAGGGGATCCCGGGTGATCCTGGGGCATACGAAGGGGAAGGAATGAGCGGATATATAACCATTGACCAAGTCCGGCCCAGTTATGATGTGATCGTCATCGGCGGCGGCCCGGCCGGACTGGCGGCAGCTCTGGCCGCTCAGGGGCAGGGGGCGTCCGTTCTGATCCTGGAGCGGGCACAGGAACTGGGAGGGATTCTGAATCAATGCATCCATACCGGGTTTGGACTGCATGAATTCAAGGAAGAGCTGACCGGGCCGGAGTACGCTCTGCGCTTTGTTCAGCGAGTGGAACAATCCGGAGTGGATCTGCTGGTAAAGGCTATGGTGATTGAGCTGACCCCGGACCGGGCCATAACAGCGGCAACTGCCGGCGGCATGGTGTATACCAGGGGCCGGTCGGTTGTCCTGGCCATGGGCTGTCGGGAACGAACGGCCGGAGCCATCGCCATCCCGGGGGAACGTCCCAGTGGAATCTATACCGCCGGAATGGCTCAGAAGCTGGCCAATGAAGAAGGTTATCTGGTGGGGAAGGAAATCCTGATTTACGGATCTGGCGATATCGGACTGATCATGGCCCGGCGCCTGACGCTGGAAGGGGCGAAGGTGAAAGCGGTCGTGGAAATCATGCCGATCTCCTCGGGGCTGCCCCGAAATATTGCTCAGTGCCTGGATGACTTCGGGATACCTCTGAGACTGTCCACGGCCATCCGGCTCATTCACGGCGAAGACCGGGTCACCGGCGTGACCCTGATCCGGGTTGATGACAGCCGCCAACCCATTGCCGGCACTGACAGCTTCATCCCATGTGATACCATATTGCTGTCAGTGGGCTTGATCCCGGAAAATGAACTGAGCATCGCAGCGCGAATCCCACTGGATCCGATCACCGGAGGTCCCATCGTCGACTCTGCCCTGATGACCAGGATCCCAGGGGTTTTTGCCGCCGGCAACGTCCTGCAGGTTCATGACCTGGTAGACTATGTCAGTCAGGAAGCGAGCCGGGCCGGCCTTGAAGCAGCCCGCTACGCTTTGACGGGAAGGGGGGAATCCCAGCTGATTCCGGTTGTTGCCGGAACGGGTATTCACACGGTCGTTCCGCAAGCGATTGTCAAAGGCGGGGAGTCGGCGATTCTCTCCCTGAGATCCAAGACTGTCTTCGCCAATGCCAGAATTATCATACGACAGGGCGATGATATATTGCTGAGGCGTCAGTTCCCGATTCTGAATCCGGCGCAGATGGTGCGACTTGTAATTCCAGCAAATAATCTGAATAACATCGAACCGGTCCGGATCGAAGTGGAGGAAGCCAATGGATAACAGCGACTTGATAATTCATGAACTCATCTGTATTTCCTGTCCCATGGGATGCCATCTGAAGATCCGGCAAAGAGAGCGGAGCTGGCTGGTTTCCGGCAACCGCTGTCCCCGGGGCGAGACCTACGGCATTCAGGAAATGACGGACCCCCGCCGCATGATTACCACAACGGTTCGGGTTAGAGGGGGCGTTCGTCCGGTGGTATCCGTCAAAACCAGTCAACCGGTGCCCAAAGCAAAGGTCTTCGAGGTGATTCGTGAACTGGCCCAGCTCGAGTTCAATGCACCGATCCAGGCCGGGGAGGTGCTGTTCTCCAATCTGCTGGGACTTGGCGCAGATATCCTGGCTACCCGGTCGGTGGAAGCCCAAGGAAAGAATCAAACTGAATCAAGGGCAAAAACTAACGCAGCATTCCCCGTTACAAACGGCATTGCGTGACATCAGGCAGCATCCGACATCATAAACAGTGACATACGCCGCGAAGTGACAAAATGCCGCATGAACTGACCAACCAATTCAATGAGTCGGTGGAACAAATTCAATGAGTCGGTGGAACAAATTCGAAGGGGCAAAGAACCCCCGCTATCAGGCTGTGCCTGATAGCGGGGGTTCTTTGCCCGGTTAATAGTGGGATCTGCCCGGGCGGGGGTGTTCCTTCTAGTTATTGTCTGCTACATGACCAGGCCTACGGTGATGGACTTGGAGGGGCAGACTTTGATGCATTCGCCGCACTGGACGCATTTATCCTGATCGATGATGGCCAGGGAGTCTTTCATCTTGATGGCATCATACTTGCAGGCCCGGACACATAAGGTACAGCCGATGCAGCCGATGCCGCAAGTCTTTTTGACGATGGGTCCGAGCAGGGGGTTGGAGCAGCGGTTGATGTAGGCATTCTCGACTTTGGGTACGAGATGAATGATGTTCTTGGGACATTCCAGAACGCATTTTCCGCAGGCTACGCAGTTTTCGGGGATAATGCGGGCGACCCCGTCGATGACTTCTATGGCATCATACTCACAGACGGTTTTGCAATCGCCAAAGCCGATGCATCCGTAAACGCAGCTGCCGGGTCCGTTCTGAACCAGATTGGCGGCCTTGCAGGTCTTGGTTCCGTTGTATTCGTAACGCGGCTTGGTGTGCTGGCTGGTTCCCTGGCAGTAAACCTGGGCTACGGTCGGCACAAAGTTTCCGCCGGATTTTCCGAGGTATTCGGAAAGGGATTCAGCCGTATCCGGTCCGCCCGGAATGCATTTGGTCGTAACGCCGTCGGAGCCCGAAGCCAGTGCTTCGGCATAGCCGGAGCATCCGGAGTAGCCGCAGCCGCCGCAGTTTGCTCCCGGCAGGATCAGGAGAATGTCTTCCACTCGGGTGTCAACCGGTACCGCAAACTTCTTGCTGACAACGGTGATCAGCACACCTAAGATCAGGGCGGTCAGACCCATGACCAGGATCGGCAGCCCGATGCTGTTGAAATTAATACTTGCTATCATGAGTTCCTCCTATTTGAACAGGTTCTCAGCGATGCCCTTGAATCCGAAGAAGGAAACAGACACGATGGAAGCAGCAATCAGTGTGATGGGGAGACCGGCCAGTGATTTTGGAATCTCTGCATCTTCCAGCCGGGTCCGGATGCTGGAGAAGATGAACATGGCAAGCAGGTAGCCTAATCCGGTTCCCAGCGCGTTGGTCAGAGAAAGGGTGTAATTATAGGATGACTCGACATTCTGGAGGGTTACACCCAGGATGGCGCAGTTTGTGGTGATCAGGGGTAGATAAATTCCCAGGGCGTTGTAGAGCGGAGGAAGGGATTTCTTCATAATGGTTTCGACGATCTGAACCAGAGCGGCGATTACCAGAATAAAGACCAGCGTCTGGAGGTAAGTCATTTCAAACTGTTCCAGAATGAAGTGATTGATCGGCCAGGTGATGGCTGTGGCGCCCAACAGGACCAGGATAACTGCCAAAGACATCGACATGGCGGTTTTGACGTTCTTGGATACTCCGAGGAACGAACAAATGGCCAGGAACTGAGCCAGAACGACGTTGTTGACAAAGATCGTATTAAAAAGCAGCTGCATAAATTCAGTCATTACTGTTGGCCCCCTTTGCTTTGCTTGATCATGTCAGGCACGATCATCTTGTTTGGTCTCATCTGAGCTCTGAACTCGGACATGCCGCAGGCTGCTTTTGCTCCGCAGGAACCGCAGCCGCCGTCCGGACAGTCTGTTTCATCAAACTGAGCAGCTTCGGCCTGGATCGGACCATGGGAGGAGAGCTTGCGGGCTTTGTTCTTGGCAGTATTTTCCATGTAGCGGATGATTCCAAGGGTGCCTGCAATCATCAGGCCATAGACAAAGAATCCACCCGGAGGCATTTTGATGATGCCGAAGGGATTTTCGTTCAAAATCGGAATCGGCTTGTCGAACCAGGTCCCGTTTCCGAAGATTTCGCGGATGGACGCCATGATGGTCAGTGCCAGTGTAAAGCCAAGGCCCATGCCAAGACCGTCGATGGCAGAGTACAGTGGATTATTCTTGTTGGCAAAGGCTTCGGCCCGGCCCAGAATAATGCAGTTGACGGTGATCAGCGGGATAAAAATTCCCAGGGACTTGTCGAGTTCGGGCAGGTAAGCCGCGATCAAGAGCTGAATAACCGTAACCATTCCGGCGATAATGGTAATATAGACCGGAATTCGAACTTTGTCGGAAACCAGGTTGCGGATCAGAGAGATGATGAAGTTGGTCATGATCAGAACCACGGTAGCTGCGATACCCATGCCGATTCCGTTCATCGCGGTGGTAGATACTGCCAGAATGGGACAGGTACCTAACAGGAGCATGAGAACCGGATTTTCTTTTAAGAGTCCACGGCTGAATACTTCGCCGAGGCTTTTTTGTTGTTTCGCCATAGTGTCCTCCTTAGTAGCCGAGGGCCTGAACGGCCTTCAGCGCATTGTTCATAGCCATTTTTATAGCGACACTGGTAACGGTGGCGCTGGAGACCTGATCGAAATTGGTCTTGTCGGCTTCACCGGAGAAGGTGAATTCTTTGTCAGCGGCCAGTCCTTTGAACTGATCCTGGAAAGCGGGCTCTTCCGCGTTCTTTCCGAAGCCGGGTGTTTCTCCGTTGCTCTTGGAAACGCTCATGCCGGCCAGGGTTTTGTCACTCTTAAACGCAACGATGATCGGCACGGGGCCACCGTAGCCGCTGGATTCGGACATAACGATGTATCCGAGGGATTCAGATCCCTTCAACGCTTCGTAGACACCGGTTACTCCGTCGATGCCGGGGTCCTCCGCTTTTTTAAAGGAATCGGCATCCGGCATCAGTTCCTTCATTACAATCTCGGCATCCCCCAGCTGGTTCGCGGCGATTTTGTCCTTGGTGGCGCTGTAAGCCAGTGAGAGCATGAATGCGGTGACGATGCAAATGACGGTCAGAACCAGCGCGGGCCACATTCCTTCTTTTTCTTTAAGCATGTTTAACACCTCCCACCGGTTTGGTCATCGTGTAGCGGTCTATGGTCGGGGTCAGCAGATTCATGACGAGAATCGCATAGGATACCCCTTCCGGAATCGAACCGAAGAATCGGATCAGTCCGGTAATCAGGCCGCAGCCGACGCCGAAGATGATCTTGCCCTTGGTCGTATAAGGAGTCGTGACATAATCCGTCGCCATGAAAATGGCGCCGAGGAGCAATCCGCCGGTTAGGACATTGAAGAGCGGATCATTGCCGGTCATCAGTGCCATCAGGGCAACGGTTCCTACATAAGTAACCGGGATCCAGGCAGTGATTACGCCGCGGACCAGCAGATAGACAAATCCAAGAAGCAGCGCGGCGGCGCAGACTTCGCCGATGACTCCGGCATGCTGTCCCAGGAAGAGCCGCAGTGTGCCGGGTACGAACTGGCCAGCATCCTTAAGGCCAAGCGGAGTGGCTGAGGAAGCCAGGTCACCGGCTCCGGTGGAGCCAATGGCCGAGTACTTGATCTTGACGGTGAAGTTGTTCATCTGCTCCGGGAAGGACAGCAGAAGGACAATTCGGGCGGCGATGGCAGGATTTGCGAAGTTGTTGCCAATTCCGCCGAACATCTCCTTAATAACGATGATAGCGACCAGTGCGCCCAGGACCGGGATCCAGAGCGGAATGGAAGAAGGCATGTTGTATGCAAGGAGAACGCCGGTCACAACGGCGGACAGGTTGTTCAGGTGGAGCGGGGTCTGTCTGACCTTTGCGGAAAGGAATTCAAACACCACACAGGCCGATACGGTGACGGCTGTGATGACCAGGGAACGATAACCGAAAATAAAGAATGATGCCACCAGTGCGGGAATCAGTGCAATGAGCACATCCAGCATAATGGACTGAGTCGTTCTCGAGTCTCGGATGTGTGGGGAGCTGGAAACTTGTAAGTTCATTAAACGGCCGCCTCCTTAGCTTTCTTGATTTCATCGAGTTGGGCGCGATAGATTTTCTTGCCGGTGCGGATGGACTGAACCAGCTGAATTTTGGCGGGACAGACATAGGCACAGGAACCGCACTCGAAACAGTTCATGACAGCGTATTCATCCAGACGGTCAAAGTCCTTTTTCTTGGTAGCTTTATTCAGAATGTTTGGCATCAGGCCGGCAGGGCAGGCATCGATGCAGCGGCCGCAGCTGATGCAGGGTGATTCCTCGGGGAGGACAGCGCCCTTGTCCATCAGGATGATGGCATTGTTGTTCTTGACGATGGGGGTGGTATAGTCGGACATGGCCAGCCCCATCATGGGACCACCCATCAGTACTTTCTTCGGGTCGCAGGTCGTGCCGCCGGTTTTTTCCAGCAGATCGGAGATTCTGGTTCCGATGGGCACTTCATAATTGCCCGGGTTGGCCGGGCAATCGCCGGTCAGCGTGAGGACACGGCGGACCAGGGGCATGCCGGTTTCCAGATATTGGTTAATATAGTTTACGGTGGATACGTTCAGGACCATGACATTGACGTCGTGGGGCAGACCCTGAGCGGGGATGACGCGGCCGGTGATGGCCTGAATCATGACTTTTTCCGCTCCCTGCGGGTAACGAACGGGCATCACCCGAACTTCGATCCGATCCTGGGCGCCGCGGCGTTCAATCTCAGCCTGAAGCGAAGTGGTTCCCTTGGGCTTGTTCGCCTCAATGCCTACAATGGCTTTGGGGATATTCATGTACTGAAGAACCGTCAGGATGCCGGAAACAACGTGACCCGGCTGTTCAATCAGCTGGCGCTCATCCGAGGTAATGAACGGTTCGCATTCCATGCCGTTGATCAGGAGCAGATCCGGCTTTTTATCCTGGGGCGGACGCATCTTGATATGAGTGGGGAATCCGGCGCCACCCAGACCAACCATTCCGGAAGCCCGGACGGCGGCGACAAAGGTATCATAATCCGTAACCACTGGCTTCCGGACTGATTCATGAACTGTATATTGGAAGTCATTTTCGATATCCACCAGAACCATCATATCTCCGGTTCCCATGTACTCTGTTTTGACTGCCTTGACTTTTCCGGAAACGGAAGCATGAATCGGAACCGAAATTCCCGATGGCTCACCAATAACCTGACCAATGTCTACATGATCCCCGGCCTTGACTGTGGGCTTACATGGAGCACCAACAGACATGTTCATGGGGATTCTTACCAGACCGATGTCTTTTATTTCTGTAATCGGCTGATCGCTGGTAAGCTTGTTTTCCAGCGGATGGACTCCGCCTTTGAATGCACGTTTCGCAAACAACATTTTTTCCTCCTCTTGGTACTGAACCTCGATAATCATTAACAGATTATCAAAAAAACTACAAAGATTTCTTGGTATAGTCAAAACTATTACTTACCTATAATACCTCAAATCGAATTTTTTGTTAATCAATTTTCTGCTGAATTACAGGCTTTCTGTATTAATTGTAATTTTTATGTGACTTAAATAAAGGAATGCAAGACACGTTATTAAATTGGGTAAAATTTAATTGAAACGTAGTAAGATTTTTATAAAATCCTTATATTCACACCAGGAATACAAGATGAAAACGAACCAAATCTGTCGAAATCATAATCCTGAGTGAAAGACTCAGGATTAAAACGTGTACTAAAAAATATTTTGCCTGTTTTGAGGTAGTTTTGCAGTGACGGGGAGGATGCAAAGTGCAGTTAGCCAAGAACCTGAAATAATGCTTACGCAAAGGTTCTCAGAAAGAGGTTTTTAATCCAATGCGAAAAATCGATCGTAGCAATGGAAGAACGAGAACAAACCAAGACCGTGAAATTTCATGACCGTGAAAAAAATAAGACGCTAGAATAAGCACAAGCAGGAAGGAAGTATGTAAGTAAGTAAATGAGGAAATGAAGTTCGAGAGAGTCTGAAATTAAAGAACTCTATACAAGAAGGGACCTGGCTTCTCGCTTAAGAGGCCAGGTCCTTGTTGGAGGTTGATGCTTTCAATTGGACATCAGATCACACACCGGATCAGACATTCGCTGAATCTGAGGAGTTGATGGATAGAGTGAGTGTCAGATGGTAAAGAGTCAATTATCGCTTGGAAGGGACGCTTTCGAATGCAGGGGATTCCCAGAGGAACAGAAGATAGCGAATCAGCACATAAGCGCACAGCAGCAGTGCCAGGGTGGGTTGGATTCTGGTCAGGAGTCCCAGCCAGGCATAGGATTGTCCGGCTTTCGTCAGGAATGCATTTGCGCCCTTGGCGGCAATGGCGGAAATGACAAAGGGGAAGGTATAGCTGGAAAAGCTGGGGAAAAACGGAAGGGCGCTGAATTTGACCAGAACGGCCATGCCGACCAGGAAGAAGAGAATGGATAGGGCGAGCAGGAAAAGAACCATCCCCTGAGATTTTACGGCAGCGCTGTTGAGATAGCCAGCCAGGAGGAGCGATGCCGGTGCGGCATAGATGGCGATGGCGGGCAGTGCCGGCTTAGCCAGTGGATCGGCTTTGATCATCCGCCAGGTAACAAGGACAAGCAGGGGAAGATATGTCGCGAATGCAAACCAGAAAGCGATCATGCCCAGAGCAGTCTGACTGTGATACGGAGCCGAGACCGAAGCGGCGGCGATGCCGACATATACAATGAACCACGAGGGGAATACCGTCTGCAGTCGGAAGCCCTTCAAGAGATATCGCCAGGTGAACCATACGATATAACCAGCATGGAACAACAGACCGACTGCCCAGAGAGCCAGGGCCATGGGGCCTTTTGGCAGGTATGTGGAAAGGATCATCAGAGCCATGGGAAATGTCGCGAAGGTGCTGGCAATCAGTGGGTTTGCCGATGCTTCGGTGACGCTCTTTGGAAGCAGAGAGATTTTCGCCAGGATCATTAGGATCAGCACAGCGGCAATCGCCCCGAGAATCGGTTTGAGCCAGGGGGCGTCGGCGGACAGCAGATTTCCCAGTGCAGCCAGTCCAAGTGCAGTTCCCGCGATGGGGTAGGGTAATTTTTTTAATAAGTTCATGATGTTCCTCCCGAACAATTAGTACCAGCCTAATATAACATATATAAAATTCAGAGTAAACAGAATTAACATGATACTGGAAACAATTTGACACTAATTCTAATAGATAGTATTATATGAGTGTTATTATCAAGATTGAATCAAAAATATCGTGCATTTGAAAAGGGGAAAATCATGGAACGTATTAACACCAAAGAATTTACTAAAAACGAACTACTCGATATGATTCAGGCAAAGGCGGAAGAAAAATTCAGGAACGGAACATTCTTTTGTTCGGAATCCGTTGTATCAGTCCTGAATCAGTTCATGGATTACCCATACAGTGAGGAGGTCGTCCGACTGGCTTCTTCTTTCCCCATTGGCATGGGGAAGGCTCAGTGTCTGTGCGGAGCGGTTTCCGGAGGACAGATGGTGCTGGGTATGGCATACGGCCGGCTGGAAGGCGAGGGAATGGATCCGAAAATGTTTCCGGTAGCCAAGGGACTTCACGACTATACAGTGAAAGAATACGGAGCAACCTGCTGCCGGGTGATTACCCGTCAGTGGAACGGGGACAATTTTGCTTCTCCTGAACGCAAGCAGCACTGCATTCATATTACCGGCGATGTAGCTCGCTGGGTGGCTGAGCGTTTGATTGAGGATGGCAAGATCGAGGTGAAGGATGTAGCGGCCAAGCCGGTGGAATCCGAACAGATCCCTCAGTGGATTGTAAGCTAGTATTCATCATGGTTCATGCCGGCAAATTGCAATAGATTCCTGGTACCTGTCATAGCCATGGCGTGACGATCTCCCCAGAACTGATCAGGTCAGCTTCCTACGCAAACCGCGTCAGAAGCTGACCTGGTTTTATTGGCGGGACATGATCAAACTCGGGATACCAATCAAATTATCCGATGCTCGGAATGACTGGATATTTATGAAGCAGGCGCATAACAATCATGCGCAGGCCCTGGAGTATACTATAATAAGAGTAAGGTGACTTTGGATAATGAATCCACCGGTTGAGGAAAGGAACAAATGACTTATGGACAAGCAGATCAGCTGCGACGAAATCCGCAGCATGTTAGACTGGGCAGGACAGAAGATGGGTCTTGGCTGTCAGCACGTGCCGATTGAGATTTCTTCGAGAATGAAACGTACCTATGGTTCCTTTGTTTTTCGGCTGGAACAGGGAAAGCTGGTTCCGGTGGCATTCCGCTTTGCGCTGAAACTGGTGAGCGGCGACTACAGCGAAGAAATTGTCCGACAGACGGTTCTTCATGAATACGCTCATTTTTATGTTAATATGCTGGATCAGAAAAATCACGGTCACAACGGTGTGTTTCGAAATGCCTGTCAGATTCTCGGGATACCGGATCACACCCATTTTCAGGGAAACCATCAGGAAGAAAAAAAACGCGGTTACCGGATTTTATGTTCCCGGTGCCAGAAGGAAGTGGCTCGTCGGCGACGCCGCGATGCCGCCAAAAATCTGATGCGCACCCATCGTTCCGGATGCTGTCAGGCTAAACTGTCTGTCCGCATGGATATATTCTAGTGCGAAGATCATTAATTCATGACAGATTCATTTTCCTGGGTGCGAAGCAGTCTATGGTCTGATGCAAAGTATTCGACATGGCGAGACATCGATGAAGGCTGTTGATACAGTGATTCCGAATGATTCAATGAAAGCAGATGAATCACTCCCGCACTGCTATATAATAAGACCGAATGAAGGATCGAGTACAATCAAAGAATAACCAAAGAATAACCAAAGAATAACCAAAGAATATCAAAAGGATGTGAAGGACATTGCTGAAATTGGATTTATCCCGAACAATCGGTATGGTAAAGGAAGAGGAACTGAAACTGGCGGGGCCTTTTACGGAAATGGCGCTGAAAACCACAGTGGACAAGTCCGGGGCTGGGGCGGAATTTTTAGGCTGGGTGGAACTTCCGGCGAACTATGACAAGGCGGAGTTTACCCGCATCAGCCGGGCGGCGCAGAAGATTCGGGAGGACTCGGATGCCCTGGTCGTGATCGGCATCGGCGGCTCCTATCTCGGGGCGAAAGCGGCCATTGAGATGCTGGGTCATACATTCCACAATGAAATGGGCAAAGCCAGAACCGGCGGGGTTCAGATCTATTATCTGGGACACAACATGTCTGCAGATTACATGAATGAATTCCTTCAGATCATGGAAGGCAAGGAGCTTTCGGTCAACGTCATCAGCAAGTCCGGGACGACGACAGAGCCGGCGATCGCTTTCCGGGTGATGAAAAAGTACATGGAAGACAAGTACGGCAAGACGGAAGCCGCGCGGCGAATCTATGCCACGACAGATGCCCGTAGGGGAGCCCTCAAAGGTCTGGCCGAACAGGAAGAATATGAATCATTTGTTGTTCCCGATGACGTTGGCGGGCGATATTCCGTTCTGACGGCCGTCGGTCTTCTGCCTATTGCGGCAGCGGGCATTGACATTGTTGAGATAATGGCGGGTGCTAAGGATGCCATGGACCATTACCTGACGGCGCCCTATGCTGATAATGACTGCCTGAAGTATGCGGCAGCCCGCAACATCCTGTACCGAAAAGGACGGGAAATTGAAATACTGGTGAACTATGAACCAAAACTGGCCTTTTTCGCCGAATGGTGGAAACAGCTGTACGGTGAATCCGAAGGTAAGGATGGCAAGGGAATTTTCCCGGCATCCGTGAATTTTTCAACAGATCTGCACTCCATGGGTCAGTATATCCAGGATGGCCGCCGGCATTTATTTGAGACCGTCCTGCAGGTGGGTGCTCCTCATCGGGATTTTGAGATCCCGAAGGATGAGGCGGATCTGGATGGCCTGAATTTCCTGGCAGGCAAAACGATGCATGAAGTCAACACCAATGCCTTCCGGGGCACGGTCCTGGCTCACAATGACGGCAATGTCCCCAACCTGGTTTTAGGCATTGATCAGCTGAATGCGCGAACCTTCGGAGAAATGGTCTACTTCTTTGAATTGGGCTGCGCGGTTTCAGGCTACACCCTGGGGGTCAACCCGTTTAACCAGCCAGGAGTGGAGGATTACAAGAAGAATATGTTCGCGCTGTTGGGAAAACCAGGTTATGAAGAACTGGCCAGAGAGCTGAACGACCGGTTGAAATAGCGTGGAACGGTTAGATAAAATACTGGCAAACGCCAAACTCGGCTCACGCAAGGAGGTCCGGCAGCTGATCAAGTCCGGTCGGATTCAAGTGGATGGCGCAGTCATTCAGGATCCCGCGGCATCCTTTGATCCGGAGACCTCCCGGTTCCTGCTGGACCAGGCGGAAGTGGATACGCGAAAGTTCATTTACCTGATGCTGAACAAGCCGGATGGCTACCTGTCAGCTACGGAAGATGCGAAGGATCCCGTGGTACTGGATCTGATTGCCAGTCAGCACCGGGCTTTCGCGCCCTTTCCGGTGGGGCGGCTGGACAAGGACACCACCGGGCTCCTTCTGCTGACCAATGACGGTCCCCTGAACCACCAGCTGATCTCTCCCCGGTGGCACATCAATAAAATTTATATTGCCCGTCTGCGGGATCCGGCCTTGGACAGCTATCACCGGCGATTTGAACAAGGCGTTGTCATTGACGACGGCTACCGCTGTCTCCCGGCTCGTATGGAAGTCCTGGCCGAGGATGCCAGACTGGTTCGGCTGACCATCCAGGAAGGCAAGTTTCACCAGGTGAAGCGGATGTTCGAGGCGCTGGACAACCAGGTACAGGAACTGAAACGGGTTGCCTTTGGTCCCTTGACACTGCCGGAGGATCTCCCGCCGGGACAATACCGGGAACTCACAGCGGAAGAACTGTCTCAGCTGATGGCTGCCACCCGGAAAAAGGGACAGCCAATGAGCTCCGGTGCGACGGAAGCAGGGGATGCGGAAAATGATGAGGAAAATGAACCCTTTGACCGACAAGATAACTGAATAAGCGAACAGCAGTTGGCTCCCCTCATGCAGATCCCGGAGAGCCCACTGCTGTTTTATTATAGCAGTGGGACCATTCATGGACATAAGGGAGTCTCGCCGGCTTGAACTTAGTCATCGGATTTCTTTTAGGTATTTTTTAGATTCGATGACTATAGTAAAGATATCAGCAAGAGCGATCGATAAAATATCTGAATGAACGATAGCAAAGGAATCTGCAAGGAGTGTTCTACGATGGATGAAGAAAGAAAATACAATGAAATTCACGAATCAATGAGTTCTGACCATAATGAATCAGTACCGGAAAGGAAAGCAGCGGATGATTCCTTCGCGATGGAGAAGGAATCCGGAGCTGGACGGGCTGACACCGAGGGATTAACTTCCGGCAATCATCCGGATCCAAGGGAAGATGACGAAGGCTATGTGACCTACTCACCGACTCCGGGCTATATGGATGAGGAATCGGGGGCAGGGGATGGGAAGGCAGGTTTTTCCCGGGCTGCTACCTTTGAATATCAGGAAGTTTCGCCATCGCCGGGCAAAGGTCGCGGTCTGATGGGCACATTGGCCATGGTTCTGGTCGGCGCTGTTCTGGGTTCCGGAATTACGATGGCCTCCGGCCGGTATTTATTCGGGTCGGATGATGTGGTACGTCAGCAGTCGACGGTTCCGGTCAACCAGGCGCTGTCCACTTCGACCAGCCCTTCAAAAATCCTGACAGCTCCACCGGCAGAAACCGGTGTAACGGCGGAAAACCAGGTGGCTCAGGCGGTGACGCCTTCTGTGGTCGGCATTACAACAAAAACGAAAGTTTCTCAGCCTTCATTCTTCGGCGGCGGTGGAACCGGCTATGTCGAAGGCGTAGGATCCGGCGTGATTTTGAGCAGTGACGGCTATATCGTCACCAATTCTCATGTGGTTGATAATGGAGAAGCGGGCAATATAACCGTTGTGTTCAATGATCAGACCACAGCGCCGGCGGAGGTGCTATGGAGCGATGCCGCACTGGACGTAGCCATTGTTAAAGTCAGCAAGACAGGTCTGGCACCCGTTACGATCGGTTCTTCCGAAGCGGTGAAAGTCGGAGACAAGGCCATCGCCATCGGTAATCCCCTGGGTCTGGATCTGCAGTCGACTCTGACTTCAGGCTATATTTCGGGTTTGGATCGCAGCATAACCATTCAGTCCGGCGGAACCATGTCGGGACTGATCCAGACTGATGCGGCCATTAATGAAGGAAATTCCGGCGGTGCGCTCCTGAATGCTGCCGGCCAGCTGATTGGCATTAATACTGCCAAGGCGGGCGGTGGAACTTCAGGGATCGGCTTCGCAATCCCGGTTGATACCCTAAAGCCCATCATTGAAAAAGTCATGGCCGATGGTTCCTTTAAATCTGTTTACCTGGGAGTCACCGGAATGAATGTAGCCTCCATCAAGGCACAGGATGAAACCATCAACTTTGACGGAGCTGAGGGAGTGTATATTATGGATGTCATGGATGGAACCGCAGCTGCCCAGGCGGGACTGAAGAGCGGCGACATCGTGACGAAGATCGACAGCTACCCGATCCAGGGAATGACTGAACTGAAAAAGGCATTGCTGAACTATCAGGTAGGCGATGAAGTAACGGTGACCTACTTCAGAGACAATAAAGAAAAATCGACCAGTCTTCGCTTTGCCCAGGATTCCTCCAATATTGAGAATTTCTTTAACCAGCAGGAACCATAGCTCTGACTTCATTCGGTGACACCAGAGGTAAGCGGTCCACTCCCAAATAATGGCCGCTCGGATACCATCAGACTCGGTATAGTGGATCTGAAGTCATAAGGATCATCGGCAAAATCCAGATAAAACCGACAAAGGGCAGTGTGCATGCGCTGCCTTTTCTGAATCAGGGAAGTCGGTGGAACCGGTCCCATTCGAATGAAGAGATATGGGACGGTAAGCGGCACAGCAAAAGGGACAGAACGAGGGACAAAGAGATTGGGTCAGGAGATTGAGCAAGGATCGAGCTTGAAGACAGAGGGTGGATCCCGGACTCTGAAGCCCATGAGAGGACTGAGTCTTGAAGCTCAAGGCAGGAACTTGACTTGATGCCCAGGCAAGAGTGGCGGATGGAAGCGCAGGCTGAATGTTATAATATGAGGAGAAACCGGGCAGGAGGAAACGGATGTGAAAATACTCATTGCAGAAGATGAAACGGATCTGGCAGATGCTCTGGAAGCCATTCTCAGGCATAAAGGCTATACCACCGAAGCGGTCCATGACGGTCAGGATGCCTTGGATTATTTAACGCAGGGAAGCTATGATCTGGCAATTCTTGATATCATGATGCCGCGGATGAGCGGACTCCAGGTTCTGGAACGAATCAGGGCAGCGGCCAACCCGATCCCCGTATTGCTCCTGACCGCCCGAAGTCAGCTGGAGGACAAGGTCGAAGGCTTTCGCAGCGGGGCGGATGACTATCTCACCAAGCCCTTTGCCATGGAGGAACTGCTGGTTCGGATGGAAGCTCTGCTCCGACGGCCGCGCCGGACCTATGCCCAGGATCTGGCCTTTGGGGATCTGACGCTCTCGCGGCAGGATTTTTCCATGCGCTGCGAATCTTCCGGAAATAGGATGTCCCTGAACAACAAGGAATTCCAGCTGATGGAGCTGTTTATGCGCCATCCGGATCAGCTTCTGGCCAAGGAGCAGATCATGGATAACATCTGGGGACTGGATTCTGAAGCTGAAATCAACGTTGTCTGGGTCAACATCTCGGCCTTGCGCCGGAAACTGCGCGACTGCGGCTCGAGAGTCCGCATTCAGGCTCACCGTGGAGTAGGCTATCGATTGGAGTCGGAAGATGTATAGACAACTAAAAAAGCGTTTTATTGCTTATGCCATGCTGATTGTCACAATTGTCCTGGTGACCCTCGTGGGTCTGATCAATGCGGCTTCCTATCGAGCCATGATCCAGCGGGCGGATGACATCACGCTTTTGATTACTGAGAACCGGGGATCCTTTCCCAAGGATCTGTCCGTTCGGCTCAATACGATGGAGCGGTATGGGCTTTCAGCGGAGTCACCCTACTCCACCCGCTATTTCTCAGTATTTTCATCGCCGGTGCGTGACATCCTGACGACCAATCGAGACAATCTGGTTTCCATCAGCGGAGAGGAAATCCAGCAGCTGTTGTTTCATGTGATGCAGGGCGACCGCGCGCTGGGTTCCGAGGGAAACTTCCGGTATCGCCGTACCACCTTTCAGGATGGAACACTGGCTGTTTTTCTGGATATGACGGAACCCCAGAATTTTTTCGCTCAGACCCTGCGCAACTCCCTGACCATGCTGGCAGCGGCACTCCTCCTGGTCTTTGGTCTGATCTGGCTCCTGGCCGGGAAAGTGGTCCGCCCCATTGCCGAAACCATTGAAAAGCAGAAGATTTTTGTCAATGACGCGGGCCATGAGCTGAAAACACCGCTCGCTGTGATCGCTTCATCAGCTGACGTGCTGGAACTGACTCACGGAAAAAACCAGTGGACAGATTCGATCCGCCGTCAGGTGGAACGAATGAACCATCTGGTGGGGGACATGCTGACGCTTTCCCGCTACGAACAGTCTCCATCGCTGAAGCTGGGACCGGTGGATCTGTCATGTATCCTGGAACAGATCACGGCGGAACTTTCACCTTTGCTGGAGCGAAAGCAGCAGCATCTGACCGTCCGTTTGCCCCGACCGTTTCATGCCCAGGGGGATGAAGAAAGCCTGAAGATTCTGTTCCGGATTCTGCTGGATAATGCCATTCGCTACACGGAGCCGGGAGAAACCATCGAATTGACAGGAAGTCTGGGACATTCTGAAACTCTGCTGGAGTGGACCAATCCGTTTCCTGATTTTCCCGAGGACCAGCTTGAAGCTATTTTTGAACGCTTTTATCGCTCGGATGCATCCCGTTCCCGAAATTCCGGGGGATCAGGGATCGGGCTGGCACTGGCCAGACGTCTGGCTGAAGCCAATGATGGTTCGTTGATAGCCCTCAAGCCGAATGAATCACATCTTCAGTTTCAGCTCAAGCTGAGACTGAAAAAATGACAAATGGAATAAAAACTCCCCATCCCACGGACAGTCTTGCAGATTGTCGGTGGGATGGGGAGTTTAGCGATCTGCCCAAATTTTCGCTCAGGAGAAAGTTTCCTGGGTTAATATCTGAAATATACCAGGCTTCTTATCTCGTCACCGATGCGAGAAGGACGACCGACGGAATGGATGAAATGCACTTCGGGAAGTGGAACATTTGTTCTAGATATCCTTGTGTCTGTTTCCCAGTAGTGTATAATTTTTGTAGAGAATAATTTCAAGGAAACCGACAGTCGAATGGAATACCCTATTGGAGTATCTTTTTTTCGTCGGAATACATAGTTGGTTATACCATGCCTGACAGGAGATCATATGAATCTGGATTATCAACAACTGCTCAATGAGGAGCAATTCGAAGCCTGCACCACGACGGAGGGACCGCTTCTGATCCTGGCCGGAGCGGGATCCGGGAAAACCCGGGCGATTACCCATCGCATTGCCTATATGATCGGCGAGCGGGGCATCGCACCCTGGTCGATCCTGGCAATTACCTTCACCAATAAGGCAGCGCAGGAAATGAAGGAAAGAGTTCGCCAGCTGGTGGGGGACACCGCGGAGACGATGTGGATCTCTACGTTCCACTCTGCCTGTGTCAGGATCTTGCGCCGGCACATTGAAGAACTGGGTTATAAAAAAGACTTCACGGTGTATGATACTTACGACCAGAAAGCCCTGATCCGGCAGTGCATGGCGCAGCTGTCCATCAACACGAAGGAATTCACAGAGAAGGACTTTCTGTCAGCGATCTCCTCGGCCAAGGATTCCCTGATTGATGAAACACGCTACTTTGAACTGAATCACTCCAATTTCCGCAAGGGAAAGATTGCTCAGGTTTATCAGCTGTACCAGCAGAGCCTGCGCAAAAACATGGCGGTGGATTTTGATGACATCATCATGCTCACGGTTCGGCTGTTCCGGGAACATCCCGATGTGCTGGCTTTTTATCAGAACAAGTTCCGCTACATCATGGTGGATGAGTATCAGGATACCAATAAGGCGCAGTATGAACTGATCTACCTTCTGGCCAAGGAACATCGCAACATCTGCGTGGTGGGGGATGATGACCAGAGTATCTATCAGTTTCGCGGAGCGGACCTGCGCAATATTCTGGAATTCGAATCGGATTATCCCGATGCGACGGTCATTAAGCTGGAAGAGAACTACCGGTCCACCGGATCCATTCTGGATGCGGCCAACGAAGTGATCAAGAATAATTTCTCGCGCAAGGAAAAGACCATGCGAACCCGGAATGAGCGGGGAGAAAAGATCAAGGTATATCGGGCGTTTTCCGATTCCGATGAAGGTGCCTTTATTTCAAAGGAAGTCGAACGGCTGGTGCGGGACGGACGGAATTACCATGAACTCGCGATTCTGTATCGGACCAACGCTCAGTCGCGTATCTTTGAAGAAAGCTTTATGCGCCATTCGATTCCGTATCGGATCATCGGGGGACTGAAGTTCTATGATCGCAAAGAGATCAAGGACATTATGGGCTACCTTCGGCTGATCAACAATCCCTTCGATGAAGTCTCCCTGCGGCGAATTATCAATGTGCCCAAGCGGGCCATCGGAGATACCACGCTGCAGAAGCTCATGGACTGCGCCACTGAGCACGGAGAAAATGTCTTCGATGTTCTCATGGATCTGGAGGAGCATGGTATTTTATCCGGTCGAGCGCTGCAAAGCGTCATCGGCTTCCGCAACCTGATCACCGAACTGATGGCCATCAGCGTGGATCTGTCGGTGCAGGAACTCATAGAACTATTACTGGAACGGACCGGATACCTGAAGGAATATGAACAGAGCAAGAATCCGGAGGACGCTTCCCGGGTGGAGAACATTGAAGAACTGATTAATGCGGCGGCAGAGTACGATTTTCAACCGGAAGCATCGCTCCCCGGTTTTCTGGAGAGCGTTGCCCTGATCTCGGATATTGATAAATATGATGATTCGGCAGATGCAGTGGTCATGATGACCGTTCATTCAGCCAAGGGGCTGGAATTTCCGGTCGTGTTCATGGTGGGGATGGAAAATGGACTGTTCCCGGGACAGGTTTCTTTTGACAATCCTTCCGAAATGGAAGAATCCCGTCGTCTGGCCTACGTGGGGATTACCCGGGCCAAAGAACTGCTCTACATGACCCATGCGGAAATGCGCATGGTGTATGGCCGCTCCATGATGTATCCTCCCTCGGAATTCCTCATGGATATTCCGGAAGAACTGAAGGAACTGCTCAACCCCGAACAGCCCCGCGCCAGTCTGGCCGCCAGGGCACAGCGG
>JABNAD010000390.1_pt1 | contig 27910 bp, 18 predicted proteins | sample 7240381 | NCBI WGS metagenome assembly JABNAD01 (sample SAMN11332834, study PRJNA596920) | anaerobic digester metagenome | biome: digested sludge; isolation source: digested sewage sludge-derived enrichment culture grown on H2/CO2 | place: Germany: Goettingen
ACTTCCGTGATCCCGCCTACTACACGTGGCGTCAGAGCACGCAGTTCAAGTTCTAACAGCCTTTGGGCACCCCGCATCCCTCTGCGGGGTGTCAAGGCACAATGAGGTTACCATGACGCCGGATCAACAAAAAATAGTTGATTTCATCACCGAGAAAAACAAGACCAAGTTTTACTTCAAAGACTTTCTGGATATTTTTCCTGAAAAAGGCCCCAGAGAAGTAAAAAAAATACTGACTTCAATGGTGCAATGCGAAGTGATGGAATTTTGGTCCTCAGGCAGTACAACCATGTACGGCCTCAAGGGGGCTGGAAAGCAAAGCCAGGCCGAGGGCGAGGGATAGGAAATGCCGTTCCTCCACAATCCCGCACCACGCTGAGCTGATCTGCACTGCAGGCAGATGACATGAAAGGCGAAGTTTCGGAGCACGCCATTGCCGCCGGAACTTCGCCTTTTTTATAGGGAACTGGGGGAATTAATCGGCCCCGGAAAAATCCTCTGGTTTGTCAAAAGATATGGATGCCGGGCGGAGCTTATACAGGTCAAACCGTTTGAGCCGGGAAATTAGGGTTGTTGGTTTTATCCCCAACAAGGCCGCAGCTCCCCGGTTGCCGTATATAAGCCAGTTTGTGCGCTCCAGCGCGGCTTTCAGATTGGCTTTTTCCATGTGCCGCATCTGCTTTTCCGTCAAAATCTTATGCTGGCCGCCAGCAGGTACACCGCAGGCTTTCTCCGCCTGATCCGCTGGCCCGCAAAGGGCAAGATAGGCCAGGGCCTGCTCTGGCCGTCCGGTAATAACCAGTCGTTCAACAAAATTCTGTAATTCCCTGATGTTGCCCGGCCAGCTATAGCGCCGCAACCTGAGCATCTGTTCCTCTGACAGGTCAAAGGCGCAACGGCCATTTTTTTTGCAAAAAATGCCGATGAAATGCCGCACCAGCAGGGGAATGTCTTCTTCCCGCTCATTAAGATTTGGCATGATTATGGGGAAGACTTGCAGACGGTAATAAAGATCGTCCCTGAATGTCTTGTTCTGGATGGCCTGCTTCAGATTTTTGTTCGTGGCGGCGATGATCCGCACATCGGTGCGGCGGCTTTTACCTTCGCCGACTCTGCGAAATTCTCCGTCCTGTATGACCCTCAACAGCTTGCCTTGAAGCTCCAGCGGGATCTCGGCGATTTCATCAAGAAAAAGGGTTCCGCCGTCAGCAAGCTGGAAAAAACCCATGTGGTCATTGATAGCGCCAGTGAAAGCCCCTTTGGCATGACCAAAAAATTCGCTTTCAAAAAGGTGCGGCGGGATTGCGGCGCAGTTTATCTTGATAAACGGGCTGTTTTTTCTCTTGCTGTGCTTGTGCAGCTCATGGGCGACAAGTTCTTTGCCCGTGCCGGAGTCGCCTTGAATGAGTACGGTTGCTTCCGTATCGCCGACAATCTGAATCTGCTCGCGGATTTCCTTGATTGCGGCGCTTTCGCCGATGATGCCCGTAAACTTGCGCGCTTCGCAGAGTTCCTCGCGCAGGTGAGCATTCTCGAGTTCTTTTTTCTGGTTGCTGGCATCGGCTATTTCAAAAAGACGCGCATTGGCAATAGCGTAGGCGATATGATCGGCAACCATGCGCAAGAGTTCAAGGGTGCCCGCTTCAAGCATGCCGCGCGAAAAAACCGCTATGACGCCAAAGGTTTCCCCCCGGCAAACAAGAGGCTGCCCGGCAAAACTGACAATGCCCTCCCGCTCGATCCATTGCGGGTCTGCAATCCAGGGCTCCGTGCCGTCAATGCGGGCAACTTCAAGTGGTTTGTTGGTCAGGGCAATGGCCCCGACCTTTCTGCTGCCAAGGGGGAAGCGGTAAAATCCAGACAGTTCCGTTTCTGTCCACAGCCTGCCATCGGTGCGGGATTTGCCGTAGCTGGCCTTGAGGTGCAGGCATCGCCCCCGGCCCGCGCAGATTGCGTTATCCATGCATGTGGGGCAGGCAGTATCCGGTTCCACAAGCCATATGCGCACCAGCGCCGAATCACGCGCGGTGCCGAGGCTTTTGACTGCCAGCGAAAGCACGTCTTCCACTGCGCGCTGTTGCGCCAGATCCAGAAGGAGGGTTTTGATATCTCTGTCGCCAAGAATAATCATAGGCCGGGAGTATATAGCACAGGCCTGTACTCCGCAATTCCGCATGCCTGAGGCAAAGTTAAGGCGGGCAATGCACCGTCCCCAGGAGCGCGCTCAATCGTTATTTACAAACTATTGGCGTGCTGGAGGCGATATGCTTGCCCGCCCGAGCTTATCCATGCAAATAAAAACCAGTGGCTAACGCGGCCTTTCCGCGCTGTTTGCTCACCGCTAATCAAGCTTTGCTGTAATCTGCTTTGCACCATTCCGCAGTTTGGTAATAAGAGACTCAAGAACCTGACTCTGCTGCGAAAGATCAATCAGTGCCGTTGATATCTCCTGAAGCGCCGCCGATGTCTCGGACGTATTCTGGTCTGCCGCGGAGATGGATTGCGTTATTTCAGCAGATGCATGCGTCTGCTCATCCACAGCGCGGGCAATGGCCTGAATTTGCCCAGCCATTTCATTCACATGGAGTGTGATCTGGCTGATGGCTTCCCCTGTTCCCTCCGCCATGCCGTTGACTTTTGAGATAGCCTCCACAGCCGCATCAACACTGTTGACATTGTTCCGCGTTCCCTGCTGCACGGCCTTGATGGCATCGCCCACTTCCGTTACGGCCAGCATGGTTTTTTCTGCGAGTTTGCGAACTTCGTCAGCAACCACGGCAAAGCCTCTGCCGGCATCCCCCGCTCTGGCGGCTTCAATGGCTGCGTTCAGGGCCAGCAGGTTGGTCTGGTCTGCAATATCGTTAATGACATTCATAATTTTGCCAATGTCTTCTGCCTGATGCCCCAGTTCGCTCATTCCGGTCTTCAGGCTGTTTGCCATGGTCTGCACAGACTTGATGGCTTCAACCATAATACGAACTTCGCCAAGCTCCTTATTCGCATTCGCTTTTACCAGTTCAGAAGAAGATGAAGCTTGCGCAGCATTGGTTGATACCTCATGAACAGAGGTATTCATCTGATCCATGGCAACGGCAACAGAATTCATGCTGTTTGAGAGGCTCAAGGCGAAATTGCTGGATTGCTCAACCTGGGCTGAAATTTCCTGAGATGCCGAGGTAACGGAGCCGACAACACTATCAAGCATATTGGCAGCTTCAACCATGCCCGCAGCACGCGATTTAAGGACATCGTCCCTGGCATCAGACGCTTCCTGGGCATGCTGCTGCGCGCGGGCTTCAGACTCTTCGGCCTCTGCCGTTTTTTGCTCGGAAAAGAGTATCTTTTCTTTCAGGCGGGACACCATGGCTGTCAGAGAACGCTCCAGAGCCTGCAATTCCGCTTTAAAGGAGCCCTTTGGCTGCGTATCCAGTTCCCCCTCTGAAATCTGGTGGGCGAATATCTGGAGCCGCAAAAGAGGGTTCACAAGGCTGTTGCGCATGATAAACCAGACAGCGCACACAATTAAAACCAGTATGATAATAGTTGCTGCTCCAATAGCAATGGCAGCGTTCTGGGTTCTTTTAACGGCATCATCCAGAGAATAGATTATTTCAAACGCCCCATGGATTTCGCCCTCCTTCCAGCCCTCCTTGATGCCGCCAATGGGATCTGGCGCACCCTTTGGGTCGCCATGGCAGTACATGCACTCTGCGGTCAGAGCTATTGGCTTAAAATAATGGATGGCATCGGGCTGCCGCACTACAAGCTCAGTGAGGCCCTGCGACTTGATTTTGTCCAGAGCGGTTTTTTCCAGCTCGTTGGGCGTATTTTCCGGATTGCGCGGGGAATATTTGGGTACACGAAACCGGTACCCAAGCTTGCTCGCATTTTGCCGCGCCATTTTTATTGCCGTGATGATCGGCACAGCATCAACCAGTTTATCGCGCGAAATTTCATCAAGCGGCTTGATAACACCATTGAACTTAAGGGCCATTTCCTGGCGCGCCGATTCAGCCATGCTGACAATGCCGCGTGCTGATTGAAGGACAGCCTCTTCTTCAGACTTCCATATGCTCTGCATTGCGTATGCAAATACCAGAATGGCAAGAAGCGTTGGCCCGAGTATTGATAGAAGTAAAACTTTCAGCTTGATACTCATAAGTCCCCCACAATTGCGAATCACAAAACATTAGGGCATCAAACATGCATCACTAAAAATGCGCCTCAAAATAATTAAGAAACAGGCACAGGATCAAACATATTGCTAGAACCAGCACTTTTGCTATCGATCAAGGTAAAAATTTATATAGATACAAACAACAAACTACTCTTGAAGTCAATACAAACTGCACAATATCAACCATATCGGCATAAGCCATGATAACATTAGAAGTTAAATGAATTTTTTTATCATTCAATAACAATATTTTACAAAATAACCTCAACATAATATATCAAAACAACAACCACCATATTAAATACATATGTTACATTATAAAGAATAGCTAGCTATCAATCTTCAATTCACGACTAAAAGATCAATTTTGCATAACAAAAATTCAATACATGCGGCTAATGCACAGAATATACAGACTACCCACAAAATGCACCTTCCATGTGATAACACGCTTAAATGTCGCATAAAACATTTCAACTAACCCAAACAAAAGGCGCTCCAAGATTGCTCTCAGCGCGCCGCAGGCAAATATTGCACGGGCGTGCTGCCCGTGAGAAAAATTTTAAAACAATCATCCCGCTGTCCGTTTTCAATGGAGGCAGATACCCCGCGGACCCTGTATGCACCTTGCACATTGTCGCTGGGAACCTTGTGCAAGCTGTCTAAAGAGGTTCAGGCCATTCTCCGGCACAACGATTAGCATTGCTTTTCAAAAAACGCGCTACTACTTTTAAAAAATTTCCACTTCGGTTGCCAACGGATGCACATCAGATATCTGAATTTTGCACGGGTATTGTAGAAAAAGAGCTAATCAACACGCAAGATTGACACAATTTTTTGCCTGCCAGGCCAGCAGCCCCCGCGGATCACGGTTGACGATCAGAAATTCATTCCCCTCGAAATAATCACAAAGACATATTTTCAAATAGTGCAGTCACAAGATTGTCTAGATATTGATTTTATGGCATCTTTTTTTTGCTATCAACAATAGACGGATACCATATATCGCCAGCCACCAATAGACGGGTTGACAGTTTTGGGACAATTAAAAGGAATTGGATATCACCCTGCATGGCGTGGAGGGATATGGGGCATCGGCAGATATGACGACCGTTGGCTTGCAAATATGCATTCCACCAATGATGAATCTCACGAGCAGAAGAACATAATAAGGGTGTCTATAGCGAAGAAACTTGGCAGAAAAAGCATGTTCCACTGAAGTGGCGCGGTGTATTTCAGGCCCATACCCTTTGCGAAAATTGGGCGTTCGCTTAATAATGCAAGTTAGACATAATTTATCTTTCCCCGTCTACATGGGGGAAGGCTAGCAGTTTTACCCGCAAAATATCGGGGTTCATATGAACACTCCTTGTTACGTCACGCGTCCACTGATGCCAACAGAGCAAGAATATGCTGCCTATGTTTCGCGAATTTTTGCTTCCCAGCATTTGACAAATCATGGCCCCTTTTCACAAGAATTGGAGATTCGGCTCGCCCAGTTTCTGGAAACGCCACGAGTCAATGTATGCGCCAACGGCACCATAGCCTTGCAGCTGGGCCTGCATGTACTTGGCATGGCGGGCAAAACAGTCATCACGACACCCTTTACCTATGTTGCAACCCTTTCAGCATTGCTCTGGGAAGGTTGCAACGTTGTATTTGCCGATATCGACGAGGAAACCTGTTGCCTTGATCCCCAAAGTGTTGCCGAAAGACTCACCCCAGAGACTGCTGGTATTCTTCCAGTGCACATTTACGGCAATATTTGCGATGTAGATTCACTTGATGCACTGGCTAAGAATCATGACCTGCGCATCCTGTATGATGCCGCGCATTCTTTTGGCGCTTCGTACAACAACCGTAGCCTATTAAGCTATGGAGACGCCGCTGCATGCAGCTTTCACGCAACCAAGGTGTTCAATACTGTAGAAGGCGGTTGCCTTGTCACCCAAACAGACGAAGCGCGAGAGGCCTTTCTACTGATGCGCGCCTATGGGCATCAGGGGAATCAGCACTTCCGGCTTGGTATAAACGCCAAACTTTCCGAGCTGCATGCCGCAATGGGCTTGTGCATTCTTGATAAAGTGCGTGAAAATATTGCAGAACGCAGCATTGTTAGTGCAATGTATGATGCCCTTCTGCCAGACAAGGGGTTGCGACGACCGGCCCTGCGCCAGGGCCTGATTTGGAATCATGCATATTACCCCGTAATTCTTGATGATGAAAAAATTTTGGAACGAATTGTGCATACCCTTGCCAAGGATAATATTTTCCCCAGGCGGTACTTTTATCCGTCATTGAACACGCTGCCCTACATCAAAAATGCACTGCCGTGCCCTGTGGCAGAAAGCGTAGCGCGCAGGGTCCTTTGCCTCCCTCTCTATGCGGGGCTGGAGGAAGAAATTGTAGAGCGCATAGCGCACTGCATCAACCATTGTCTGGAAGGTTAGATTATGGCGCAATCACAATTTTTTCATGCAAAAATTTCCGGCATACACACCGTAGTTCCCAAAGACGAAATCCGCCTTGAAGATGAACTGCAATATTTTAATGGCGATATTAAAAAAGCCAACCGGATGACCAAAATAGTGGGCATGGATTGCCGTCGAGTGTCTCAACCTGGTATTACGCCTTCCGATTTGAGCCGGCAGGCGGCTGAAATCCTTTTCAGCAATATGAAAATCGAGCGTACTTCAATTGATGCCATCATATTTTTGACTCAGCGGCCCGACCACATACTGCCCGCGACGGCCTGCATTCTTCAAAAAAAGCTGGGCCTTTCGCAACACTGTGCAGCTTTTGACGTAAATCAGGGCTGTTCCGGCTACGTTTACGGCCTTTGGCTTGCTTTCTCTCTGGTAGAAAGCCGAGCAGCCTCACGGGTGCTCTTGCTGGTGGGCGACGGCATGTGCCAGACGCTTGACAGAGACAACCGGGTAGTCACACCGGTTTTCGGCGATGCAGGCAGCGCCACCATTGTGGAGTATTCAGAGATTGAGAGTCGGTCGTGGTTCTCTCTGGGTTCTGATGGCGGCGGCGCAGAATCCCTGATGATTCCCGCTGGCGGCTACAGGTTGCCCCTGCCCAAAAATGTTGAAGACTATGCCGCATACTGCGAGTATCTGCACGACCCCAACGGCACGCCCTGGCGACTGACAAACATTTTTATGGATGGCGGCGCCATCTTTGACTTTACGGTCAACACGGTTCCGCCGCATATCATTGAAACACTCGCCTGGGCAGGCATGAACGCGGAAGATATCGACTGGTTTGTGCCCCATCAGGCTAACAAGCAGATCATGTCCATGATTGCGGAAGCTGCTGGTTTTTCACAGCAAAAGACAATAATGGGCGCTTTCAGCAAATTCGGCAACACTGCCGCAGCCTCCATACCAACAGCGTTGTGCGATGCGTGGAAGGAGATTGAGTTCAGTAAAAAACAGCGCCTGATGCTGTGCGGATTCGGCGTAGGGCTTGCCTGGGCATCCGCCATTATGGATACAGACAGCATTGTCTGTACGGGTGTTTCTGATTTTGATCCCCCAGCAGATACCATGACGCAGCAAGAATACCTGGCCTACTGGCAAAACAAAATTACAGGAAAAAAAACGCCCCCCCCTCCCAAGGAGGAATTATAATGCTCGAGCAAAAAAAATTCTTTGCAACTCTGCAAGATATTTTGCAGACGGACACCCCGATTACTCCCGACACAAAGCTCACAGGGATGGAGGAATGGGATTCTTTGTCAATCATGTCGTGCATTGCCCTGTTTGACAAAGAACTTGGGGTAAAGACCCGGTTTTCGCAATATAAAGACGTGAACACCGTTGCAGACCTCATGAGCCTTGGGGAAGGCAAAATCGCATGACCATGCTGACGCCGGAAAATCGCGTTCTTGTCACAGGCGCCAGCTCTGGCATTGGCATGGCTGTAGCCCTTCTGTGCAACCAGATGGGAGCTACCGTCATTGCCAGCGGACGCGACCAGGCCCGGCTCCAGAACCTTAAAAATTCATGCGCGCATCAAGAATTTTTGCACATTGAGCCACGCGACCTGCAAGAGGATATGGATTCACTGCCGCAATGGGTTGCCGGTTTGCGTCAAAAATACGGCAAACTGACCGCTCTTGTCTGTTGCGCGGGCTATGCCGCGGTTATGCCCCTGCGCGCGTACGACAGAAACGCTGCTGCAAGCCTTTATGATATACACGTCCATGCGCCCCTGCTGCTGGCAAGAGGCTTTGCCGACAAGCGCAATAACATGGGCCAGGGTTCTTCAATTATTTTTCTGTCTTCAGCCGCCGCCCTTGCCAAAGAAGCCGGGCTTGCGGCATATGGCGGCGCCAAGGCGGCCATACAGGCGGCAACCATAAGCCTGAGCAGAGAGCTGGCCCCTCAGGGCATACGGATCAACGCAGTTGCTCCGGCCATGGTCCGCACACCCATGAGCGAGCAGTACTTCGCAATGCTCAGCCCTGAGGCACGCGATCAGGCGCTGGCAGCCTATCCTTTGGGCATTGGCACCCCCGAAGACGTGGCCCAGACTATAGTATTTTTGCTGAGTGACTCCGGTAAATGGATAACAGGCCAAACTGTAGTTATGGACGGCGGACGCTACTGATGGATAAGAATCTTGTAATCATCGGCAATTCTTCGGCAGCAAGAGAATGCTACTGGATGGCGCAGGAAATCTGGGGCGACAGACTGCGCTTCAAGGGTTTTTTGTCCTTTGAAGGCTATCCGCAAAAACTGCGCAACCTTGCAGAAATGGAAATAGGCGTGGACGATGCCTTTGTTCCCGAGCAGGATGATGTATTTGTAATCGGCATCGCCTCACCGGAGCTGCGCCTCAAGGCTTACGCCAAGTGGAAGGCGCGTGGCGCGACCTTTTGCAACCTCGTGCACCCGTCATCCTACGTGGGCGAAAGCGCCCATGTGGGTGAGGCAATGATTGTTACCGCCAACTGCCATTTTTCGTGCGACGCAATCATTGGCAATGCCAATTATTTCAATGGCGCTGTTGTTGTGGGGCATGACGCGGTCATTGGCGACGCCAACTTTTTTGGACCCTACGCCCTGATCTTGGGCGATACGCATATTGGCGATGGAAACGCCTTCGGGGTGCGCTCCGTTGTGCTGCCAGGGGCCAATATCGGCAACAACAACATCATCGCGCCCGGCGCGTATATTTATAAAGGCTGCCGCAACGGTTGGCGCATGGCGGGCAACCCGGCAATGAGGATAGATTAACCATGCCGGAACTCTCGCTCATCATACCGCACCACAACCATCTGCGCTGCCTGCCCCATCTTCTGGACAGTATCCTTGCCCAGGATTTCAAGGATATTGAGGTAGTGCTGGTCGATGACTGTTCGGACGAGCCGTGCCTACCAGTGGTCGAAGCCTACAGGGCTAAAGGACTCAATATAACCCTTCTGCCGCATACTGCCCCCATTTACACTATGCGGGCCAGATTAGAGGGCATGCGGGCCGCCAAAGGAAACATCATTGGTTTTGCCGATGCCGACGACCTCATATGGGGCACGGAATCACTGGGCAAAAACGTGGATCTTTTTCAACGCGAGCAGCCGGATATTCTGCACTTTCGCACTGCCCGCATCAATGCCGATGGCAGTTTTGCCGCATGGTTTCTTAGCATGGATCCGCCCGTAGAGTATCTGACGGGACAGGACATCTTTCAAACCTACGTTACCTCACCCAATTTCCAGCAGCAGTCCACGGTCTGGAACAAATTTCTCTCCCGCAGCGTTGCGTTAAAGGCCTGCGATGCGTTGGAGCGCAGCAGTGTGCGGCGCTTTGTTGAAGACGCCTGCATCTGCCTGACCACGGCCTTTCATGCCCAAAAATATGTTGGCAGCCCACACGCGGCCTACGGCTACGCCTACGACTTTTCCAACGAAAGAATGAAGTTCGCAGAAGGGCCGGAGCGCGCCACGTATGTATGGCATATGTTGCAGGAATTGCCCGCCTATTTTGCGCAGCACGGATGCCCGCCCCCCCTGCAGGATGCGCTGCGTAGCGTGCTGACGGAACATCTGAGCGTAAAGGTTGGGCACGCAAGCACGGCGGCGGTTAACAAGGACGGAATGATCATTTCAGACGCGACCCTTGACGCCATGCTGCGGCATACGGATGCCCGCACGTTCATAAAGGTGCTTTTGCTCGGCAACCGTCACAATGCCGCAAAAATACTCGGCTGCCTGCAAACCCTGCAACCCAAGCCCAACAAATCGTTTTGATCATGGACGCAAAGCAACAAACAGCCGCGCGCTGGCGCGAAGTGGTTTTTCTGGGCGACTTTTTTCGGCTGCCGCCAGCAAGGATGCGCTCTGCCATAACGGCTGAAGCCCACTGGCACTACTTTGCCGAAAGCTTTTTCCACCTTTGCCGTCTACCCGCCACACAGGGCACGGCCCTTCCCGTGCGGCAAGTACGCCATCATGCTCTGGTCCGGCAGGATGTATGTCAGTTCTATACCCGGCTTCTCAACAGCTCCGCCACTCCAGAACAAAGCGACTGGCTTGCCCTCTGCCGCACTGGCGTGACTGAAGACGCCTGCGCCTTTGCCAGACAGCATATCCTGGCCACAGGCCAACGCAGTGAGGATGTGCTTGTGGTCGGATACAGCCTCTCCACATTCATGACCAACGTGCTCACCGCCTGTGGCATAGACTGGCTCAATGCTCATATCCATCCGGCTAGTTTCATGCCCGATCTTGTTTTTGCTTTTTCCACCAACGTGCCGCAAATCGCCCAGACTCTGTCCAGTAACAACCTGACGGATGAAGAAATACAACGATGCGCAGACTGGCAGAAAGCCCGTTATGCTCCCAATGCCTTTTTAAACTATATACCTGAAAACGCCCTGTTGGTGCTGGCTCAGGATTGGATGGATCCTCTGCCACTGACGCAGGGCTGCCAATGCGAGGATTTCAGCACCCATGCACAGGCGCTACACGATCTTGCATCGCACCACACGGTTGTGCTGGCCCACGTCAATCGCACTGGCCCATACATGTCCGGCCCTGGGCTTTCTGCGCGGGATGAAGCACTGTTGCGGCAAGACTTGAAGGCCGCAATATTGCCTGCTCCCCACCTATTTTTAAAAAATACCATCATGATGCTGTCGCATCCGTCCATAACTACGGTTGCGGGGCTAAACAGCAAAAGACTGGACGAAGCCCGCTGGTTTGGAAAAGACGTTGTTCAACTCACGCCTTCGCCTGTTTCATTCAGCACCAATGCCCCGGTAACAGCCGACACGCAATACGCGCAAACGCCAGCATGCTCATGCTTCACCGCAGACTTTTGGGCGGAGATAGTGCGGGACAAGGCGGATATATTGCAACAAGCCGATACGTTGTCGCTGCCCAATGTGCGCCTTATTTTCCGTGGTGGTGGCAGTGACTTTGACGACAGCAACAGCACCTCTGTTGCAGCAGGTCTGGCGCATGCACGTAGCGAGATCACTTTGGCCCGGCACGATGTATTGTTGCATGAACTGCGCCATGCCCTTGAACAAACAGCTCCGGCTACGCCTCTGCCGGTTATGGCAATCAGGCAAAAGGATTATGCCTTGTTCTGCGCCGGGGACGAAAATTATCTTTTCCCCGCCATTGTCGCACTGGAATCAACACGTCGCCGCACTGGTCAGGCCGATGCTTTTTTTGTAACCGATGTCCACCGCTTGTCAGACACAGGCAAGGCCCTGCTGAACAAATATGACATTGAGCTTCTGCATAACGAAGACAGAAAATCCTTTGACATAATGTACCTGCACACTACGCCCGATGCCTACGTGCAGTTTTTTGTGCCAGAGATGCTCTATGAACGGGGTTTCAAATACAGCCTTGGTATCCACGCCGACATTGTCTGCGTGCGCCCCTTCTGCCCAAACGATATTTTTGCCAATACGACCTTTGTTGCCGCATGCGGAGCTAACCCAAGCGCCAGAATCTTTGCCTTTGCAGATCATCATACGGGCATACAGCAGGAGTTCGGCTTCCATGCCTCAAACTGGCTTGCCCCAATGAACAATCCTGGCGTGTTTTTTGCAAATAACGCGGCACTGACAGAGTTGCAGTTTTCACAAAAATGCGCGCAGACTTACGCAGATATCGGCCCGGAATTCCTCTATAATAACGAAGAGAGTCTGCTAAATCTGTTTTGCATGCTTGATGAAAAATTTTGTGTGCAGCTTGATGACAGATTCAACATGCTTGATGCATGCATATTGTCTGGCGATGTGCCATATTTTCTACATTATCTTAACAGCAATAAACCATGGCGTTTCAACTCTTTTTCCGTGCGTCGCAGCGAATGGCGAACCCCTCTCTGTCCCTTGTTTTCCATCTGGCACCGCGAGGCAAAATCCATCCTTGACGATCACGACTACAACACATTTATTGCTACACCCGGAGTATAATTGTGGACTATATCTACAAGCGCTGGAGCGCACTTATCGACATTACCACTGCCTGCCCCCACTCGTGCGTATATTGCACAAGATACGAGCGCCATTTGCGACCGGATCAGCGGCGTCATATGCCCCTGGAACAAATCGAGGCCGCAATCATTGCCTATAAAGACTGGCCCACAGAGGTCAGCATCATCGGCGGCGAGCCACTGCTGCATCCGCAGTTTGAGGAAATTAACGCTCTGCTGCGTAAGCATCTGCCGCAGGAAAAGCTGAATATTTTCACATCCGGCCTGCCAAGCACGCCCAAGACCATCAGCACAGAGTTGCCGGATCCCAACTCGCTATATAACTGGAAGCCGGAGTATACGTGGTCGCAGTGGCCTGAAACCAATTCGGACATGACGCGCACTTACCGCACCATCCGCTACAACCCCCATAATGAAGAGCAGATGACTTCGTGCAGCCATCATCCGTTGACCATTGCAGTTGAAGAAGCCGTACCCGACAAGGCCCTGATGTGGAAGCTCATCAACAACTGCTGGCTGCAACGCTGCTGGAGCCCCACCGTCAATATTCACGGGGCCTATTTCTGCGAAGTGGGTGCAGCTCTCGACATGCTGCTGTTTGACGGCGCCAACGCATGGCCCGTTGAGGCCGGGTGGTGGAAGCGCAAGCCGCATGAGTTTCAGGAACAGGTCAGCCAGCTTTGCCCGCGTTGCGGCATGTGCCTGCCCGGCGAGCGTCAATTACTTGGCCACAGGGGCGAGCTTTTCAGCCCAGGTCTGCTGGCCGACTTCCGCAAGCGCAAGCTGATTCGCCTCAACGAACAGGTAAGCGTTGTGGATCAACAGTACGATGTGGACACCATTGAGCGCTATGCAAAGACCTGGTACCCCGGCAACTACCGCGAAGACATTGTTGAAGACGAGGACCTCCCATCGTTTTTCAAAGGTTTTAACGTACCTCTGCGCCTCAAGGACAACGATGAAAGCCTGTTTAGCGTGGATACGGACGTTGAATACGCCGAGGCCCTCAAAAGGGTTGTTACCCTGCCCATAGTTGAAGGGCCGCACCTCGCCCCCAAACGCAGATACTTTCTGTATCAGGGGCTGCCCTTTGATGCCCTGTACGACCAATATCCATTCATGCTGCCAGAACACAGGCACGAGCGGCACCTCTACTATCGCGGACTGATGCTCTATCTGCGTTGCCTGCTTAACGACGAGGCTTTTGCGCAGCTTCCTGGCGAGGATTGTTCCTTTGAAGAGCTGGCCGCCCTGCCCGACAAGATTCAGACCCTGTTCAACACCGTTTTGTTGGGTGAGGTGGAAAAACGCGCCAAGGCCCTCGCTGGTCGAGAAGTTTATTTCTGGGGCTGCGGTGCCGCATGGCGTCAATACCGACAATTTTTCAACAACGTAAACGCCCGTTGCTTTCTGGTGGACGTAGGCAGCGCTCCGGCTATGGTGGACGGGCTGGAAATCCGCAATCCCGAGCACATGGCGGAAGAGTTTGCCAAGGACGGCAACCTGCCCATTGTAGTTTTTGCCCGCAGGATGCATATGCCCAGTATCGAGCAGGCATTGATTCGCTACGGCCTGAAACAGCGTGAAATCATTTGGGCTCCCCTGGAGGCATAGATGAACAAGAGCACAATTTCCCCTCTTTGCCTCTGCGGCTCTCAGGTTTCAGGCAAGGGCCTGCTGGCCTCACTGCTGAATGGACATCCTGACGTGCTCAGTTTTTCCTTTTGGCACGACTTTATGGTCTCTTCCCTGTGCTACCTCTCCGCCTGGAAGCCCCCGCTGCTGTACCATTTTGACGAAAAAACAGAACGACTCTGCGATGTTCGTACGGCCATTTCGTGCGCAGGACGCTGGAATCACCTGGAAGGATTTGCCCGGCAAGGTTATATTCCCTTTACCGTTTCTGGCGATACCATCGTCAAGCTACCGCTCAATCTTGATTTTTATGCGCTCGACAAAGCACTCATGAACAGGCTCAGCACTCTGGAACATTTGGATGCCCAATCTGTCTTCAGCGAAATGTTTTCTGTGCTTGGGCAACACCTGATGCCCGATGCCCCTCAGGCCAAATGGGGCGTGAGCATGCCCCAGGTCGACTTTTTCCGTTTTGAAATCATCCTGCAAACGTATCCGCAGGCCAAGATCGTCTACATCATGCGCGATATGCAGGAAGTGTTGTACGCCCACAGCAAAAGAGAGGCGTTCACACGGGGAATTTCGGCAGAGGAGGCACTGGACGAGCTGACAACACTCAAGTCTGACTGGCTCAGGCGGATGGTAAAGGCAAAAGACGTTGCTGCACGGTTTGCCAAAGAGCAGCCTGACCGCTTTATGACAATTGACTTTACGGATCTTGTTTGCGACACGGCAACCGTTATGGCGCGCCTTACCTCATGGCTTGGCATTGAAGACCTCCCCTGCCTGCACAAGGGCACCTGGAACGGCGTGGAGATCGACAAAAGGCTGACGGGGCGTGTTCTGGACAAACAGGAGGACATCCCGGCGAGTTTTGCCAACCTGACCAGCCAGGATATTGCAGCTATCAAGGCAAAAATAGAGATGGCAGATACTCCGTCTGAAAGCGCCCTCATTTTGCAAGCCGCGCGTTTTGAAAAAATAGGCTGGGATTATAAAAAAGCCATTGAAAGAACCAATGCAACCCTGCCGCTTTTGGGCATGGCTGGCCCGTTCCATGAAGACATGTGCGAAAACGCCTCCCAGCACTGGCTGGCGCTGGCGGCAATTGCACCGGAAAAAGTCAGGCGGATTCTGGAAATAGGCACTTTTTCCGGTGATACCGCAGCTTTTCTCTCTGCTCTGTATCCCCATGCGCAGATAGTAACGTGTGACCTGCCTGATGATTCACAGCGGTACATCTCAAGCTATGGCCGGCAAAATCCCGACAAAAAACGTACGCTCGAAGAACAGCGCGCAAAGAATCTTAAGGCAGACAACATTACGTTTATTCAGAAAAACAGTTTTCTGCTCCCCAAATACATTTCCGGTCCATTTGACATAATCTGGATGGACGGCGGACACACCTATCCGGATGTAGCATTTGACCTGTGCAATTCCTGGCACCTGCTGGCTGACGACGGAATACTGCTTTGCGATGACGTTTTTATTCCACAACCGCCAGACTCTTCAAAAAATTATGATAGCTACAATGTGTTTTCTCCTCTGATTCGAGACAACATCATTGACGTAAACTACATATTAAAACGGCTTTGCATTGCGCCTTCGCCAGGGCTGGAAGGTAAAATGATCGCTGCCGTGAGAAAAATACAACAATCGTCAATCTGAGCCGACCATGGAAACTGGACTATCGGCTCCGCCTTCTGCCGCGTTGGCAGGGCAGCGCTCTCTGCGAATATGCATATTGTTTGATATGCACTACTGGCTTTATGGCGGGGGGCCCAAGTTCATATGGGAACTGGCACATGCCATGATCGCGCGGGGTCATGAGGTCAGCATCTACAGCTCTGCCACATCAAAAAAAGAGCCTCCGTACAAATTTGACGCTCGTATACGGATGTTCAGGGTCAGCCTGTCAGACAAGCACGAAAATATTGCCTTGCTGAGAAAAAAAATCTCACAAGAAAATTACGATGTTGCCCTCTCCATGCAGGGTGGAGCAATGCAACTCTATTGGGCTGTCGTCCTCATGGGAACAGGCATTCCACTGGTATACTCCGAGCACAGCTTTCCGGCCAGGGTGGAACAGTTCTGGAGTCGTCCAGGAAGGCTGGCAGCCATGAGTGGAGCTGACGCCATACATCTGCTCCTGCCAGAGTTCATCAATTCTTTGCCCGCGTGGCTGCATGATCGGGTGACATTTATTCCCAACTCTGCGCCAGACGTGGTTGCCCCTGCGGCAAAACATCAAACGAACCCCCTCACCCTGGTAAGCCTTGGGCGCTTTGCTGCGGTCAAGCAGATACCACTACTGGTTGAAGCTTTTGGCCTGCTGCACGACCGTTTTCCCGACTGGATGCTGGATATATGGGGCTATGGCGAAGAGGAAAACGCCATCCTCAAAGCCATCGCCCAAAGTCCGGCAAAATCGGCAATCCGCATGCGCGGCATTGCCGACCTGGCGCTGGACATATTCGCTCAGGCGCAGCTTTTCTGCATTCCCTCGCGCTGCGAAGGTTTTGGACTGACCGTTCTTGAAGCCATGTCGCAGGGGACGCCTGCCATTGGCTTTGCCGGGTGCGCAGGCGTGAACCACATAATCAAAGATGGGAAAAACGGCCTCCTGGCGCCGGAAATGACCCCGCAAAGCCTTGCCGACACCCTGGCCAAAGCCATGGGTAGCGCAGCATTACGCAACACGCTTGCTCAGGGAGCCTTAAAGACCGCGCAAGAATATGCCCCAGGGCCGATTTTCGACCAGTGGGAAGCATTACTGCTCAGCACTGCATCCAGCAAGGGGCATACGCGCATGGACGCCTTTAGCGAAGAACCCTTTGCATCCATGGCGCGGCTTTCTGCGGCAGCCCGGAGGGAATGGCTATTCCGCGATTTCGGTAGGCCATGGCCCGGCACTCTGCGCTGGTATGCCGAGGCCGCGCGTACAGCCGCCTCAAAATTATGGAAAAGCTTTCAAAGGAGAGTTGAATAATGATCCCCCGCGCCAACATCCAGCCCGTTTGCTGCGATGATCTTCCCGTGTATGCCTGCCCCACAGATCAGGATCTGCGTCTGGTGGAAGAAAGCGGACTATTTGACGAGGCCTGGTACAGGCGCTGTTATCTTTTGGGACGTGCCGCCACCATGCCGCCCCTTGTGCATTTTTTGCGCTACGGCCCCAGAAAGGGTTATCGCCCCAACGAATTTTTTGATCCACTCCTGTATCTGAGCGCCTTTCCAGACGCTTTGGCCTCTGGACGCAATCCCCTGCTCCACTTTCTGCAGCATCTGGATAAAGACTTTTATGCCAGCAGCAGCGATCAGAGGGCACAGCTCCCGCAGTACACCAAACCGCCCCTCACAGTTCTTATGAGTGTTTTCAACGGAGAGGCGCACCTCAAAGAAGCCGTGGAAAGCATTTTGGGCCAAACCTTTTCCAACTTCATTTTTCTGATCATTGACAACGCTTCAGAGGATGCAACGGCAGCTATTCTAGCCGAGTACGCGCGCAATGATTCGCGCATCCGGGTTGTGACGAACGAGAGCAATCTCGGCCAAACGGGCGCCCTGAACAAGGGGCTTGCTCTAGTGGATACGCCCTATGTCGCCCGGATGGACGCGGACGACATAGCCCTGCCCGACCGGTTTTACCGTCAGCTTGTTTTTATGGAGAGGCATCCAGATGTGGCGGCCCTTGGTGGCAGTATCCTTGGCATTGACAAGAACGGAACTCCAAATGGCTGGTCATGGCGCCCCCCCTGCACCCCCGAAATGATCAACCTCGATATTTACACATGGCAGGGACGCGCCATTCCTCACCCAGCCGCCATGTTCCGTACGGAAGCGCTGCAAAAAGTGAAGGGATACTGCCCGGCGCTGAACTATGTGCAGGATTTCGACTTGTGGCATCGGCTGCTTGAAAACGGCTGCGCCATCGCCAGCATAGCCGGGACCCCCTTGCTGCTGTACAGGCAGTATGAACGCGCCAATTCAGACAGAAACGCCACAAAGGCACTGGAACATGTACTGGCGCTCATAGCTTGCGACAAACGGAATAATGGTGAACCAGATCCACTGGAACACATAACGGAACCCACCATAGAACTGGCGCAAAGATTGCTTACCCCAGGTACATCCGGCGCTTTTGCATGGCTTGCCTTGCTGCCGGAGATACAGAGCGAAGACAAGAAAAAACTCATAATCCCGGCTCTACGCAACGCCTTGCCCTATCCGGAAGCCATGCCTGCGGGCTTTCCGCTGGATGCCGTTTTGCGCTGGTATGCGGAAGAATACCCGCACCAGGCCTGTCAGGCCTTGGGCCAGGCCGCCCCTGACATAAAAGAAAAAATGCAAAACATGCTCACCAAGGCAGAGCTGCATTCCCAGGCAAGCTGCGCACTGCGGCACACGTTTGTTCCCCTGCCGGTTCCCCAGTGTATCCCTGTTCAGAATAGCAATATATGCAATGCAAACTGCATTTTTTGCCAATACAGCCTGAATATTGATAAAAAACGCATCATGTCTTTTGAACTCTTTAAAAAAATTGCGGACGACTTTTATAAAGAAAGAAAGGATGGGATCATCCATTTTATTGGAACAGGGGAAGTTTTTACCGATAGAAACATTATTGAAAAAATAGCATATACAAAGAGTCTTGGCCTCAAGGCATATATAACAACAAATGGAACGCTCTTTCACAAATGGAACCTTGTGGAAAGAACACTGAATCTTCATCCTGAACGTATATATATTTCAACGCCTGGATTTTCTGCTGATGCATATGCCACATTGTTTGGCGTTAACAATTACGATGAATTCTTTCCTGCGCTTATCAACTTTTTTCAGTATAAAGAAAAAAATTGTCCACAAACGCATATCGGCTTTGGCTTCCGTTCCAACCGCACGTATGAGGATGTCGTTAACGATGATGACTACAAAAAACAAGTAAAATACTTTGTTGATAACAAAATCATCTTCAACGAGCTGAATCGGTTTGAGTTTGACAGTTGGTCTGGGCAAATTTTTTCCAAAGCCAGTTCAAGAATAAAGATTGTCGATCACAGCAATACTCAAAGCCTGTGCAAAAAACTGTATGCGCCACAATTAAGCATTCTTGCCGATGGAAGTTTGAAGTTGTGCGGATGCATATATATTAAAACAGAATATGACAGCATGGTGATAGGTAATCTTGCATCACAAACAATCTCGGAATGCCTTTGCCAAGAATCTATTCACACAATGTTTAAAAATTATTTAATAGATAAAGAAATACCCGAGATATGCCGCCAATGCACGCGAGGCCATGACCGATGATGTGTCTGCACATTATTCCAGACTTACATTACTACACATCATTTATATAAACAGAAAAATCCCAGAACCATGGCTTGTTGCAATATGTAAAGGAGTACTTGGCATGACGCCAATCAATAACACACCTGCCAGCACTGATCAGGCGAACAAATATTGGCCAGTATTTCCAGAGCCCACAGATGAAGAAGTGTTGCTGGTAACGCAATCCGGTCTCTTTGACGAAAAATGGTATCGGGAAAACTACCTTATGGGCAGAACAGAAGTAATGCCCCCCCTGATTCACTTTATGCGCTATGGCCTGCGCAAAGGCTATAAACCCAACCCTCATTTTGACCCGCGACAGTATCTGACGGAAAATCCCGAAGCCATGCGGGCCGGTATTAACCCGCTACTGCATTACTGCATCTTTATGTCCGCATTCAAAAGGCAACTGGGTTCTAATCAAAACGGGCGTATTTCAGAAGCCGCGCTGGATTCCATATGGTCACAAATAAGTACCGTTATGGTTGGCGATATCGCCTTGAAATTCCATCGCATTAACGCCGTTACAGCGTACAGAATTGATTCTTTTTTTGAAAAAGAGCCAGAGACAATTGATTGGCTTAACACGTTTGCTGACAATGCTGTTTTCTGGGACGTAGGCGCGAATATCGGCCTGTACTCAATTTATGCACAAAAAATTCATCACGCAAAAGTTTATGCGTTTGAGCCTTCAGTCTTTAACCTTGAGCTGCTGGCCAGACATGCCGCCATCAACACTCTCCATCAAACAGACAATAAAATTTCGATTGTTCCGGTATGCCTGAGCGATTCAACGAAATTTGGAGAATTTGAGCTGAGCTACATGACACATGGTGAGGCCTGCTCAACTTTTGCAGAAGGGTACGACCACCACGGCAATACGCTACAAAAATGCTTTGGATACACAATGCCGGGCATTACAGCGGATGCACTTATAGAATTGTACAACCTGGAAATCCCAGACTACATCAAAATCGACGTTGACGGCACAGAGCATCTTATTCTTTCTGGAATGAAAAAAACGTTGGCAAATTCAAAAGTAAAAAGTGTTCTTGTGGAAACAAGCTTTGATTTCAATGAGCATGCGTCCATGATTAATGAAGTCCTCAAAAATTGTGGCTTCACGCTTGCCGTCCGCGCCCACGCGGACTTTTATGACGCATCGCCATATCGAAATACCTACAACTGCATCTGGAACCGCCAATAATACCATATGGAATGTTTGCACATTGTTGACGCAATGCCGCCGCCCCAATGTAGCGGGAAAATACTTCTGTGGGATCGTTTTTCAGAAAACGATTCCATAGACAGTATTCTTGACCTGCAAGAACGCTATTTCCATGATACACGGGCGGAATTTCTTTGCTTTGTGCACAATTTTGGAGAGCATTCCCTAAATGGCCGCCCATTGCGCGATTATCTACGGCTGCCTGACGGTTTCTCCCTCTGGTGGCTGACGCGAATTTTTGAACGGCATCCGGCATTCTTTGGGGCCAACCTGTTTGAAGTTTTCAAGCTGCGCGCGCTGGAACATCTGTTGCTCGGCATGCAACCGTCTTCTGTTTGCCTGCACACAAACAATACGCAGCTTGCGCGTACTGTGCGCGAACTCTGCAAAAGCCAGGGTGTTCCCTTTGAGCACTTTGCGCCAATGCAGGCAAACACCGCGGGCGCGTATCAAGCAGGCCGTTGCGTACCCTCCAGTACAGATTCCGCCACTACCGCCACAACTGGCGCATCCCCCCTTCAGGACATACTGACCCGCCTTCGCCGCAGCGCAATAGCCGACCGGACAATAAACGCATTCCAGATCACTCGCCACGCATGGCATTGGTGGCGCAAAGTTCGTTCACTATTTCCCAGGGCACCCAAAGTTGCCAAGCGCTCCGGCCTGCTGCTTGGCACCTGGTTTCCCAATGTAGACGCAAACGCGGCAAAGCAGGGGCGCTTTCGTTCAAAATATTGGGAAAGTGTCCACGATATTATCCCGGAATGCGGCAAGCCTGTGCACTGGTTCTTCATTCACGGCGACCCTGTGAGCAAGGCCCCGGAAAATATCCGCCTGCGCGACAACTTGTTGCAGAACGAACCAGACAATGTCGATATGACCTTTCTGGAAGAATGCCTCACCCCACGGGGAGCTTTAAGGGCATGGCTGTGGGCCATGCGTGTTGCCTGGAATGCACGGGGATTATTGCGGTATTTGCCAGCAACGATGCGCTGGCCCGATTCACGCCTCAACGTGTATCCCCTGCTGGCCGGCATCTGGAAGGAATCCACCCAGGGCGAGCACCTGATGCGCATGTGCTTCACCCTGGAAGGCATACGCCGCTATTGCGCCCTTGTTGGCCCCCAGGACACCGTAGTAACCTCATCTGAGCTGCAATCATGGGAAAGGCTGCTATTCCGAGAGCAACGCAACCTTGGCTGCAGGCGCATTTACGCTGCCCAGCATTCCGTCATCCGGGATGCGGACTTTCGTTTTTTTGTTGCACAACCTACCTGGGATATTAACGAATTTTGCCAGTGCATGCCTGACAAATTTTTCTGCAACAGCGACGGCGCGTATCAAGCCATGCACAAGAGCGGCTTTCCCGAGCACCGCCTTGGCATGCTGGAAGCAACACGCTTTATCGGCATATCCGCATCAATGCCGCCGCTGCATGGCACGCTGTTCAGGCGCATTCTTGTCGCAACTTCCTATTTTGCACAGGAAGCACTGCGAACACTGACCATTCTGGCGCAGGCCATGCTCCTGTCAGACCACCCGCTGCTGGGCAACGTGCTTATCAAACCGCACCCATACCTTCCTGTGGACGCCATGCTGGCCCAATTATTTGATACTCCGCCAAGGCAGGTTTCCGGCTCCATCGAAAGCCACATGACGCCAGGCACGGTTGTTGTGGCCGACAGCGCAACCTCTGTGGGATTGCTCGCTTGCTATAGAGAATTGCCACTTATAGAATGCGTCCCTGAAAACAATTTTGACATGAGCATTACACAAGGTGTGGCGGAAAGAGTTTCTGTCAAAAATGCAAGTGAACTTGTTCAAGCGCTGCACACAATAAAACCAACCAGGGCAAACAACTTTTTTTGCACTACTCCGGGCATGCCTCGCTGGCATAACCTGCTTTCTGGATCCAACATTTAAGCAATTTAAATTGTAATTGCATAGAAATGTTCAGGTTCAGGTGCGCTCGCATACATAGCGACCAATCACTCCAAGCCAGATTATGAAAAGGGTGTTGTCATGAGGCGTTCATATCAATGGCACTGGCACTATATTCCGTTTTTTGCGTTTTCAAAACTTTCTTTTTTTAAAATTGCTGATAAATTATTTTATAACTCCTTTTATGAAGAATTTCAGAAAAAATACACTTCCCCAGATCAACTTAGTGAAACCTACAAGTTGTTTAAGGAGGAATCTCTTGATAACATTCTCCAAAATATCGACGTAGATTCTGAAAAAAAAGTTCTAAGTATTTCTTGCGGAAATGGCTATGTTGAGCACAGATTATTGCAAGAGCGGCCCAATATAACACTATACTGCACAGAATTATCTGAAGAAATACCATCGTTTTTAGACAAGAATTTTTTGAAAAATAACTTGCGTATCGGGTTTGTTCCAGAATGTCTTAAGAAAGAAGACAAATTTGATATTATATATATCATTGAAGTTGATTATTCCATGTCAAATACACAATGGGTAGATCTTTTAAAAAGCCTTGGCGACTATCTAAATAAAGACGGCATCATAATAATCCATTCAACATATGAACATTATTATTTTTCTGTACGCAGACATATTGAACAGTTCATTTCAACAATTCAAACCCTGGTTAATCACTTTTTACTAAAAAAACCTGTTCAATTATGGGGATGGAAAAGATCAATACAAGAGCATATCGCGCTATGTAAAAAGGCTGGCCTCCATGAAATTGATATTCAGAGCAATGACGGGGCACTGGTTCTGACGTACTTCAAAGCAAGACACGACAAAAGAAACAAAGCATTGCGGGAATGTTACCTCCGCATGGCTAAGAAAATTTCTGGCGAAAAAGTCTGGTTTTGTGGAGCTGGAGCAGCTTATGAATATTACAAACAGAGCGTTGCATGCCTCTGCCCTCAAGGCATGATTCTGTCACCAGAATTTGCACAAACAACGCCAAACGTTGATGGCATCTCCGTGATCCCACCGCAAGTTGCGGCAGCCCAAAATAGAAACATACCTATAATTTTATTCACGCGAGCACAGCATCACGACGCCATGCTAAGAAATATATGGGAATATTTTGGAAGCAATGCCAACATACACCCAGTCATTTTATACTAACAATCAATGAAAATCAGTATGATAAACAAAATAATTCTCTATTCAGGCACTCATGAGCAGCTTTTTTTCTCGTTTGTAAACAAAACATTTCATGAAAAATTGACTGAATTAGGATTTTTTTACGCTGAAGATTTTTGCTCAACAGCACACAGCTCGGCATATATTACCAAGATAAATGAACTGTGCGAAAAGCATGGAGACAGCAGACTGCCAGCAGCTCTACGAAACATTGAGAAGGAAGCAACCGGGCACGAGGCCCATACGCTATGCTTGGGCCTACTTTCTATCCGGCCAAGAGTATACGCCTTCCGCAATCTTGTGCAGGCATGCAGACATATTTTTCCGGACGCGACGCTGAGCATTGCTCTCGATAAATCACAACGCGATGATATAATATTTGAACGTTACTATTCATATACTTCGTTTCGTCTTTGCAATCCTGAATTTAACCGCTTTTATAACGTAAGAAATACTTTTTGCGAAAACAATTTCAGCGATTTCATTAAATATTTATTGCGCACTTTTGATCAAAAAAACAAGGCGGTTATAACAATTGAAGATGTAGCGGCCTTACTGCATATAGATATAAAAAGTCCACTTTGGGTAAACAGTTATCAGCCTCTGTGCTTTCCGATGATTCCACGCGAAGTCCTCAGTTTTGCCCAGACAACGTTGATGGATAATACCCTTCCACTGCCTCCCAATACTGTCTTCCATTGGCCCACCCAGCTTCACCGGTTTATAAACAGCGACTATCCTGCTTCACCTCATAGTCTGCTTGGGCCAAAACGCCGCACGGAGCTGCTGGCGCAGCGGCAGGCGGACAATCTGGAGGCTGCCCGGCTGCTGGGCCAGGAGCGCCTTTTTGGCGAGCCGGAGCCGGAGCCGGATTGGCAACCTTTTTTGGGGCTTGATGCAGCAACCGCCTTCAGCATAGCACAGCATCTGGATACGGACTTCGCCCAGGCACGCATGGCAGAACTGGACGCAATACCTGCGCATTTCCTCCAGCACGACCAGCGCCTTGTGCAGCAAGCCCTCCACGATGTTTGCGACAACACAGCAGAACCGTTGCCCTCCAGCATCAGCATAGCGCCAGAGCCACGGCTGTCAGTGCTCACTCTTGCATATAACCATGCGGAGTTTATTGCCCGAAACATTGAAAGCGTTCTAGCACAGCAAACCAGCTTTCCTGTTCAGCATATCATTGCCGATGACGGGTCAACCGATGGCACGCAGAAAATCATTTTGGACTTTGCGGCCCGATACCCACATATTGTACCCGTATTTCGCAAGGACAGAAACAAGGCCGGCTGGAGAAACGTTCAGGCTCTTTTTGACATGTGCCGCACGGAGTACGCGGCGCTGTGCGATGGGGACGATTACTTTACCGACCCAGCGAAACTACAAATTCAGGTAGAGTTTCTGGATCAGCACAAGGACTGCGCCCTGTGTTTCCACCCTGTTAAGGTCGTGTACGAGGACGACTCAAAACGCGAGCGTGTATACCCACCTGTGGAGCAGCTTCCGCGCGGTATCAAACCTTTTTATTATTTAAGCGACTTGCTCAAATGTAATATTATCCAGACCAACTCTGTTGTGTACCGCTGGCGGTTTCGGAACGGACTGCCCGAGTGGTTCAGACCCGACTGCTGCCCTGGTGACTGGTACTGGCATCTGCTGCATGCAGAATTGGGAAAGATCGGCTTTATCAACAAGATAATGAGTGTGTATCGCAGACACAAAAAAGGCATTTACTATCTTTCAGAAGTGGATCGCCTAAAACATAGGGCTACAGTAGGCCAGAAAGAAATTGAGGTTTACGACATCATCAATAAACACTTTGACAATAAATATAAGTCAATTCTCCTCGATCTTGTTAACGGTGTGTTTGCAGATTGCCTCATGTATGATTCCAGCAGAGAACAAGATGAAGAATTTAATCCAGTTCTGCCCACGTTGGTCGAAAAGTACCCCGATTTTGCCCGCCATTTTCTCGAATCGTTGAAACTGGTGAGTGCAAAAAATCCCCCCGTTGCGTGACGCAAGCACGCTGCCCGTGCTGTAAAGCAAACGGCAATTCCGCTGCCTGACGCCGCGTCCTCCCAGGTTGCTACGGTGAGCGCCAGAACGCCCAATTGGCACATCATTCAGTTTTCGACCGGATTGCTGCGTAAAAAATACAATAAAGCTGGGCTGTAATCTCGTTCCCATATTTTGCCCTCTATGCCCGCGTGTGCAAATCTGCACCAACTGCGTTGCACTTTATGTGGTTGACTCTGCCTCAAAGACGGGCGCTTAGCCTCCACACAGGATATAATTGAAGTAAATAAAAAAAGACGCTTACAGCCATAAACTGCAAGCGCCTTTGAATTTGGCGTCACCAACGGGATTTGAACCCGTCTTAGCGGCTTGAGAGGCCGCCGTCCTAACCGGATAGACGATGGTGACAACGAGGAGTTAAATAAGGCTCTCAAGCCTTATTTGTCAAGCAGTTCATATTCAGGACGGTAAAATCAGCCGTTGCCGTACCTGCGTCCAAGGTGCTAGGTATGGAGTTGCCGCTGGCGGCGGCCCAAATCTGAAGGAAGGAGCAGCCCTCATGAAATCTCGTCTTCACCTTCCCCTGCTTATCGCCTGTTTTGCCTTGTTGGCCGCATGCGGCGGCAAGGTTATTCCCACGCGCGACGGCGACATGCCCACGTGGATGGGGACACTGGAAGACCTCCGGCGCTACCCGCAGAATCTGGATGTGTACGCCAAGGCCGCAGGAGAAGACAAACTGCTTGTTTCTCCTGCCGAGCAGGCCAATCAGGCGGCCAGATTTATGCGCATCACCTTTGGCCCGTGGGAAATGGCCAAGACCTCCATCCGCAAGCGTGATGTGGCGGTGCTGTTCAACAAGGCGCGCGGCTACAAAATTGGCGATGTGCGCTGGACGCAGCCGGAATGGGATGCCATGAGCGCCAACGCGGCTCTGGGTTCCTACCCCTCGCGCAGCCAGGCAGCCATAACCGTGCGTAACGCCAATCTGCGCGAACTGCCCACCAATGAAGCGCGTTTTTCCGAACCCACGCCAAATCCCAAAGCCAATCCCTTTGATTATTTTCAATATTCCCTGCTGCCCGTGGGCACACCGGTGCTTATCGCGCACACAAGCCGTGATGGCCGCTGGCACTATGTGGAATGCCCCGTGGCTGGCGGCTGGGTGGCGGACGAAGATCTGGCCCCAGTCAGCCCTGAATTCAGATACATGTACCGCAACAGCACATTTGCGGCTCTGGTGCGCGACCGCGTGAACCTTGTCACACCTGCAGGTTCCATATTAGCCAATATCGGCGCATTGCTGCCCATGCGTAGTGGATATTCCTCGCCCGCAGACGCCGGTACCGGCGGGCAGGCCGCAATTGAACTGCTCGTGCCCACACGCGGAGCGGACGGCATGGCCCAACTGGCCCCGGTGTCGCTTACCACAGCAGACGCCGTTCCGTGGCCCATGCGCATGACCCCTGGCAACGTGGCCAAGGTGGGCAATTTCATGATCGGCCAGCCTTATGGATGGGGCGGCATGTTCGGCGACAGGGATTGCTCTGCCCTCACGCGCGAACTGTTCACGCCCTTTGGCATCTGGCTGCCGCGCAACTCCGTGGCGCAGGCGCGCACTGGCGCGGTTAACATGCTTGAGGGCATGACAACCGAGGAGAAGGAAGAACAGATTCTGCGCAACGGAGTTCCCTTCCTCAGCCTTGTGGGCATGCGCGGGCATATCATGTTGTATGTGGGCAAGTATAATGGACGCCCCGCCATTTTCCACAATGTGTGGGGCGTACGCACAGTTGAGGGCAGCGACACTGATGGCCGTTTTGTTATCGGCAGGGCCGTTGTCACTTCCATCACCCCCGGCGCTGAGCTGAAAAACCTTTACCGTACAACGACGTTTGCCGACAGGCTCCGCACGTTGAGTACCCC
>JABNAD010000391.1_pt1 | contig 27900 bp, 16 predicted proteins | sample 7240381 | NCBI WGS metagenome assembly JABNAD01 (sample SAMN11332834, study PRJNA596920) | anaerobic digester metagenome | biome: digested sludge; isolation source: digested sewage sludge-derived enrichment culture grown on H2/CO2 | place: Germany: Goettingen
GCTTGCGGTTACCATCGTCCAGCGGCCAAAGCAGTTGTTGAATCCGCTGGACGCGGAGATGGCGGCTTTTGTCCACGCGAAGCTGCGGAAGCATGGCGTTCGGCTGATGCTGGGCCATAGTGTGGAGGGCTTTGAACAGGATGGAAGCGCCGTGAAGGTCCTGCTGAAGGGCGAGGAACCACTCAAAGCAGATATGGTGGTTCTGGCAATCGGCGTGACTCCCGACACACAGCTGGCCAAAGAGGCGGGCTTAGAGCTTGGAGTCAAGGGGAGCATCGCGGTTAATGACCGCATGGAGACTTCCGCGCCGGATATTTATGCGGTGGGCGATGCGGTGGCGGCGCGGCATTTTATCACCGGAGAAAAAGCGCTGATTTCCCTGGCAGGCCCCGCCAACAAGCAGGGACGCATCGCGGCGGATAATATCTGCGGCGGAGACAGCGTCTATCGCGGCTCTCAGGGATCTTCGGTTATCAAGGTGTTTGACATGACGGTGGCGACCACGGGTATCAATGAGCAAACCGCTAAAAAGGCGGGGATCGACTGCGATAAGGTGTATCTCTCTCCGGCAGCCCACGCCGCCTATTATCCGGGCGGCAGGGTGATGACTATGAAGGTGCTCTATGAAAAGGGCACGTTCCGTCTGCTGGGTGCGCAAATTGTGGGCTATGAAGGTGTGGATAAGCGAATCGACGTACTTGCCACCGCCATGCACGCGGGACTGACCGGCCCGCAACTGAAGGACTTGGACCTTGCTTACGCGCCCCCATATTCCTCCGCGAAGGACCCTGTGAACATGGCGGGCTTCATGATGGAAAACCTTGCGAACGGAACCGTAAAGCAGTTTCACTGGGAGGATGTTGCAAACCTGCCCCGGGATGGCAGCGTGACGCTGCTGGATACCCGTACAGTAAGGGAATATGCCGCGGGGCATATTGACGGCTTTTTGAACATCCCTGTAGATGAGCTGCGGGAGCGTCTCCCGGAGCTGGAAGCGGGCAGGCCGGTCTATGTGATCTGCCAGAGCGGCCTGCGCAGCTACATTGCCTGCCGCATCCTTGCCCAGAATGGATTTGTATGCTACAACTTCTCCGGCGGGTACCGCCTGTACGAAACCATCGATAAGGATCGCTGCGCGGCGGAGCAAGCGTTTCCCTGCGGAATGGAAAAACGTTGAAAACAAAACAAAGCCCCCGTCGCAGGCTTGCCTGCGACGGGGGCTTTGTCAGGCGAACATCGAAAATTACGGCATCGGCGTCTTGCGCAAATTCTGTGACATCCATGTGCTGCAGCTCTTTGAGATTTGTCGGAATTCCGTCCGAATTATGTCTTTTTCTGCCCAAAAAATTTTCCGCGGCCCGTTTGCGCCAAGTTGTGCGGCGCTGTTTTAGGATTTTTGCAGCGACTCCAGCCTTTTGGGATCGGTAATCTCAACCGTTCCCCGGGCAAGAGATACCATCCCTTCGGACTGGAAGTAGCGCAGCATCCGGGTGACGACCTCCCGGGCTGTGCCCAGATGGGCGGCAATTTTGTCATGCGTAATCTTTAGGACGCTGCCGCCCTCCAAATTCGCTTCTTCCAGCAGAAAGCCTGCCAGACGTTTGTCAACGCTCTTCCACATGACCTGCTCCACCAGCCACATGACCTCGGAAAAACGGGAGGCCATGATCTGGTTCGTGTAGTTTGCCACGGCAAGGGAACGGTCCATCAAATTTTTGTAAACGTCCGTCGGAATGATCCACAGTTCGGAATCCTTCTCGGCTTCAATCGTAATATCAAACTGGACACTGCTCATAATGCAGGAGGCGGAGAACAGGCAGACGTCCCGCTCAAAAAGACGGTAGATCGTGACCTCCTTGCCCTCGTCGGACAGGATGAACGCCCGAAGTTGACCGGAGCAGATCACAAACAGCCCCACGCAATCCGCGGAGCCGTTGTGGAGCCGCGTTCCTTTTGGTGCAAGCCGCTTGACTGCGGCTTGGTTGAGAACCGCCTGTTCGTCGGCGGTCAATTGATCCCAGATCGGAAAATATTGTTCCAGACTCATGCCGCATCCCCCTTTTTTATAAAGCTATTATACTTGATCCAAGTGATAAGTCAATTTGAGATCGCCGCGTCCAACCGCGAAGATCGGAGAGGCTTGTTTTTGTGTCAGGCCAAACCACTTCCGCATAATCTGAGTGTGAAACCGGAATTGGAGGAGACGACATGGCAAGTGTAACCAATTTCTTCTTAGGCGCCAACAGCGGGAGCGGATTTCACAGTCTGTTCGATGGGCTGGCTGGAGAGCATACATACGATCTGATGATTTTAAAGGGCGGACCCGGCGTGGGGAAGTCTACATTTCTTCGCACTTTGGGCGAAACCATGGAGGAAGCGGGAGAACGGGTAGAATATCTGCGGTGCAGCGGCGACCCGGATTCTCTGGATGGAGTGGTGCTGCCGGATATGAACTGCGCGGCGGTGGACGGCACGCCGCCCCATGTGATGGAGCCGCGCTATCCGGCGGCGGTGGATCGAATCGTGGATTTGGGCCGATTTTATGATTTGACGGCGGCAAAGTCGTCCCGAAGCGAAATTTTCGGCCTGACAAAGCTGGGACAGGAGGCTGGCGCGCGGGCATACCGCTGTTTGAAAGCGGCGCGGCAGGTGGAGCTGGAGCTGATGACCGATGGAAAGAAATCCTTTGACTTCGAGCGGGCGGACAGGCGGCTGGATGGAATTATTGCGCGGGAACTACGCAAAAAGGGAACTGAGCAGGGACGCACGGATTATCGTTTTCTGGGTGGGCTGACCTGCCGGGGAACGGTCTGGCGGTTTGACAGCGTGGACGTATTGTGCCCGAAAATCTATGAACTGGCGGACCGCTGGGAGCTGGCGGGGCCGCTTTTGGAGCGGTTGCGGAAAACCGCAGTGAGCCGGGGGTGGAACGTGATTGCCTGCCCGGCACCAGAGGAGCCGGAGCGGCTGGAGCTTCTGCTGATCCCCGGCTTGGGCTTGGGCTTTGTCACGTCCCGGCCCGGCATGGAATATGGCAAAAAACCATTCCGCCGCATTCGGCTGGATGCGCTGACCGACGGAGAAGACCGGGGAAGAGAGCGGTTCCTTCGCCGGATGACCGCAGAACTGCGGGAAGAGGCGGTGTCCGCCCTGCGGGACACAAAGAGCACCCACGATGCGTTGGAGGCGGTGTACAATCCCTATGTGGACTTTGACAGTGTCCGGGCAATCGCGGCCATCGAGACAGGACGGCTGCTGAGTTGGCGCGGGCGGCTGGAAACCCGTTGAAAAGTGAGCCGGAGTCCGGTATACTATTCCTGAAAACAGAATTTACAAAGGAAAGGGAAGTGGTCCCATGGCCGACGGCTTTTCCGTCAATTTTATCGCCCATATTCGCAGCGACTTTCAGACAAAATTTGGCATCCCCAGACAGAGCGGCTTGGTGGAGGAGTTGGAATCCACCGTGGTCTTTACCCCGGAGTATCGGAATCCCGACGCTCTGCGGGGCATTGAGGGTTTTTCTCATCTGTGGCTGATCTGGCAGTTTTCCGGGGCCGTGCGGTCCTCGTGGTCGCCCACGGTGCGTCCGCCGCGCCTTGGCGGAAATGCCCGCATGGGCGTGTTCGCCACCCGGTCGCCCTTCCGGCCAAACCCCATCGGCCTTTCCTGTGTGCGGCTTTTGGGTGTGGAGGAGGATCGGGAGTTGGGGCCGGTCCTCCGCGTGGCGGGAGCCGATTTAATGGACGGCACGCCCATTTTGGATATCAAGCCCTATCTCCCCTATGTGGATGCCCATCCGGAGGCGACGGGCGGCTTCGCCCCCGCCGCGCCGGAGCGGAGACTGACGGTGGACTGCTCTCCGGCGATGCTGGAGATTTTGCCGGTGGAGAGCCGAGCGGCGCTGCTGGGCGTTTTGGCGGAGGACCCGCGGCCCGCCTATCAGGACGATCCCGACAGGGTATATGGGTTCGGCTTTGCCGGGGCGGAGGTGCGGTTTTCCGTAGACGGAGAACGGCTGACGGTTCTGTCCGTGAAAAAAAATTAACAGCGCAAGAACACTTGACAGCCTTGCTCTAAGGTGCTATATTTAGCAGTAATCATTCGAAAAGGCTTGGAAAAGGACACCGTTCGGGAAAGACGCCAGAGAGGGGCCGCGCTTGCTGGAAGCGACCCTTGCCGGAACCGAAATGGCACCACCTTGGAGCCGCCCACCGAAAGGGGAAACCTGAGTAGAGCGGGACGGGACCTCCCGTTACAGAGGACACGAGCGGCGCTCCGAAAGGGACGCAAGCAGGGTGGAACCGTGGAATACGAATTCGTATCTCACCCCTGATTTTTCAGGGGTGAGATTTTTTTATCAAAAATCACCGGGCGCGATACCGCGTCTGCTGTCTCACCCCCAATACAAGGAGGAAACAGAAATGTCCGAAGAAAACCTGTACACGTTTGAAAACGAAGACTATCGCAAGACCTATTGGCATACCTGCTCCCATGTGTTGGCGCAGGCGATGAAGCGCCTGCACCCGGAAGTGAAGCTGGCCATCGGCCCCTCTATCGACGAGGGCTTCTACTACGACATGGATTCCCCCTTCCCCTTCACGCCGGAGGTGCTGACCGAGGTTGAGGGCGAGATGCGGAAAATCTGCAAGGAAAAGCTGAAGCTGGAGCGCTTTGAGCTGCCTCGGCCCGAGGCCATCAAGTTCATGGAGGACGCGGGCGAGCCTTATAAGGTGGAGCTGATTAACGACCTGCCGGAGGACGCGATCATCTCCTTCTACAAGCAGGGTGAATTTACCGACCTGTGCGCCGGCCCCCATCTGGACTCCACCGGTCGCATCAAGGGCAACGGCATCAAGCTGACTGCCTGCAACGCCGCCTATTGGCGGGGTGACTCCACCCGCAAGCAATTACAGAGAATTTATGGCATTTCCTTCCCGAAGAAGGAAGAGTTGGACGCATATCTTCAGCAGCAGGAGGAAGCCCGCCGCCGCGACCACAACAAGATCGGCCGCGAGCTGGAATATTTCACCACGGTGGATGTCATCGGACAGGGGCTGCCCATTCTGCTGCCCAAGGGAGCGCGCACGGTTCAGCTGATGCAGCGCTGGATTGAAGACGAGGAGCAGAAGCGCGGCTATCTGCTGACCAAGACCCCCTTGATGGCCAAGCGCGATCTTTATAAGATTTCCGGCCACTGGGACCACTATCTGGATGGAATGTTCATTATGGGCGATCCCCACGACGAAACGAAGGAGTGCTTTGCGCTGCGTCCCATGACCTGCCCGTTCCAGTATCAGGTGTTCTTGAACCGGGCGCGCAGCTATCGCGATCTGCCTATGCGTTTGGGAGAGACGTCCACCCTGTTCCGCAACGAGGATTCCGGTGAGATGCACGGATTGATCCGCGTCCGCCAGTTCACCATCTCCGAGGGCCATTTGATTCTGCGCCCGGAGCAGCTGGAAGAGGAGTTCAAGGGCTGCCTCGATTTGGCAAAATATTGCCTGACCACTCTGGGACTGGAGGACAAGTGCTCCTACCGCTTCTCCCAGTGGGACCCCGCCAATCCCGGCAACAAGTACGAGGGCACTGCCGAGCAGTGGGATGAGGCTCAGAGCGTCATGAAGACCATTCTGGACGATCTGAACGTGGACTATAAAATCGGCATTGACGAGGCCGCGTTCTATGGCCCCAAGCTGGACATTCAGTATAAGAACGTGTTCGGCAAGGAGGATACCCTCATCACCATCCAGATCGACATGCTGCTGGCGGAGAAGTTCGGTATGGAGTATGTGGATGCCGACGGGCAGAAAAAGCGCCCCTATATCATCCACCGCACCTCCATGGGCTGCTATGAGCGGACGCTGGCCTATTTGCTGGAAGAGTATGCCGGTGCGCTGCCCACTTGGATGGCGCCGGAGCAGGTGCGCATCCTGACGATTACCAGCCGGGTGGACGACTATGCCTATGATCTGAAGAAGAAGCTGTCGGCTATGGGCTTCCGCGCGGAAGTGGACGACCGCAACGAGAAAATCGGCAAGAAGATCCGCGAGGGGCAGCTGGAGAAGGTGCCCTATATGCTGGTCATTGGCGACAAGGAGGCCGAGGCCGGTCAGGTGGCTGTGCGTCACCGGGCGGACGGCGATCTTGGCGTCATGAGCGCGGAGGAATTTACCGCGGTTCTGAAGGAAGTCGTGGACAGCAAAGCAAAAAAATAACGCAGACACAGCCGCCGCGCCCGAGATTTCGGGCGCGGCGTTCTGAAAAATACGGGAGTTTGCGCGCCTTTTGTAAAAATTGCCGGAAACAGACGGAAAGATTGCGTAAAAGCTGTGCCGTTTTCCGAAATGCGGAAAATCGCGGAATTGCCGTTGCAGTCCGACTTTGCACAGGAGTATACTGGGAAAGGTAAAGGAAAGGTCAAAAACCGTGGTTCCGTGGCGGAATCTGCGGTATGTTCCAAGAGAAGAGACAGCTCTGCGGCGTTTTGCGCGGACTTGAGTTGCCGGCGGCAAAGTCCGCACCCCCGAGGCGCTGTTTCAAAAGCCGTCCCGCGCCCGGAGCGCGGGGGAAGGAAGGAAAAACCATGAGCGGAGAGTTCAAAAAGGTGCTGGTGGCTAACCGCGGCGAAATCGCCATGCGCGTGTTCCGCGCGTGCCACGATCTGGGTTTGCAGACCATCGCCATCTATTCCAATGAAGATATGTACGGCCTGTTCCGCACGGCGGCGGACGAATCCTATCTCATCGGCGAAAACGAAAGCCCCTTGGGGGCCTATCTGGATATCCCCCGCATCATCGAGCTGGCCAAAAAGCACGGCGCGGACGCAATCCACCCCGGCTACGGTTTCTTGAGTGAGAACGGTGACTTGGCGCGGGCCTGCGAAGAGTCGGGTATCAAGTTTATTGGCCCCACCTCCAAGGTTTTGGACATGATGGGTGACAAGCTGTCCGCCAAGGCGCTTGCCATCGAGTGCGGCGTTCCCACCACTCCCGGCACGAAGGACCCCATCCCCAGCCGTCAGGCGGCCCAGAAGCTGGCCATGGAGTTCGGCTTCCCGGTGATTTTGAAGGCTGCCGCAGGCGGCGGCGGGCGCGGAATGCGCCGCTGCGACACCGTGGAAGAGGTGGGAGTCAATTATGATCTCGTCAAGTCCGAGGCGAAAAAAGCCTTTGGCAACGACGATATCTTTATGGAGAAATTCCTCGTTCAGCCCAAGCATATCGAGGTGCAGGTGCTGGGCGACGAACATGGAAATGTGGTCCATCTCTTCGAGCGGGACTGCTCTTTGCAGCGTCGTTACCAAAAGGTGGTGGAGTTCACCCCGGCATTTTCCGTATCTCAAAAGGTACGGGAGGAGCTGTATGAGGATGCGGTGAAGATCGCAAAGCACGTCGGCTACACCAATGCGGGCACGCTGGAGTTTTTGGTGGATAACGAAGGACACCACTACTTTATTGAGATGAATCCCCGGATTCAGGTGGAGCATACCGTTACCGAAATGGTCACCGGCGTGGACTTGGTACGCTCCCAGATTTTGATTGCCGAGGGCTGCCCCCTCAGCGATCCCCGGATCGGCATCAAAAAGCAGGCCGATGTACGCCTGAATGGCTACGCCATCCAGTGCCGTGTCACCACCGAGGACCCGGCCAACAGCTTTGCCCCCGATACCGGAAAAATCACGGCCTACCGTTCCGGCGGCGGCTTTGGCGTCCGGTTGGACGGCAACGCTTATGCGGGCGCGGTGATCTCCCCCTATTATGATTCTCTTCTGGTGAAGGTCACCACTTGGGACTCCACCTTTGAGGGCGTGTGCCGCAAGGCCATCCGCGCTGTGCGGGAGGTTCATGTCCGGGGTGTGAAGACCAACCTTGCGTTTATCTTAAACATCCTCCACGACGAGGTGTTCCGGGCGGGCCACTGCCACACGAAGTACATTGATGAAACACCCAGCCTGTTTGAACTGGATGAGGGACTGGACCGGGCCACCAAGATGCTCAAATACATCGGCAACATCGTGGTGAAGGAGCAGGGAACCCAGAAGCTCTATGACGACCCCCGTTTCCCGCCTGTCACCGGCGTTCGGCCCGACGGACTTAAGCAGATGCTGGACGCGAAAGGCCCTGAGGCGGTTGCCAAGTGGGTGCTGGATCAGAAAAAGCTATTGATCTGCGACACTACCACCCGGGACGCGCATCAGTCTCTGCTGGCCACCCGCGTCCGCACACGGGACATTATCAAATGCATGGAGGCTACCTCCGAGATTGAGGCAGATGCGTTCTCACTGGAATGCTGGGGCGGGGCGACCTTCGACGTGGCCTATCGCTTCCTCCACGAATCTCCGTGGGAGCGGCTGGATATGATCCGGGAAAAGGCCCCCAATCTGCTGCTGCAAATGCTGATCCGCGGCGCAAACGCCGTGGGCTACACGAACTATCCCGATAATGTAATCCGGGAATTTGTGCGGCAAGCCGCTAAGAGCGGCATCGACGTGTTCCGCGTGTTTGACTCCCTGAACTGGATTCCCGGCATGGAAGTTGCCATGGACGAGGTCTTGAAGCAGGGGAAGATTTGTCAGGCCACCGTGTGCTACACCGGCGATATTCTGGACCCGGCCCGGGATAAGTACACGCTGAACTACTATGTCAACATGGCGAAAGAACTGGAGAAGCGGGGCGCGCACATGCTGGCCATCAAGGACATGGCTGGTTTGCTGAAGCCCTACGCCGCCAAAAAGCTGGTCACCGCCTTGAAACAGGAGATCGGCATCCCCATCCAGCTCCATACCCACAACACCTCCGGCAATCAGGTGGCCGCGGTTCTGCTGGCGGCGGAGGCCGGGGTGGACGTGGCGGACCTCGCCATTTCCTCCATGAGCTCTTTGACCAGCCAGCCGTCTTTGAACGCGGTGGTGGCCGCGCTCCAAGGGACCGAGCGGGATACCGGCATGGATCTGGAGCGGCTCCAGACGCTGACGGATTACTGGGAGGATGTGCGCAAGCGGTACGACTCCTTCGAGGCGGGCATCAAATGCCCCGCTACCGATATCTACCGCTATGAGATTCCCGGCGGACAGTACACGAACCTGAAACCGCAGGTGGAATCTCTGGGTCTGGGCGATCGGTTCCAGGATGTGAAGGAGAACTACCGAAAGGTCAACGAAATGCTGGGCGACATTGTGAAGGTCACGCCCAGTTCTAAAATGGTGGGCGATTTGGCGATCTTCATGACCCAGAACAACCTGAATCCGGAGAACATCGTGGAAAAGGGCGGAAATCTGGCGTTCCCGGACAGCGCGGTCAGCTATTTCTCCGGCATGATGGGTCAGCCCGCTTGGGGCTTCCCCAAGGAGCTGCAAAAGGCGGTTCTGAAAGGGAAGAAGGCCATTGTCTGCCGCCCCGGCGAGTTGTTGGAGCCGGTGGATTTCGAGGCGGTGAAGAAGGAAATGCTGGAGTTCGACCCCGATCCATCCGACCGGGCTGTGATCTCCTACTGCCTGTATCCCAAGGTCTACCGGGAGTATAAGAGGGATCAGAAGGAGTATGGCTACGTCACCCGTCTGGGCAGCCACGTCTTTTTCCACGGCCTTGCCGTGGGAGAGACGAACAAGGTCAACATTGCCGACGGCAAGACGCTTGTTATCAAGTATTTGGGCCTTGGCGAAGTGGATGCAGAGGGAATGCGCACGGTCAGCTTTGAGCTCAACGGTATTCGCCGGGATGTTCAGGTTCCTGACGCGGAGGCGCAGAAGAGCATTGTCAAGGTGCCCATGGCCGACCCGGAGGACAAAAGTCAGGTGGGCGCGTCTATCCCCGGCGCGGTGAGCAAGGTCCAAGTGAAGGTGGGAGACGCTGTGGAAGTGAACCAAACGCTCATCACCATCGAGGCCATGAAGATGGAAACCGCCATCACCGCCCGCATGGCGGGCACGGTGGAGTCCATTCAGGTGGCCGAAGGCGACACGGTGAAGGGCGGTCAACTGCTGCTGACGATCCGGTAAACTGCCTTGGTTACAGAATTTCATAAATTTTGATTGCGTTTTCTTAAAATAAACAGGACGGGTCGCGGAAAAATTTTTTCGCAGCCCGTCCTGCACTCTTAGAACTTTTTTTACAATTTGTCTTGAAAAATATGGTAGTTTATTCATATTGGATACTTTTTACTTGCAATTTTCTTCACAGTATGTTTACAGAAAATCGTCGTTTTGCAGGAAAAAATTCATGAGCTAGAAAAAAATTTGCATAAAACGCCCAAAACATATTGAAATTTCCTGACAAATACATTACAATGCGTGTATAGATCCATGCAAAATCCAAATGAAAGAAAAGGAGTATTGCGATGAAAAAACTAATGTCTCTCCTCCTGGCCACACTGATGATGGCCTCTGTCCTGACCGGTTGCGGTGGTGGCGGTGCCACTTCTGCTCCGGCAGCCTCCAGCGGCGCGGCTGCTTCCTCCGGCGCGGCGGCGCCTTCTACCGGTGCGACCGACAGCCTGACCTTCTCCACCGGCGGTTCTCAGGGTACATATTATGCCTTCGGCGGCGTGCTGAGCCAGTATGTTACCAGCAATACCGGCCTGACCGTTACGGCCATCGAATCCGGCGGCTCTCAGAACAACATTGAGAACCTGCAGGACGGCGCGGCCCAGCTGGGCTTTGCGCAGTCCGACGTCATGAGCTATGCGTATCTGGGCACCAACCTGTTTGCCGAGAGCGGCGCTGTGACGGATATCTCCACGGTCGCCGACCTCTATATGGAGCAGGTCCAGATTGTTACGACCAACCCCGACATCAAGACGGTTGCTGATCTGAAGGGCAAGAACGTTTCCATCGGCGACGCCGGTTCCGGCGTGTATTACAATGCTATCGACATTCTGGGTGCTTATGGCCTGACCGAGCAGGACATCAACCCCACCTATCAGGGTTTCGGCGACAGCGCTGACTCTCTGCAGGATGGCAAGCTGGACGCGGCGTTCGTCGTGGCTGGCGCTCCCACCACCGCAATCACCTCTCTGGCTACCACCAAGAGCGTGTATCTGGTAAGCTTGGACGACGAGCACATTGATACCCTGATTGCCTCCTCTCCCTACTACACCAAGTATGTCATCCCCGCCGGCACTTATGAGGGCTTGGATGCTGATACCACCACCGTGGCTGTCGGCGCCGTGGTCGTCGCCCGGGACGATGTCAGCGAGGACGCGATCTACGAGTTCGTCTCCACCATCTTTGAGAATCTGGATGCCATTTCCGCCCAGCACGCCAAGGGCGCTGAGCTGAGCGTGGAGTTCGCGGCTTCCGTTACCTCCGTGCCTTATCATCCGGGTGCTGCCAAGTACTTTGCTGAGAAGGGCATCACTGTTCCCACGAAGTAAGAACCAACAACCGGCACCGTATGCAGATAGCTGCGGCGGGCATTCCCGCCCGCCGCAGTTGTCTTCTTTATTTACCTCAAGAGCAAGAGTAAGGAGAAGCCTATGAGTTCATTTAGAAATAAATCCGGGGACGACGAGCAGGAGCGTCCTTTGGAGCAGACTTCCACTGCGAGTGCTCCCGCAGATGTCGATGTCGGGACAGCAGCGGACGTCGAAGCCCTGATGAAAAAGTATGACCGGGAATCGAATGTCCGGGTCTGGGAGGGCACACCCAAGCTGGTGATCCGCTGGCTGATGGTTGCGTTCTCCGTGTACAGCATTTGGGTGACCCTGTTCAGCAACGCAATGCCTCAGAAGCGTCTGACCGTGTTTGTTGGTCTGATCGCGATTATGGGATATCTGACTTATCCCGCCAAAAAAGGCAATGTAAAGGTCAACAGTCTGCCGTGGTATGACGTGATTTTAATGCTTTGCGGGTCCCTGCCGTTTTTCTACTATGCCTATGATGCCGTTCGCATCATCAAACTCTCCGCTCGCATTGAGCCGTTTATGATTGTGCTGGGCTTGATTGCGATTCTTTCGCTGATGGAGCTGTGCCGCCGCAGCGTTGGCATGCCCATTTTGTGTGTGTTGAGCGTGCTTTTGATTTACACGTTCTACAACATGTTCCAAACGCCCAACGCGACGGCCTTCATGGTTATCCGTCGGGTCATTTACACGCTGTTCTATACCACCTCTGGCATTATGGCCACGCCCATTAACGTCTGCGCCAAGTATATTGTGGTGTTCATCATCTTCGGCGCATTTTTGGAGCGGACGGGCATTGCAAACTTCTTTATTCAACTGGCAAACTCCATTTGCGGCGCTGCCGCAGGCGGCCCCGCCAAGGTGGCGGTCATCTCCTCCGCGCTGTGCGGCATGGTGTCCGGCTCCTCTGTGGGCAACACGGTCACTACTGGTTCCGTTACCATTCCAATGATGAAAAAGACCGGCTATCAGCCGGAATTTGCCGGCGCGGTGGAAGCTGCTTCTTCCACCGGTGGCCAGATTATGCCCCCGATCATGGGCGCAGCTGCGTTCCTGATGGCGGAGTATATGGGCGTGACTTACGCAGAGGTGGCGTTAAAGGCGATTCTGCCTGCTCTGCTGTATTTCGCCGGCATTTATATCGCTGTTCATCTGGAAGCAAAGCGTCTTGGATTGAAGGGCATTCCCAAGAGCGAACTGCCCAAGTTCGGCGTATTGATTAAGAAAATCTATCTGCTGCTGCCCCTGATTATTCTGGTGGTGCTGGTGGCCAGCAACACCTATACCATGCAGTTCTCCGCGGCAATCGCCATCCTTGTCGCCATTTTGGTGGGCTTTATCAACAAGGATGAGCGGCTGAATCTGACCAAGATCATTGATGCGCTGGAGGTCGGCGGCAAGAACGTGATTACCGTGGCGGTGGCGTGCTCTATGGCGGGTATGATCGCCGGCTGCATCACCGTAACCGGTCTTGCGTCCAAGCTGCTGGGCGGCATCATGACAGCGTCCATGGGCATCCCCCTGATCGCGCTGTTCCTGACGATGCTGTGCTGCATCGTGCTGGGCATGGGCGTTCCCACCACGGCCAACTATTGCATCATGGCGTCTACCTGCGCCCCCATTCTGGTGCAGATGGGCTTCCCCATTGTGGTGGCGCACTTCTTCGTGTTCTACTTCGGTATCGTGGCGGATATCACGCCTCCTGTGGCTTTGGCGGCATATGCCGGCGCGGCTATCGCAAAGGGCAACCCCATGAAGACCGGCGTAAACGCTACCCGACTTGCCATCGCGGCTTTCATCGTGCCGTACATTTTCGCGTTTAGCCCGGTCATGCTGGGTATTGACGCGCAGTGGTACGACATGGTTTTGATCGTCATCACAGCTCTGTTAGGCATCTTCGGCGTAGCGGCGGGCCTTGGCGGGTTCCTCTACAAAAAGATCAACTGGCTGTTCCGCATTCTATTCATTGTCGGCGGTTTGACGCTGTTGATCCCCGGAATGCTGACGGATGTCATCGGCCTTGTGATTTTGGCGGCACTTTGCATCTATCAGAAGCTCACTGCAAAAAAAGAGCAGATGGTTGCGCAGTAATCGCGAAAGACTTTTTCAAAAGCCCTGCCGGAAACGGCGGGGCTTTTGCATGTTAAAAGAGCGGCTATTCTATTTGGTCAAAATTCACAGATCGGGAAAAATCGAGCTTTTAAGGAAACTTTTTTGCTCATCCCTACGTCTCATTTATAATAATGAGAAAAAACGGCCCAAAACAAATCGATGTTGCAAAAAGTATGATAAAAAAACCAAAACTGTAACTATTTTGTTGTTGATTTGCATATCAAACTGTATTAGTCTGATTCATACAGTTCGAATTTAGACACAGGGGGCCCTGTGAGAAAGGAACGGTACATGTCAGAAGTGAAAGACTCGGTCAAGAACGGGGAGAGCGCAGGGATGCCTGCCGCTGCTGCGGAGGAGATTACGCCCGCGATGGAGGAGGCCGCGGCCGCCGCGCTTGAAAAAACAGGAAAGTCCAAGCGCCCCCCTATGACGCCAAAGCAGAAAAAGAAGCTGATCCGCCGGTGCATCATTGGCGGCGTGGTGCTGATTGCTGTGATCGTGCTGGCAAAAGTGCTGGGCGGAAAAGCAGAGCCGGAGGCCCAAGTGGTGGAGGATACGGTGACGTACAATTCCATTACCTCTACCGTTCAGGGCAGCGGCATTACCAAGGCCAAGGAGAGCAAGACCATTACACTGACCACTTCCGGTACGGTGCAGGAGGTCTTTGTCACAGAGGGCCAGAAGGTCACCGCCGGAACGCCGCTGTTTGTCATCGACTCCGAAACGGCCCGCTCCGCCGTGGAAAAGGCACGGAAATCCGTGGACGGGTATCAAAAGCAGCTCAACGCCATGAACAAGGATATTGCGGGGCTGAATATGACGCCGCCGTTTGCCGGAAAGCTGATGAATACGCAAAAGCTGAACGTGGGCGAAGAGATTGGCAAGGAAACCAAGGTAGCTACCTTGGTAGACGATCGCACCATGAAACTCCAGCAATATTACAGCTATGCCTATCAGGGCGACGTTCGAACGGGGCAGACCGCCAACGTCTCCATTCCCGCGCTGATGGGGAACGTGACCGGCACTGTCTCCGCAGTACATATGGTGGATCGCATTTCCCCGGAAGGGTCCCGGCTGTTTGAGGTGGAATTCTCCATCAAAAACCCCGGTACGCTGACGAAGGACATGGTAGCTTCCGCTGTAATTACGGTGAACGGCGAGAGCGTGTACCCCTATGAGTCCGGTAAGCTGGACTACAACCGCACGATTGATTTGAAGACCACCGTTGGCGGCACGATCCTTTCCACCAAACTGCTGGACTTCATGGATGTGACGCCCGGTCAGGTGTTGGTGCAGATCGACGGCGAAAACAGCGAGAATGAGATGTTCTCTCTGGAACAGAATCTGGCGGATGCCCAGAAGACACTGGATACCGCGCAGAAGAATCTGGATAACTGCAGCGCCGTGGCCCCCATTGACGGCACGGTCATGGGGCTTGCTCTTGTAGTGGGGAACGAGGTGGCAGCGAACACCACCGTGATCTCCATTGCGGATACCTCTACAATCCTGATCGACGCGACAGTGGATGAGCGGAATATCGGCTATGTGCAGGCCGGAATGACTGTGGATCTGGATCAGTGGGGTACTCCGTTTTCCGGCACAGTGCAGTCTGTCAGCCTGAACAGCAAGGTGGAAAACGGCGTGGCGGCATATCCCATGGTGATCTCTGTGGACAATGCGGACGGATCGCTGATGAGCGGAAGCAATGTCACCTATAAGCTGGTTGCCAGCCAGAATGACAACTGCCTGACGCTGCCAATCCAGAGCGTGAAAAATGCCCAGTTCGCGGACGGAACCTCCGGCAACGTGGCCTTTATCAAGGCGGATAAGGCGCCGGAGAATGTGGTGGAGCTGGCCGTGCCGGTGGATGGCGTACCGGAGGGATATTATCCCGTTAAGGTGGAGATCGGCATTTCCGACAATTATAATGTGGAGATCAAATCCGGGCTGGAAGAGGGAACCACCGTGTTCACCACCACCCAGAGCCAGAACTCCTATGGATGGTAAGGCATATGCTGATCGAATTGAAGGATATTTATAAAATTTACGCGGAGGGGTTGGAGAGCGAGGTCCGGGCTCTGGACGGCGTTTCTTTAGACATTGACCGGGGCGAATTTGTGGCCATCGTAGGCCAGTCCGGCTCCGGAAAATCCACCATGATGAATGTTCTGGGGTGTTTGGATATCCCCACCCGGGGGGAGTACCTTCTGGATGGGGTGGATGTGAAAGAGCTGAGCGACAAGGAGTTGAGCCACATCCGCAACAAACAGATCGGCTTCATCTTTCAGCAGTATAACTTGGTTCAGAATCTTAACGTGCTGGAAAATGTGGAGCTACCCCTTATTTATCAGGGCATCGGCATAGAAAAGCGCCGAGAAATGGCACTGGAGGCGCTGGAAAAGGTGGGCCTTGAAAACCGCGTGAAGCATAGGCCCACAGAGATGTCGGGCGGCCAGCAGCAGCGCGTGGCAATCGCAAGAGCCATCGCCACCCGGCCGCCCATCATCATGGCCGACGAACCCACCGGCGCATTGGATTCCCACACCGGCCAGGATGTGTTGAAATTCCTCCAGCAACTGAACAAGGACGGAAGCACCGTGATCCTCATCACCCACGACAACGGCATTGCCGCCACCGCCCGCCGGGTGGTGCGGTTGGCCGACGGGAAAAAGACCGAGGATTGCGAGCAGGAGGTGGATTGGCTATGAAAATCGGACAGGCGCTGAAGATGGCGCTGAAATCCATTCTGGGCAACAAGGGCCGCTCCGCCTTGACGATGCTGGGCATTATCATCGGCATCGCCTCCGTTATGACCATCGTGTCCACCATCAGCGGCATGAACAAGAAGAGCATGGAAATGATGGCAGCCATGGGCACGAACAAGATCACTGTTTCCGCCAGCTACAATAATGGTCGGGATGCGTTTCAGGACCTGTATGACTACTGCCAGAAGCTGAGCGATTATGTGGACGGCGTGACTCCCAACAGCCAGTTTTCTGCCACCGTGGTATACGGGGCAAAAAACAGCGCTAAGATGGGCGGGAGCAGCGGCATGGGTTATTATGGCGGCGGCATGATGGTGGCGAGCGAAGGTGGCAGCGGCAGTGAGAATACAGAGATGCCCCCTACCCTGTATTTTGGCAGTGACCAGTATGCCATTTGCAATAATTTTAAGATTGCCAAGGGCCGGGATATTACGTTGCTGGACATACAGGACTATAAGCAGGTCTGCGTTCTGGGAGCGCGGGCGGCCCAAACCTTTTTCAACTATGTAGACCCGGTGGGCAAGACCATGCAGGTGAACGGCTTGCCCTATACAGTTATCGGCGTCTATAAGGAAAAGGACCCGGACAGTAAGTGGTCTATGGACAATATTATCGTCTTCCCCTATACTGTTAAGCGGATGCTGGCTCCCAGCACGACTCTGACAGAATTCTCTGTCAAAGCAAAGAGCAGCGACGCGGCAGTGGAGGCCACCTCCCGCATCATCAGCTTTTTGACAGGGCTCATGGGACAGAACCGGGAAAAAGGTTACTTTTCTGCCCAGAGCGAGAATCAGTGGCAGCAGAACAGCAATGACTATGCCACAATGATGAGTCTGGTCATGGGCGGCATTGCCGCGATTTCTCTGCTGGTGGGCGGTATCGGCATCATGAACATCATGCTGGTGACAGTCACGGAGCGAACCCGAGAGATCGGCATCCGCCGGGCCATCGGCGCGGAACGCGGCTCCATTGTCACCCAGTTTTTGATCGAGGCCGCCATGATCTGCGGCATTGGCGGCATCATCGGTATTGCCATCGGTACGCTGGGTACAAGAATTGCCGGACGGCTTTTGGTGCAGATGAATATTTGGCCGTCGCTCGGCATTACGTTGGGCGCGTTTGCCCTGTCCGTGGCGCTGGGCATTTTGTTCGGTATTTATCCGGCGGCGAAAGCCTCCAAACTCCAGCCCGTGGAAGCGTTGCGGGCGGAATAAAAAGAGGGAGAAGCAGAATGAAGAAACGAATCTTATCCTTATTGATGGCGGTGTGCATGACCGCGACGCTGCTGACGCTGCCTGCGGGTGCGGCGGCAACGGCGACGGGCTTCACCGACATCAGCGACCATTCCACTGCTGTGGCGGCGGAGTGCCTCCGCCTGCTGGGGGCGATGGACGGCTATGCAGGCGGATCTTTCCAGCCGGAAGGGCAGGTGACTCGCGCCCAGTTTTGTAAAATGGCAACCTTTGTCATTAAGGACGGCGAGAGTCAGCTGAGCCGCTATCGCACCGTCACTGTTTTCCCGGACGTGAAACCCTCTCACTGGGCCGCGCCCTATATTAATCTGGCCTCCGACTCCAACCGGGGTACGGTGGGTGACGACAAGACAGATTACTCTATTATCAAAGGTTATGTGGACGGAAAGTTCCACCCGGAGCGGGTGGTCACGTTCGGTCAGGCGGTTACTATTCTGATGCGGCTTCTGGGCTATACGGACGCCGATATGGGCGGTATCTGGCCGGACGGCTATATGGCCGCGGCCTCTACCGTGGGCCTGACCGACGGATTGAACACCGCCGCGTCCGCGCCCCTCACCCGTGGACTGGCCGCGCGGCTGTTTGTGAATTTACTGCGCAGCAACACAAAGGGCGGCGCGAATTACGGCAGCTCCATCGCCGCCAGCTCTGTGGAGGGAATGCTGACCACGTCCACCGCCACTGGGCCGGACGGCAGCGATACCGCCATGCAGCTGGGCACCACAACGGCTTATGCCATGGCGGGCAACAAGACTTCCACCGGTGCCATGAACGGCATGAAGGGAACCCTTCTGCTGAATAAGGCTGGAAAGGTCATGACCTTTGTCCCGGAAATCACCGGAACCAACCGCACCGTCACCTTTGCCTCCGGTACCACGACGAAGCTCACCACTACCACCGGCGAGAGCTTTACCATCAAGAGCGACACAGCTATGGTGGTAAACGGTGAGCAGAAGACTTGGGCCACTGGCTATACTTGGCTGAATCCCGGTGTGTCTCTGACGCTGTATATCGGCGGAAGCGGCACGGTGGAATACATCTTCGCTGGGGCCAGCACCACATCCTCCGCAGCCGTGGTGGTTTACACCAAGGGGTCTACCGCGGGCTTCAGCGACCTTGCCGGTGGCAACTCCCGCTATACCATTTATAAAAACGGCAGTGCGGCCACGGCCAGCGACATGCGGCCTTACGATGTGGCGATTTACAGCCCTGCCACCAACTCCATCCGGGTGAGCGATACCCGCCTTACCGGTGTGTATGAGAATGCGTCCCCCAGCTTAGCAAATCCCAACAAGATCACTGTGATGGGAACGGAATTTACGGTCCTGTCCACTGCAGCGGACACCATGAGCAAACTCAAGCTGGGCAGCACCATTACATTGCTGCTCACAGAAGACAATCAGGTGGCAGGCGCTGTGGAGGCCGGAACCAGCGGTGCATTGGGCAACGCTGTGGGTACCATCAGCGGCAGCAGCGTGCGTTTGTTGTCGGGCCTTGAGATCAAGGGTGCCTTGACTGTTACCGGAGACGCGCTGAATAAGTTGAAGAATCAGCTGGTTTCCGTGGCTTCTGATCAGAAGGGAAAAGTCTCTGTCGCCCGGATGGTGGGCAGTGTTCCCGGAGATTTGGATGTGGCTGCCCGCAAGGTTGGAAACAAGATGATGGCGGATAACGTGGCGATCTATCAGACGACCTCTACCGGCCTTCAGTCCATCGCGCTTAATAAAATCCCCAGCGCGAAGATCCTTGCGTCCGGCATTGTCTCCTGCCGGACGGACTGGGCCGGCAAGATCGACCTGATCCTGATATCCAGCGTCACGGGCGGCGAGTACCGCTTTGGCCGGCTCAATGGAATTATGAATGACAACGGTCAAATCACAACGGTTAAAATCCTGATGAACGGTGCTGATCTGGGGCCGTTCTCCGCTGGATTTGAGATTGAAGACGATGCGCAGGTTCATGACGGCGACTATGTGGGCGTAATCCTGAACAGGCAGGAGACTATGATTGAAAAGCTCGTGGTTTTGACCAAGTTTACCAACATTCCCAACAGTGCGTGGGCCAGCGTTTCCTCTGTTACCATCGGCGGACGAAGCTATACGGTGCCTTCCGATGTGCTGTGCTACAATAAGGCCAGCGGCAAATGGGTCACGTTGGACGAGGCACGCGCCTTCGCAACTTCCTCTACGGTCTATACGGATAAATCCGGCTATGTCCGCGTGGTGGAAGTTCAGTAATCAAAGCAAATGCATTCGTGAAAGGAGACCGCCTGCGGGCGGTCCCTTTCGCGTATTGCTGCTTGAAAACTGGGAGAGTTTACATAAATTTTGGGATTGACCGCATGGGAGCATATTTGGTATAATTAGCATATTAGCCCAGATACGATCATGATCCATGTTCTGAGGCGGTGCACCGTATTTGTGTGCTTTTCGGAAAATCCGCAGAGAAGCTGTGGAACACGCGAAGAAATGCGTGAGCATTCCTTTCGATGCAGGAAGTAAAACGGGAAATGACTTTAGACCAAGAGAAATACCGGTCTGGAGTCTTTTTTTGAAGAATACCTCGACATTTTTCGACGATTTAGAAGGGAGAATCTATGGCAAAATTTCGGATTTTCCGCGCTGCGGCCGCACTTACCCTGTCCGCGGCGCTGCTGACGCAACCGATTTCCGCCGCTGCATTTACGGACACCCTCGGCCATTGGGCAGAGAGCGCCATTGAAAAATGGAGCGAGAAATACGGCGTAATCAAAGGCTATGAAGACGCCACATTTCACCCGGACGACCCCATTACCCGGGGAGCGTTCGCGGGGATATTGAACCGCTTCTTGCAGTATCAAAAAATTTCACCCAACAGTACCTTCAAAGATACCTCCGGCGCTTATTGGGAGGATGCAATTCTGCGGCTTCACGCTGCGGGCGTGTACTTAGGAACGGACGGCGCGGCGCGGCTCACCGCCAATATCACGCGCCAGCAGGCGATTACCATGGTGGGTCGTGCGTTCAAGCTGCCGGAGTCTACGGCGGTCCCGGCCTATGCGGACGTGGCTCAGATTGAATCCTATGCTTCCGGATATCTGGGAACCATGGCTGAACGGGGCTACATCACGGACGTTGGAGCGGATAACCGCTTTCGACCCACGGAGCCAATCACACGGGCAGAACTGATTAATCTTCTGAATAATATGGTTGATACGCTGATCCAGCAGAGCGGCGACTATTCCACCAGTACGAAGGGAACGCTGATGATAAACGCCGCAGACGGCGCCACGCTGAACGGCATGAGCATCGGCGGCGACCTGATCATCGCTCCCGGCGTTACCGGCGGCGTGGTTTTGCAGGACGTGACTCTGAGCGGAACCATCCAGAACCTTGGCAGCGCAACCGTGGATCAGTATGCCACCACGCCGCCGGAGAATCCCGGCACCACCACGCCCCCTCCCGCAGAGAATGTTCCCTCCCTGAACTGGACATATATCACCGGGCCGGACGGCAAAAAGATTCCCTATTACGAGGGTGTGCCGGTGAATACCTTCGGTAACGGCAGTTTCTATTGGAACGACGCGGGCCGACTGGTTTACAGCGGTACAGACTTCACAACCCGTTTCGGAATCGACGTCTCCGCCTATCAGAACCGATCTATCCCGAGCAAGACCATTGACTGGAATGCGGCAAAAAATGACGGGGTGGAGTTTGTCTTTGCTCGTATCGGTTTCCGGGGCACCGGCTCCGGTACGCTGAATTCCGACGCATTTTATGCTCAGAATATCGACGGAGCTATGGCTGCGGGTCTTGACACCGGTGTGTACTTTTTCTCGCAGGCAATCACCGTGGCGGAGGCCGTGGAAGAGGCCAACTATGTGCTCTCCCTGCTGGGCGGGCGAAAGCTCACCGCCCCGATAGCCTACGACTGGGAAATGCACGACAGTACCTACCGGGTATACGGCACCAGTTCCGCCATGGCCACCGCCTGTGCCAAGGCATTTTGCGAGACGATTGAGGCGGCGGGCTATCAGGCCATGGTCTACACCAGCAGCTATGTGGCCTATAACAAGTTCGACCTGTCCGTTTTGTCCAAATACCCCGTGTGGTATCCGGAGTATAAGTCCGCCTCGTCCACTGCGCTGTACCCGCAGCTTTACTACCGGCCAAACTATTGGCAGTTCACCAGCAAGGGCAGCGTTGCGGGACTGAGCGGAAATGTGGACTGCAATTTGCAGTTCATCCCGAATTAATCTCCGCTGGATGGCGGGAAAATGCGGATTGAACTTGTCGGCGGGACAAGCCCTGTTTTCAAATTCTTTGAAGGATACAGGTAATTTTGCCTGAGAATTCTTCTGCTGCAAACGGAAGGGACGGCCTTAGGCCGTCCCTTCCGTTTTTAGAGGTTCAAAGCTAGGCAGGGGAGGAAACCTCCAGAAAGACATATTCCAGCGTTCCGGCTTCCACCGCTGCACGCAGACGGGGGCGAATACCCAACGCCAGGTCATCCAAATACCGGGTGGTTTGGCTGGCTTCAATGCCCAGAGCGGCGCAGAGAGACTTTGCGCCGGAACGCAGTGCCGCGTCAGACTCCGCATCGGTCAGGGCGGTGAACCGCGTCTCCAATCTGCGTCGCAGGGGAGTGGGAACGGAGAGGGAGCGGGGGTCCTCTCCCAGCAGGGCCAGACCCAGCGCATTGACCGCTACCGGCTCAAAGAGGTTGACGAGCAGTCTCCGATAGTCCGGGCAGCTTCGCGCCACAATGGCGCGAGCCAGCGCCGGATCAAATTGGCTCAAAAACTTCTGCTCCAGACACAGCCTGCGAAGCCACTCGTTCACATAGTCCACGCCTTGCAATTGTTCTGATACCGGATGGGAAAGCTGGTAATCAATATCACAGGGTACGTTCTGCGCGAAAAAGCGCGGGTCGTACCGCTTCCAAAATCCGCCGATGCTCCGCAGGGTGTCGCTGAGGGAGCGGTTTTCCATTTCCGGCATGGTGAGGCACGCAGTCCGCCAGAGCTGGCGGCTCAACTCCACCTTTTGTTCCAGCCGCCGCCGTCCCAGACGGAACTGCTCCTCCAAATCGGGGGCAAGCAGGATCCGGGGATTTCGATCCGCGCCCAGCGTCAGGCGGATAGATTCCGCCAGCGCCGCCGCCGTTTCTGCTGGGAGGGAAGAGCTTTCCGGCGCATACAGCCGCGCCTGCTGCCTTAAAAGCCGCCAGAGCGCCTCTTGCGCCAGCAGGTCTTCTTCCATGGACAGCGGAGAGCGCTGCGGTAAAAGTTCAGTGTTCATCCACAGCCTCCTGTCCGTATCCCGTCTCGGGATAGAGGGGCTGTTTCGGCGGTGTGGACTCCAGCGCGTCCAGAGAGCCGCCCGCCGCACCGTTGAACCGGGTCGCCATACGGGAGATCAGCGCATCGTCGCCAAGGCGGTCGGCCGTCTCGTTTTTCAGTTCATAGAAAATCGCTTGGAGCCGCGATAGCGTGTTCGCCCAGTCCGATTGCTGAATAAAGGGAGAATCGCAAAATGCCAGCGCCAGTTTTTTCAAAGTCCCACCGCCAAATTCAATTTGCCCCGTCTCGCGCAAGGCTTCCGCTCGGCTTTGCACCAGCATGGATGCCTCGGTGGGGGAGAGGGTCAGGCCGAATTTTTGAGAAATGCGGTTGCTCTCCGCCAGCTCCTTCGCGGCGGCGGTCAACTGGGCGGGAGAGTCTGTCAGACTAAAGTTCATTTTATCACCTCGTATATTCTATACACCTCCGGCGATTTTGGTACAAGACTTGAAATTTTTCCGGATTTGTGGTAATATCGGTATAAAATAAGGCGAAAGATTTGCACGATTGCAAATCTTTTTTTGCTTAAGGAGAGTCCATGGAAACTTATTTCGATATCCATATGACGCCCGACCAGCTTCGGGCTGTCAGCAGCATCGGTCTTGCTCATGTGGGCGATGCCGTGTTTGAGCTGCTGGTCCGTTCCTATCTCTGTGCCGAGGGAAAGGCCACCGGAAAGGGGATGCACCGCGCCACGGTGGCTATCGTCTGCGCCGAATCTCAGGCGCAGCGGGCGGAAAAAATTCTGCCGCTTCTGACGGAGGAGGAGACTGGCGTATTCCGGCGGGGCCGCAACGCCAACGTCCACTCCGTCCCCAGCCACGCCAGCCGCGCACAGTACGCGGAGGCCACGGCGCTGGAAGCCCTGCTGGGTTGGCTGTATCTGTCCGGACGGAAGGAGCGCGTCAGCGAGTTGTTCGGCGTGATGATGGAAGGGGAGAACTGATATGGCGTTGGATGCCATCTGCTTGCAGGCGGTGACGCTGGAGCTGCGTCCGCAGCTTTTGGGCCTGCGCATCGACAAGGTGCAGCAGCCCGCCCGCGATCAGGTCATTTTGCTGCTGCGGGGCGGCCTGCGGCTATTGCTGAATGCCGGGGCCAACAATCCCCGCATTCATCTCACTGCCCAGCTCCGAGACAATCCGGCGGAGCCGCCCATGTTCTGTATGCTGCTGCGCAAGCATCTGGTGGGAGCACGGGTGGCCGCGCTGAGCCAGCCGGGACTGGAGCGTTTGCTGGAGTTGGAGCTGGACGTTACCGACGATTTCGGTCAGCCCGGAAAGCGGACGCTGGTGCTGGAGGCCATGGGCCGTCACTCCAACCTCATCCTGCTGGACGAGGATCGGCGGGTGATCGAATGTCTGCGCCGGGTGGACCCGGAGATGTCCGCCGAGCGGCCTGTCTTACCGGGACTTTTCTATCAATACCCGCCCGCTCACGGAAAGACGTACCTCTCCGATGCGACGGAGGATCACTTTTTTGACCAGTTGGCTGCCGCCAATCCGGAACGGCAGATGGACGCGTTCTTGCTGGATTGCTTTTTCGGGGTTTCGCCGTTGATGGCACGGGAACTGACGTTTCGAACAACAGGGGAGACGGACAGTCGGATTTTTTCACTTGATGAAGCAGGAAAACGGCGCTTTTGGCAGGAAATTGCCGAATTGCAAGCGGCTGTAAAGGAGAATTCCTTTGCTCCGATTTCCCTCTGGCGGGATGGAAAACCTATGGAATTTTCCTGCGTTCCCATCGTGCAATACGGCGAATTAGTGGAAAGCCGGACGTACCCCAGCTTCTCTGCGCTGATGGATGATTTCTATGAGTCCCGGGAGCGGCAGGAGCGCATCCGCCAGCGGGGAGCCGACCTGATCCGCACCGCCAGCGGTGCGCGGGACCGTCTGCGGCGGAAGCTGGCGATGCAGGAGAAGGACTATGCCGCCACCCAGGATCGGGATGTTTTGCGCCTGAGCGGAGAATTAATTACCGCGAATCTTTACCGCATGGAGCGGGGACAGAGTAAGGTGACCTGCGAAAACTACTATGACGAAAACCGGGAACTGACGATTGTGCTGGATCCCCTGCTCACGCCCCAAGAAAACGCGGCGAAGTACTTCAAACGGTACGCCAAGGCGAAGACCGCTGAAAAGTATCTAAAAGAGCAAATGGAGATCGCCCGGCGGGATGCGGCGTATCTGGAAAGCGTGCTGGAGGAGATCGCCGAGGCGGAGACGGAGCAGGACTTCAACGACATTCGCTCCGAGCTGAAGGATGCTGGATTTCTCCGTCAGAAGGGCCGAGAGAAAAAGGGGCTGCAGCGTCCGGCAAAGCCCCGGGAATTTTGTACCACGGCGGGCCTCAAGGTTCTGGTGGGGCGAAACAACCGGCAAAACGACAAGTTGACGAGGGACGCGGATCACCGGGACGTCTGGTTCCACACCCAAAAGATCCACGGCTCCCATGTCATCCTCTGCACCGGCGGAAAAGAGCCAGACCGGGACAGTATCGTGGAGGCGGCGAAGTTGGCTGCATGGTACTCCCAAGCCCGGGAGAGCGGCAATGTGCCGGTGGATTTTACGCAGGTCAAAAATGTAAAAAAGCCCGCCGGAGCAAGGCCGGGGATGGTAATCTACTCCACCTGCGAGACGGTGAACGTCACGCCGGAGGAGGAAATGGTGAAGCGTTTGGCGGGAAAATGACAACGCAGTCTGCGTCTGTTTTCCGGAGGCGCAATGACCACTTCGATCTCCCAATGCAACGCCTTTAAAATGCACGAACAAAAAACGAAGGTCCTCCAAATGCCATAGCATTTGGAGGGCCTTGGTATATTTATTACGAGTAGGACCGGTAAATTTCGGCGATTGGCCTCGTTGGTGCTCTTGCCGCGTGCCAGCCCAGACGTGTCATCCGTGTCACGGCGTATAAGGATTATTTCGGATGGATGCTGTGTTTCTATCAGAAATCAGCATTCCAAACTGTATCATACTTTTTTCATATGTGCCCCAGCGGACTTCAACATCAGCTTTTTAGTCCCCTTTGTCTCAAAAGCCACTTCAATCAGTGCGTCGCCGCCCATGGGCTTCACGGACAGTACCGTGCCCTTGCCGAAGGCGGTGTGCTCCACCCCATCACCCTGTGCCACCTCCATCAGCGGCTGGGCCGTTGGGCTTGCCGCCGATGGCTTCGCCGCAGGCCGCGAGGCCGCGCCGCCGGGATAGGGACGGAAATTTCCGCCGCTGCGGTTTACGCGCACTTCTCCACCGGAGGGATTCCCTCCATAGCCGCCGACCCCTAAGCCGCTGCGGTTCACGCGCATTCCTCCGCCAGAGGAGCTCCCAGCAGAGTCGCCGAACCGGCTGGAAAAGCTGTTTCCGCCAAAGCTGTCGGATGTGTCTCCAAAACTGTCCCAGTTGTCCTCCGCGCTGACGGATCGAACCTCCGGACGGCCTGCCCATTCGTAATTTTCCTCTGGCAGCTCGTCCAAAAACCGGGAGGGCCGGTTGGCGCTGGTGCGGCCGTAAAGCATACGCTGGCGAGCGTTGGTCAGTGTCAGATGTTCCTTGGCCCGGGTCATGGCCACGTAACACAGCCGCCGTTCCTCCTCTAACTCGTCCATGTCGAACATGGAATTCATGCCGGGGAAAATTCCATCTTCCATACCCACCACATAGACGCTGGGAAACTCCAGCCCCTTGGCGGAGTGGATGGTCATGAGCGTCACGCAGTCGTCGCTGCCGTCCATGGAGTCCAGATCGGTGTACAGCGCAATCTCATTCAAAAAGCCGGACAGGGTTGCGTCCTCAGGGCCGCTTGCCAAGAAGCCCGCGATACTGGACTTCAATTCCTGTACGTTTTCCAGCCGGCCCCGGCTCTCCATGTCGTTTTTCTCCTCCAGCGCCCGGACATAACCCGTCTGGTCGCACACCGCGTCGTAAAACTCCGGCAGGGCCAGCGTACCGCCTAATTTTCGCAGTCCATCCACCAAATCTGCGAATTTCAACAGCTTTGCTGCCGGGGATTTCAGTTCTGGGAACAGGTCCGCATTGCGCATGACCTCGTAAAGTGAAATTCCTTGCTGGGATGCGACAGCGCTCACTTTTTCCATGCTGGTGTTGCCAATGCCTCGAATCGGAACGTTGATGATGCGCCGCAGGCGCAAATCGTCCAGCGGGTTGTTCAGCACGCAGAGATAGGCCAGCATGTCCTTGACTTCCGCCCGGTCATAGAACTTGGTGCCGCCTACCACCTTGTAGGGCATTCCGTTGCGCCGCAGGGCATATTCCAGCGCGTTGGATTGGGCGTTCATGCGGTAGAGCACCGCGCAGTCCGAAAACTTTCGTCCCCGGTTCACCTGCATCATGATGTCGCCCACTACGAAGTTGGCCTCGTCCGCTTCACTGTAATTCGTGCGGATCGTCACCTTGTCGCCGCTGCCGTTGTCGGTCCAAAGGGTCTTGCCCTTGCGGCCCTGATTGTTTTGAATGACGGCGTTGGCCGCGTCCAGAATGTTCTGGGTAGAGCGGTAATTTTGCTCCAGCCGGATAGTGCGAGCGTTTTTGTACTGCTTTTCAAAGTTCAGGATGTTCTCAATATTCGCGCCACGGAAACGGTAGATGGATTGGTCGTCGTCGCCCACCACGCAGAGATTTTTCCGCCCGCCTGCAAGCAAAGAGGTGAGCAGATACTGCAAATGGTTTGTGTCCTGATATTCGTCCACCAGCACATAACGGAATTTTTTCTGATAATATTCCCGCACCTCGGCGTCCTTTTGCAGCAGTTCCACGGTGTGGAAAATAATGTCGTCAAAGTCCAGCGCGTTGGCGGCTCGGAGTTTTTCCGCATACCGCGCGTAGATTTTGGCGATGCGGGACATTTTCCAGTCTCCCGCGTCCTGATACTGCTTGGCAAAGTCCTGCGGCGTCTCATAGCGATCCCGGGACTTGCTGATAATCCCCAGCAGCTCCTTGGGCGGAAAGGCCTTCTCGTCGTAGTTCAGTTCCTTGACGATGTCCTTCAGCACTCGTTTGGAGTCATCGGTGTCGTAGATGGTAAAGTC
>JABNAD010000392.1_pt1 | contig 27897 bp, 25 predicted proteins | sample 7240381 | NCBI WGS metagenome assembly JABNAD01 (sample SAMN11332834, study PRJNA596920) | anaerobic digester metagenome | biome: digested sludge; isolation source: digested sewage sludge-derived enrichment culture grown on H2/CO2 | place: Germany: Goettingen
AATTGTTCAACGCCAAGCTCTTTCATAAGTACTTCCTGCCGTATGGTATTCTGCTCCTGTGTACTGACTCTTACATATCCAATTTTCATTTAAAGCAATCCTTTCGTCTTATCTCTTGTGCTGGAATCTTTCTCAATAGGGTAGTCATTCTTTTTGGCATAGTTCAAAATAGAAAAAGTAAGTCTAGTGACATACTTTTCTCCTGTGCCATTGGGCTACACCCTATTGAATCATTATTTTTATCCATCAGACTTGTAATCCTTTTACAATTTAATAATGTTATACGCAGTTTTCTAAAAAACTATTTATAAGCAAGAAGCAACAGCCTCAGCATGTTAGCGAAGACTGCTGCTTTTTTAAGTACCAAGTTTTAGTTTTCGGTGAACAAAGCTTTCTTAGCCAGAGCATCTGCTTGGTCATTATAAAGATTACCGCTATGACTTTTGACTTTTTCAAATGTCACTTTAAGGCCTTTACTAATCAATTGACGATACGCATTTTGGTACATTTGAGAAATCTCGGCGTTGGCTGCCCATTTACCAGTCGCCCAGTTTTCTACTCCAGTATAATCATAACAAAGTCGTACATTTCGATAACCACTGCGAAGTGCCTGCTCTAATCCAGCTAGGGCACCAAACACTTCTCCGGCAACATTTCGACTTGGGAGGTATCGAAAATCGTTTCCAGAACCTGAAAGTGATGTTTCATTACCATCCTGATCAATCATGACAACGCCATAAGAATATCTTTTTAGAATGTCATCATAACTTCCGTCACAGTAAACTATTAAATCATTTTGACCGGAACAGTTATCAACTGGCATTGCCTTCGACTTCAAGTAAGCCTCTGCTTCTTCAAACGTATCAAAGGAAATGATTTGATTAATTGGATCTTCATTTACAGCTCCTTTGCACTTGTTGCAATTAGGTGTAGTCACGATTTGATAGCTTACCTTAAGCTCATTGAATTTCTTTTCCATAGTAAAATGCTCCTTTTATTTTTAAAAATTTATCACCGCCCTTCTTTTTTTGCAGATCGATAAAAATAGCATGAAGAACAATCGACATATTAATATACGCAAAACTTTAAAAAAATATTAGTTTTTATAAAAAAAGAAAAGTCTTCGCATTTTAAGCGAAGACTTCTCTTTTTTCCTTATATAAATTCCTTCAAAAACACTTCACAGCTGCCAAGGAAAGTAAACAGCATTTTCATGATTGCTGCTGCGTCCGTGTTTGTTCCTTTCCATGGACAATCCCAATTTGCTGAAATAGTCTTGGTTTCATCATTATACCAGAGCTTGGCTCCTTGATAAATCTGATTGTGTCGATTGATGTTCTGGTAGACACTTAGCGATTCTTGCGAGACCGGATACAATTCTGGCAAAACGATTTCTACATTTTTATCCGCAAAGATCAAATAAATGTCTTTCCGATCAGATGCAGATTGGAGCGTCTCCTGAATATGAAGAATCACCTGATCCTTCCCTTGAAAGTATTCTGGTTCATAGTGACAGTCTCTTAGTTTCTGATCAAGCAGTCCCTGAACCGGAGCACAAGTTGTTTGAGGAATATTTGCGGAATCAAACAAAGAAACCATTGGTGTCAATCGTCTCTGCTTTTTAATCATACCCATTAGAGCTTCTTCAAATGTAAGATGATTCCGCTGCATCCGTGAAGTCACGGTTGCTCTGGGAATGCGGTAGAACGCCAACGCCTCTGTCTGGCTGAGAAACTCAACCCCATCAATACTGCAAGGAACCACAGTACCGCTTGGATATTCTGTCTGTTTTCGTTCCATGGCAAGCCGGAGCGTTTCATTAGCTGAAAGATGTTCCTTTTTCTTTAAGGCATACAGATAAGAAGGCTGAATTCCAAAATGCTCCGCTGCTCTAGAAAGACTTAGAAAATGCTGCCCTTCATATTCACATTCACTTTTCTGAGCGGAAAAAGTGTTCATACTAGTGTGCTGCTGCTCAAGAATCTGCTCCGGGGCCATACCTCGGTTTAACTGAGCAATCACTGTCGGGTATCTCAATCCGTTATCGCGGCAAAATTGTGAAACAGAGACATATCTGATTCCGCTGCATAAAATAGGCTTTCCTGCGGAGCTCCTTTCATATTCCTGTGACAGAACTTCTTCAGGAGTCAGTCCCTTTTGAAGCATCAGCCTGCGGACGCACCCATATTTCAAACCATACTTCTTACAGAACTCATTTAAAGATGGATAGCGTGTACCATCAACCATAATTTCTTTCATAGAAAAGGCCTTCCTCAAATACACAAATATATTCATTCTCTAAAAAAAATATTTACAGTTTGAACTGTATCAGATTACTTTTAAGAAAACAACTATATTTTGTCTGGAGAGTGCGTGAATATTGTTGGAGATATTAACGAATCAAGCGTCATAATAAGTGAAATCCGATTGTTCTGATGCCTTAAGCAATTTAAAATTACCTTACAGTGTTCAGTGGGGAAATTGCCGGAATAAATTTCGGAGTCCTGCTATGGATTGACAGAAAAACAGTAGAAAATATCATAACTTATACTGTAGTTGAGCAAAAATACGTGATCTATTGGTCCAACCATTAAATGCGTTCCGAATCCGTTCCGGCACACCTCCCACCTTCCCTCTTGCTTTTTTTACACGGAATACTCTGAACCGCAACGGTTTCCTTGTAAATGTAAAATCCTCGGTGGCCAAAAAATCTTCCTATGAATGCTATAAGGTTGCTCTTTCCCTGTCCAAATTTAAGAACAGCAAAATGTATGACTCTAGTGTAAACTATTGAGAGGTTTATATGAAGCTTCTTTGCTGTTTCGTAAGGGCTTTGGGGAAGTAACTGTAATTTGTGTATAAAGGTAGTAACCACTCAGTCTGGAAGCCATCGTCTTTAGGACTATGCCGACTTTGTTATTTTCTGAATAATCTCCATAATAGTTACTGAGCCACCTATCGCACAATAGGTGGCTCAGTTTTTGGGGATTATTCAATTTCCAATTCAAAAACCACTTTAATATTATAGCAAATTCAAAAAAATGTCAATGCTTTCTTGCAGGTAGGTGGCTCATGCAGATCTTTTTGATGTAGCAAGCTGCCCTGTGGCTCTGTATCAATACAGCAAAATTAAGTGAAAATTATGTGAAAATTATACCTGTCCCTTTAATTTTATGCGGATCAGAAAGCCTTCTAGTCTTCTCGGCAGATGTACAGTTCTTCTGCAAGTTGTTGTGCAGCAATTAGCTTAATTCGTAGGGCCTCCAGTTCTCTTTCTATGTCGGTAATTGCATTGAACAGCACCAAATATTCTTTTGTAACTTCCATGTGGCAACCGTCCTTTCGTGCTCCTCCGTGTTGGCGAATACCTACACACATAGATTAACATAAAATCGGCTCGATTGTTGTCACATATTGTCGTCAAAACCAGAGTATTGTAATTATTAAGAAGAGTGAAAAGCTTATTATGCCCCATCCATTCAATTTTGTTTGCATCTTTGCCTTATATACATAACTGCCAAAAGCATACTTGCATAGCATTTATGTCTTTTACTTTTTTCAGCTTATTGTCGGCGGCTAAGCTGCTAGCAATTGCATTTAAAATATGCTATAATATTACAAAATTAGACAAAATCAGGAAATTAGCTGCTCCCCCACTTATTGAAGCGTTTAACAAAAAGTTTTTGCCTATTCACAGAGCGAGGAGGGATTCAAGGTGATCAAATTTATAAATAATGTTAAAATCAGGACAAAGCTATTTATCTTTGTTGCATCTATTCTTGCCTTGATGATTGCGATAGCTGTTGTTTTCTTATACAATGCATACCTTAATGAGCAAACTAATTTTCAACTCATTGAGCAAACAACTCGGAGCAATTACGACATAAACATAAAAAACCAAGTAGACAATGTAATTACACTGCTGGACGGCGTCTATAAAAAATATGAATCCGGCGAACTGACTTTTGCGGAATCACAAGCTTTAGGCGCCGATCTAGTCCGAAACCTCAGATATGATGGTGATGGCTATTTTTGGATTGATACAACAAAGGGGATTAACATCGTACTCTTTGGTTCCAGTACTGAAGGAACCAACCGTTATGACTTCCGCGATGCCCGAGGAACTCCTGTTGTAAAGCAATTTATAGATATTGCTCTGGAATTTGGAAGCGGTTACCAAGACTATTGGTTTCCTAAAGCGAATCAAACGGAACCTCTGATGAAACGGGGTTATGTTAAGCTGTTTAAACCTTTTAACTGGGTCGTGGGTACCGGAAATTATATTGATGACATCAATCAAGAAATTGAAAACAAAAGGCAAGACATAGATACTGCCTTTCACAATCAAATTTGGTCTATTTCTCTTTTGTTTTTAATTGTAGCTTTTTGTACAATTTTTTTGGTGTATTTGTTATCCAAAAGTATAACGAATCCCTTGCTGAAAACTGCGGATTTGGCAAACTTAATTTCTAACGGGGTCTTGGATCAAGATATAGATCACGAAATTATAACAAGAAAAGATGAGGTTGGTCAACTGGCAACATCGATCGAAAAAATGAAAAATTCGATTAATGAATTAGTTGCTAGATTAACAGAAAAAGCAAAGACGCTTGAACTTGAAAAAGAACTTTTCAGCACCACCCTAAAGTCAATTGGCGATGGCGTAATTTCTACAGATCAAGATGGAAGAATCGTTTTACTGAATACTGTTTCTGAAAAATTGACCGGTTGGACACAAGAAGAAGCGGCCGGTAAACCCTTTGAAGATGTGTTCAGGATTGTCAATGAATACACAAGAGAGAAATGTGCCAATCCAGTGGCAAAAGCATTGCATCTTAAAGAGGTTGTTTTACTTGAAAATCATACCGTCCTAATTACCAAGACAGGCAACAACATTCCTGTTGAAGACAGTGCATCCCCCATTATAGATAAGATCGGTAATATTATCGGTTCCGTTTTGGTATTCAGAGATGTTACTGAAAAAAAGGAAAAACAGAAAAAAATAGAATATCTAAGTTATCATGATCAGTTGACGGGACTTTATAACAGGCATTTCTTTGAAGAGGAACTCAACCGGATAGATGTTGAAAAAAGTCTTCCACTTACCATTGCCATGGCGGATGTAAATGGCCTTAAGCTCACCAACGATGCCTTTGGACATGAAGCCGGGGATTTGCTTTTACAAAGCATAGCAAAAGTGTTGAAAAGCGAATGCAGGGCTGATGATATTGTTTCAAGAATTGGAGGCGATGAATTTGTTTTATTATTGCCTAGAACAAACTATAATCAAGCGGAGTTAATTGTAAAGCGAATATATAAGGCAATTGACAATCAAAAGAATAATAGCATTGTTATGTCAATATCCATTGGCTGGGAAACAAAAATACAGCCGCAGGAAAATATAAAAGAAGTGCTTTCTAAAGCTGAAGATCATATGTATAGTACAAAAATCGTTGAAAGTCAAAGCATGAGAAATCAAACGATCAAAGTGATTATGCAAACACTTCACAAAACCAATCCAAGGGAGAAGGTTCATTCAGAAAAAGTCAGTGAGTTAAGCCGAAAAATCGGTGAAGCAATGAAACTGGACAATGAAGTTTTAAAAGAGCTGGAAACAGCAGGATTAATGCATGACATTGGTAAAATCGCCATTGATTGCAACATACTTAATAAGCCAGGCAAATTAACAGAAACAGAATTTATGGAGATCAAAAAGCATCCTGAAATTGGTTATCACATCCTAAAATCAGTAGATGTCTATACCAGACTTTCGGAATATGTTCTATCACATCATGAAAGGTGGGATGGACATGGTTATCCACGGGGGCTTTCCGGTGACAAAATTCCTTTGGTTTCCAGAATTATAACGGTTGCAGATGCTTATGAAGCAATGACTGCAAATAGGCCCTATAAGCATTCGTTTTCACATGAGCAAGCTATGAAGGAGCTTAAACGGTGTTCAGGAACTCAATTTGACCCTGAAATTGTAGCTGCATTAGAAAAAATATGCCCGTTGAATGAATCAAAATAATTAGCTTCTGATAATTTAAAGACTACGAAAAGCAGGAAGGACGCATTTTAACGTCCTTCCCGCTTTTTTCATATATTCGACAGGTTTGGTCTACGACCGCATCTGGAATATTGATAGATTTTATCCCCCCGTTTTTCAAATTTAGAAAGAGGTTGCGGACAGGCTACCTTGCCAACAGCAAGCCAAATCCGATCCTGCAATGGGTCATCACTATTTGAAAGCTGGGTTGCAAAACCCTTTGCTCTTGTCCCGTCTGGATGGACAACCAGAACTCTGACTAGCTGACCATTGCCCGATTCTAATTCCGCCATAAGATTCTCTCGACTCAGTAAGCTGCCCTGTGACTCTGTATCAATGCAGCCGTTTGTGTAGCCTGACCGAGCTGCTTTGCAAATGCAGGTATCTGTTTCCAGACATGGTTGATCTGATGCCAGACAAATCCCATCTTGCTCTCGGGCCAAAGGACATTCTTTGATTTCTTTCATATATGTTTCTCCTCAATTAAATTTCCAACAGATTAATACTCCTAAAATGTTGGTTGCATTGTTATACGCAAATTGCCAAAAAAATATTGAGGTGCCTGAGTGAGCCGTTCAAGCCAATTTGAAATAAACTGTATGATAGACGATAAAAGAAAAAAGAAAGACCTTCGCATTTAAGCGAAGGACGTTCTTTTTCCTCTTATTCTCATTTAAAGCTGTATCCAACTTCAACATCTATGCTATCCCAGCAGAGGGAATAGACTTCCCATAGTAGCTCCAGTTGCTTGCTCTCAACATTTCTCCTGCAAACACAGACTTCTTTGCCAAGATACATATGAGCCTCTACAACTTCGGTATCTGAGATTTGCTCAGAATTAGAGCGAACCCAGTCTTCTGTATGATGCTGGGACGGATCATCAACAGAGGTAACCGTTTCTTGCCACTCATCATAATTGCAGAGCCGATTTTTCTCCGTAGCGTTTTGAATGAGAGTTAACAATTCATCGATTCCCCTACAGAGTGAGAGTTTCGTTACATTCTGAATTTAGACATTTTAAAATTTGCTACTGCTGCGGCCATTGACAGAAAACTTTTAAATAGATACAATAGGAACATACGGTACTCCGTATGCCTTGGGCTGACAAGGTTAAAACTCAATGTGATGCCATAGAACTATGGTTTATCCATGGGAAGGAATGGAATGGTGACAGGCACCGGAAAAACCTGATGTAATTCCGTAGAATTATAGATTTATCTATAAGAAGGAACGGAAGGGTGATGAGCACCGGAAAAATCAGCCATTGAAAAGAGGATGGTGATCCTGCGGGATGCGTCCTCTTTTCTAAATAAATGAGAAAAAGGACAGTCTTTTAGCTTTTATGAGCTAAGGGGCTGTTCTTTTTCTTTATGTGTCAATCGTAAATTTCCCCACGAAAAAGGGTGTATTTCGTGGGTGAGATAAAATTTTCTAAAAAAACTAATAATTTTCGATGCTTTCTGCATATAACAGATATGATAAAATTTTTCGCCCAATCAGCGATTTGGGAGAATTACTTTATCGGTGAATTTTGTCAAAATATTAAAGGAGGACTTTTTTATGCATACCCTGACATTCAATTCTGAGATAATTGTAATTAATCAACTAAAGCATTCACGGTATTCTGATCTCCCTAAACTGTGGAGAGCGAATCAGTCTAGTTTCCCAATACGAGTGTATAGAAAAAAACATTGCAACAAAGAAAATCGCACCAAAAGCAAAGCTGAAGAAACCAAAACCTCTTGAAGAAGATGAAGTAATGGCTGTTCTCAAAGCCGTACAAAAAGAAGACCCCAAATGGCAAGCATTACTGTACTTGGCAATTGATACCGGTTGTCGGCGTGGTGAGCTTCTCGGGCTAAAATGGAAGTACGTTAATTTAAAAGAACACATCATAAACATTCAGGAAACCCTACTGTCCCTTGAGAGTGGACTGCATGAGGATACTCCCAAAACAGAGACAAGCAAAAGATATATTAAGATAGCTCAAAAGACAGTAGATGTATTGCAAAAATATCGTGATGAACAAGATCAAGCAAAAGCAGTTATGGCTGATCGTTGGGATAATAAAAGCGACTATGTTTTCACTCAAAAAGATGGAAAACGAATGCATCCAGACAGTTTTAATGGATGGATGAATAAATTCTGCAATAAGAATGGATTTAGACATATTAATCCGCATCTTTTTCGCCATACAATGGCCAGTATTCTAATTGCCAAAAAAGCTGACATTGCGACGGTATCCAGAAGACTCGGACATTCCAGCCCATCAGTTACACTAAACCTTTATACCGAAGAGATCAAAAAAGCCGATGCAATTGCTGCGGACGAAGTTGAGTCACTGATCAATAGAGTATATGAAGATGAAGAAAACAAATAATTGTAATTCGTGCACCAGCTCATGCACCCGAAAAATCCAAAACTACCTATAAAGTTAAAAAAACACCTGATTTCAAAAGAAATCAGGTGTTTTTCTGGTTGCGGGGGCAGGACTCGAACCTACGACCTCCGGGTTATGAGCCCGACGAGCTACCAACTGCTCTACCCCGCGATATCAACTTGTGCGCTCTGAATACCGATTGGTGCCGGTGACCGGACTCGAACCGGTACGGTATTTCTACCAGAGGATTTTAAGTCCGCCGTGTCTACCATTCCACCACACCGGCAGATATCGGCAGGTATTAGAATACCACACATCGCATCTATCTGTCAAGTCCATTTTCTAAAAAGATGAGGAAAAATATTTTTCAGGCCATGCACGAATCCGTGCAATTTTTCGCTGCCTCCTGCGTATACTGGTCAGGATATGGCTTTGAGAGGAGGAGCAGTATGCGTATGGACACTTCCCAAACGGGTGATGTGGGCGATGTGGATGATCTGATTTTTCAGGACAGTTGGTTGACCAGCGACCGATAAGAGGCGAGGCGCAGGGTGCGCCCCGCCTTTTTTCTGTTTCAATGCTTATTTCGTGATGGTTCCCCCGCCCACCACCGTCTCTCCGTCATACAGCACGACGGCCTGTCCCGGCGTGACAGCCCGCTGCGGCTCGTCAAAGGTCAGGCGCAGAGCGCCGTCTTCCAGCGGTTCCGCGGTGGCGGCGGATTCCCGCTGGCTGTATCGAGTCTTGGCGGTAACACGCAGAGGCCCGCTCAACGCGGGGACAGAAATCCAATTTATCTTTTCCGCCGTCAAAGTCTGCGTCCACAAGGCCGCGTCCGGTCCAAGGCGGATGGCCGCGGTGGAGGGATCCTTGTCCAATACGTACAGCGGCGGCTCAATGGACAGGCCCAGCCCCTTGTGCTGACCTCGCGTATAGCGGACAAAGCCCTTGTGCTGACCCAGCACTCTGCCATTCTCGTCTACAAAATTACCGGCAGGGGAAGGGTGTCCCGCCGTCCGCTCAATAAATGCGGCATAATCCCCGTTGGGCGCGAAGCAGATATCCTGACTGTCCCGCTTTTTGGCGTTGACCAGCCCGTTTTGCTCCGCAATCTCCCGCACCTGTGTTTTATGAAGTCCGCCCAGCGGGAATAAGGTATGGCTCAACTGTTCCTGTGTCAGCATGTAGAGGAAATAGCTCTGGTCTTTGCTGCGGTCCACGCCGCGCTTTAAAAGCCAGCGGCCTGTGTCCCCGTCCTGCTCAACCCGGGCGTAATGTCCTGTGGCGAGAAAGTCGCCGTGAAGCGCCAGAGCCCGCTGGAGCAGCGCCCCGAACTTCACGGAGCGGTTGCACACCACACAGGGATTTGGCGTTCGACCCGCCTCGTACTCCGATACGAAATCAGCAATTACCGTATCCCGAAAAATCTGAGAAAAATCAAAAACATAAAAGGGGAATCCCAGCTTCGCCGCCACCGCCCGCGCGTCCTCGGCGTCCGCCAGAGAGCAGCAGGTCTTCTCCCGCCCCTCGCCCAAATCCTCATTGTGGAACAAACGCAGGTTCACACCGGATACCTCGTAGCCCGCCTGCTGCAAAAGCAGGGCGGATACCGAGCTGTCCACGCCGCCGCTCATGCCAAGGAAAACGCTTTTGCCCATGTTGTAACGACCTCCTTCGGCCCGAATTTTCTAATCTAAATCGTAAAAGCAAAAGGGACTTTTCGGCCCCCTTCTGCGCAATGCCCAAACTGCCCATCATCGATTGCGGATGGCAAACGCCTGCACAGGCAGTGCATCCGCCAACCCCAGCAGCATCCGATTGAACCCGCCTGTATAGTCAAACTTCGTATCGGATAAACCGCTGCGCTTTGCATGTTGAATGGGAAAGAGCATTGTAAACCGGGACCCAATGCCGATCTTGGACTCTGCCATCAGTCTTCCGCCGTGATCCTCCGCAATCCGCAGACACAGCGGTAAACCCAGACCCAGACCGTGGGGAGGGGGGTCTCGCAGCTCCTTGTGTGTATAGCGGTCAAAGAGAACCTTCAACTGCAGATCATCCATCCCACAGCCGGTATCGGCTACCTCCAGCAGAGCCTGTTCGTCCTGCCGCCTCAGCGACACGGTCACCGAGCCGCCGGCAGGGGTAAATTTAAAGGCATTGGACAGCAGCTGAAAGAGCAGTTGGCGAATGGATTCCGGGTCCACCGCACAGATCAACTGGGGCAGGGCACACTCAAACTTCAGCGTTAGATTCAAGAGCCGCGCCAGCTGCTCCGCCTCATCGCAGATTTCCTGAATCAACCCCGCCAGATCGCACTCCTGACGAGGGAGAGGCGTCCGGGCATCCAGACGGGCAGCCGCAGTTAAACCGTTTACCAGCCGCAGCATTTGGTAGTAGTTTTGATCCAGCTGCGCCGCCTTCCGATCAAGTTCCGCGTCTTTTTCCCGGGCTTCTGCGGGAGCAAGCGCCGTGGCCGCCAGATACAGCCCGCTAAGCATTCCCCTCAGCTGCACAGCAATAGACGGGAACAAGCTGGCCAGCAGCTCCGCTTCCTCACGCTCATAGTTTTCCAAAGCGATTTCTCCTCTCATCGGCATCCGCATTGCCACATTGCGCTTTTATGATAATCCTTAGGATTTGCAGGCAATCTCGCCGCAACCCCCGGTAAACTTTGGATTTTTCAGGCATAAAATACGATTTTTCTCCACATTTTTTCAGAATAACAAAAAAATCGCATAAAAACAAGAGATTTGTTACTTTTCAATAAAATTTTCTGCCCTCGCTCAAGTTTTTTACGACGAAGGCTGTTTATATCTGGTGGAAATTACCAAGGGGTACGCGAAAATGTACTACGCAATTTTACGTAACAGATGGTACACATTTTCGGAAACTATGCTATAATGATTGCAATACTTGCCGGGCGTGGGCATCGCTGCGGTAAAATACGGGGATCGGATGGTACGGGATATGGCAATTAAGGTTGGGATCAACGGCTTCGGGCGCATTGGACGCGTTGCGCTGCGGATTATGATTGAACGGGGATGCAGCAGTTACCAAATCTGCGGCATCAACCTGCGCAATGCGGATCTGGAATACATGGCCTATCAGGTGAAATACGACTCGGTGTTTCGCACCTTTCAGGGATCGGTGGAATATGACGACCGGAATCTGATTATTAACGGTAAAAAGATTCGGGTCTATTCTGAGAGCGACGCAAATCTCATTCCGTGGGATGACTGCGGCGCAGAATACATCATTGAATCCACCGGCGTTTACAACACGGTGGAAAAAGCCTCCGCCCACTTCAAGGGCGGGGCAAAGAAGGTCATTCTCAGCGCCCCCGCCAAGGACGAGGGAACCCCCACTTTTGTCATGGGCGTGAACCATAAGAAGTACACACCGGACATGGACGTTGTTTCCAATGCCTCCTGCACCACCAACTGCCTTGCACCCATGAGCAAGGTCGTCAACGATACCTTTGGCATCGAGCAGGCGCTCATGAGCACCATCCACTCCGCCACCGCCAAGCAGAAGGCCGTGGATTCCCGGGCCGGGCGGGACTGGCGGACGGGGCGCAGCGTGATGGGCAACATCATTCCCTCCTCTACCGGCGCGGCGAAGGCTGTTGGCATGGTCATTCCCGAATTGAAAGGGAAAATGACCGGTATGAGCTTCCGCGTTCCCACCAACGATGTGTCCGTGGTGGATTTGACGGCCCGGCTGAAGCAGCCCGCCAGCTACCATGACGTGTGCGTCGCCATTGAAAACGCTTCCCGCAACAGCATGAAAGGTATTATTAATTACACCACCGATCAGGTGGTTTCCTCCGACCTGACCGGGTTCCCCGAAACCTGCATCTTTGACGAAACAGCCGGCATCATGCTGGACAACAACTTTGTCAAACTGATCGCGTGGTACGACAACGAATGGGGCTATTCCAACAAATTGCTGGATCTGATGGCTCATATGTACGAGGTGGATCACCAGTAAAAGATACACAAACTGGCGCGTCCCGGCATGTGCATCCACAGACCAAATACATAACCGGGGAGTCACGGCAGATCATCTGCCGTGACTTCAATCTTTATAGCAAAGCGAAAACACCCCGGCGCGGCCATAAGCCGCGCCGGGTTTCTATAACAGTTGCTTTTTAACGGGACTTTATCCGCTTGCGCCGTACCTTCTGCCGCGATTCTTTATGATTCTTCCGTGGTTTTTTCCCCTGCGGGTTTTTTCTTCCGGCGGCCGCCCCGATGGGTGCGGGCGATCTTCACGGCGGGCTTTTCCTCCGCCGCAGCGGCTGGAAGTTTCGGTGCAGGCTGGACTGTCGCGGGTGCAGGCTGGACTGTCGCGGGCGCAGGCTGTGGCTTCGGCGCGGGCTGAACCACCACGGGCTTCTCTGCTTTCTCCAACTTCACGTCGGCAGGTTTCTTCTCAGCAGGCTTCGCCTTGGAAGCGTTTTCTTCCGCGCTCTTGGAGGGCCGCCGCCGGCCGCCCCGACTCTTTTTCACCGGTTTTTCCGCAGCAATCTCCGCCGGTTTTTCCGCGGTCTTTGACGAAACGGATGTGAACAACTCCCGCAAGTGGGCAAATGCCGCAGCACCCTGCGCTTCGCCAAACTCCTGCTTCAGCGAAGCGCACAGCTCCTCGGCGCTGGTGGCCCTCATCAAATAGGACGCCTTTAGGCACGCGGCGATGGAGGGACGCAGCGCCACCTCTCGAAACGCGCCGGTGTACCGGGCGCGCAAGGCGCTCATGGCGGCCTCATATCCCTTGTCTTGACTGATGACATAAGCGCAGTCCGCCTCGCCGCGGCCCACCAAAACGCCCAGTTCCGTGATGATCTGAAAATCAATGGAGTTTTTTCCACCCTTCACGCTTTCCAGATACTGGACGCTGGCCTTGCTGCCCTTGCACAATTCCTTGATCTTGCTGAGCGCAAGACCGGTCTTTTGGTAAAAGACCAGTATGGAGTCGTCCGCCGTCAGCTGATCGGCGCCCTGCAATCCGGTGCCGATATTGTTGTCGCCGTCCACCAAAAAAATCATATTCATGAAGTAAAAACCTTTCTATGGAATCCCAGTTATGGGAACACTTTAAAATGACACATTTAGTGTATACCGAAAAGGCAGAAAAATCAACCGGACCGCAAAGCGGTCCGGTTGAAAACAGATTATTTTTTGCAATTTTTAAACTTTTTACGCTTCTCCAGTTTCAATCAGACCGTATCCGCCGTTTTTACGCTTATAGACAATGGCGAGCGCATCGTCCTCCTCGCTGCGGAAGACAAAGAAGGCGTGATCCAGCAGATTCATCTGCAAAATGGCCTCCTCCGGGCTCATGGGCTTGACGGCAAAGCGCTTTGTACGGACGATATTAAACTCTTTTTCCTCCCGAACCTCAAACTCATCGGGAATGGAGTCAGAGGGGAACCCCTCATCCCGCAGGCGCTTGGCAAGGCGGGTCTTGTTCTTCAGAATCTGCCGCTCAATGTAGTCCACAGCGGCGTCAATCGCACTGCGCATATCGCCATCCGTCTCCTGCTTCTGCGCGCGGAACAGCGTATTGCCGGCGCGAATGGTGATCTCCACCGTGCACAAGTGATCCTTCTCCACGGAAAACGTCACAAACGCAGCCGCTTCCTCCCGGAAATAGCGGTCCAACTTGGACAGTTTTTTCTCGGTGTAGTCCTTCACAGAGTTGTTCAGGGGAACCTTCTTACATGCAAACGTACACTTCATGGATACCGCTCCTTTCGTGTGGTGAAAAGAGAGAGATCCTCTCTTTGATTCAGTATAGCACAGCCCGTCGAATTTGAAAAGAGGATTTTATCGGAGAAATGAGAAAACCCGGCGCGTCCTGCGGACACGCCGGGTTTTAAAACAATCAGGGGAGATAGTTCACGGGGTTGCGGGGCACACCGTTGTACCGGACCTCAAAGTGGCAGTGGTTGCCGGTAGAGTTGCCGGTAGAGCCCATACGGGCGATCTGCTGGCCCTTGTAAACGTGCTGTCCGACCGACGCCACCAGACTGGAGTTGTGGCCGTAAAGCGTCTCATAACCGTTGCCATGGTTAATCTTCACCAGATAGCCGTAGCCGCTCATCCATCCGGCGTAAGTCACCGTGCCGCCGTCGGCGGCGTAGATAGCGGTGCCGTACCGGTTGGCGATGTCAATGCCCTTATGGTTGGTGGACGCATAGCTGTAACTCAAATTCCGATAGCCGAACCGGGAGGTGATATTGCCGGAACAGGGCCAGCGGAAGGTTCCGGTGGGCAGCCAAGTGGGCCGCACTTTCGTACCCTGAAGCCGCTGCTCCGTGACGGGGTTTTTCAGCGTAACGGAGGACAAAATCACCCGCTCCTGCTCCTCGCCGTTCACATAGGTGACGTTGGCCAGCACATCCGCAGAACCATTGGACCCGGCGGAGATGACCTTGTAGTCGCCCTTATAGAGATTGGCGCTGTCGGTATACTCGATGTCATAGGGAATTGCATCCAGATACCGCTCCTGTTCCACCACGGTCATTGTGAGATAGGGAACAGAGGCGGACAGCGTCAGCACTTCGCCGATGGACAGCTTGTTGATGTCGTAGCCGGGGTTCAGCGCCAGCAGCTCGGCGGAGGTAAGTCCATGGCTGTTGGCAATTTCAGACCAAGTGTCACCGCTCTTGACCTCGTAGGTTACCTCGGCGGTCTTGGTGCTGTACAGCGTCTCAGCCAGATACCCCAGATTCATAACCTGATCGGTGGAAACATAGCCGGGCTTGATCTCCACATTCTCCGCAAACTCGCAGGAAATGGTATTCTCGTCGCTGATGCCGTCTTTCAGCTGCTTTAAAAGTTCGTCCAGCGCACCCTCATAGGGGGTGGCGCCGATCAGTTCGCCGTCCACATAAAGGGAATAGCCGTAAGTGACAAGGCCAATTTCCTCGGACAAGTCCTCTTCCAGCGCGGCGGCATCCACTACCTCAGACCGGGGCAGAAGCCCGGAGGAATATTGCAACAGCTTTTCATCAATGGTGTACTTCGTCCCGATGGCCCGGGAGGTGATCTTCTCCAACTGTGTCCGGGCGCTGTCGGCGGCGGAGGCGGACTCTACCGCCGCAATCTGTTCGCCGTTGTAGGTCACCGTGGTGCCCACGGTATAGATGGAAAAGAACAGGATCACCAGCGCCACCGTGCCGGTGGCGGCAAGGAAGGGCAGGGGTCTGATCTTCTTCTGCTCAAATTTCCCGCGAATCAGGCCAAAGCGGCTCGCGAGCTGCTGCCTTTGGCCCCGCTTGTGCTCGGTGAACCGCGTACCCAGCAGGGGAACCATATTCCGGGCAAACAGCAGCAATTGAACCGGTGCCCGGTCGGATTCGGGGAAACGGCGGGCTTTTTCCTCCCGCACCACATGGCGCACCCGGCGGCGCACCCGGCGGAACTTTCTTATCAGCGCGGTTTTCTTTTCAAGAAGCGTATCACGGAAGATCGCCAGCGGCGTATCCGGCGCACTCTCCTCCGCCCGCTTCGGCATCTTCAGCGAACGTGGCGCTGCCTGCGCCGGCGATATCGACGCCACAGACGGGGCCGCCGGTCCCTCAGCCGGAGTGGCTGCTCCCTCAGCCGGAGCGCCCACCGAAGCAAGCTCTCTTTCCTCCACCTGAGTCGGCGCTGCCTGCGCGTTGGAAACTCTCCGGAGGACCGGTGCGGCCTGCGGCTCCTCCACCTGACGGCGGGAATCGGCAGACGACAGTCCGGCGGCGCGGCGCGCGGTGCGGTTGTGGGTTTTTGTGGAACGTTTACTCATAAAGACCTCACAGTCAAGTTTGAAAAGCGACGGAACAAAATAGTAACAGCAAAGTAACAATTTGTAACCTGCAATATCATACCTTGTTTTTATTCATCCGTCAAGCACTTTTTTGTCAGTAAAAAGGCCGCAGTCCCTTGGGGGCCACACCTTTCGCAACCACAGCATCTCGTGGCGGAAAAACAGGGGTTTCTAAATTTGCGAAAAGAAACGTAAAATCGGGTAAAAATTTGTCGTCTTTTTTACGTTTTTTTTGAAATTTCTAGTTGACCCGGTTTTTGAGACGTGTATAATGGGAGAGGTATGAAAATCGCGCAAAATTCGCTGTTTCAGCAATTTATTGGAGGAAAAAACATGTTTGAGTTCTTAATCAGCAAGCTGAAGGCCCATCCCCGCAAAATTGTGTTTACAGAGGGTACCGACGCCCGCATTCTGGAAGCGTCTGCCCGTCTACTGTCCGGAACGTTTCTGACGCCCGTGCTGGTTGGCAACCCCGACGCTGTTGCCGCCGCGGCCGAGGACGTCGGCTTTAACATCCGCGGCGCTGAGGTCATTGATCCGGAGAACTTTTCCGAGATGGAGAAAATGGTCGCCTCTCTGGTGGAGCTGCGCAAGGGCAAGGTGGATGAGGCTCAGGCCCGCACGCTGCTTCGTCAGGGCAACTATTTCGGCACCATGCTGGTGAAGATGGGCTATGCGGACGCTCTGCTGGGCGGCGCCACCTATTCCACTGCTGACACGGTCCGCCCCGCTCTGCAGATCATTAAGACCAAGCCGGGCAGCAAGATCGTCTCCTCCTGCTTCATTCTGGTCCGTCCCTCCGCCACCGGTGACCGCGAGGTTCTGGCCATGGGCGACTGCGCCATCAACATTAAGCCCAACGAGGACGAGCTGGTGGAAATCGGTCTGGAAACTGCCGCCACCGCCCGCTTGTTCGGCGTGGACCCGAAGATGGCGTTCTTGAGCTATTCCACGCTGGGTTCCGGCAAGGGCGAGGATGTGGACAAGATGCGAAATGCCTGCGCCAAGGTCAAGGCCGCCGCTCCCGAACTGTCCGTGGATGGCGAGATGCAGTTCGACGCCGCCGTCTCTCCCCGCGTGGCGCACACCAAGTGCCCTGAGTCTCAGGTGGCCGGTCACGCCAACACCTTCATCTTCCCCGACATCAATGCAGGCAACATCGGCTATAAGATCGCTCAGCGTCTGGGCAGCTTTGACGCCTACGGCCCCATTTTGCAGGGTCTGAACGCTCCCATTAACGACCTTTCCCGCGGCTGCAACGCGCAGGAGGTCTATTCCATGGCCATCATCACTGCCGCTCTGGCCGGCGTGAGTGAAGAGCAGTAATTTTTAAAAGCAGCGCCCCCCGCAGACACCGGTGTCTGCGGGGGGCTTTTTGTCGTTTCTTTCATGTTGTTTGACTTGCTCTATTTCACTTACTCAAAGAATCAAAAGCTCCTTGGGCGCCTTGGTAATGTCCACGCAGCCGTCCTCTGTCAGAATAACCACATCCTCAATCCGCACACCCAGCCGCCCGGGCAGATAGATTCCCGGCTCGGCGGAAATCACCGCCCCGGCAGGAAGCGATTCCTCGTTTCGTGCAGAGGCGTTTGGCGCTTCGTGAATCTCCACGCCCACACCATGGCCAAAGCTGTGGCCGAAATAGCCGCCGTAGCCCGCGTCCTCAATGACCTTGCGGGCCGCGCCGTCCACGGCCTTCCCCGTGACGCCCGCCGCGGCGGCGGCGATGCCCGCCCGCTGGGCGGCGAGAACCGTTTCATACACCCGGCGCATCTCCTCCGTTACAAAGCCGACCGCCACGGTGCGGGTCATATCGGAACAGTACCCATGATAGATACAGCCGAAATCCATGGTGACAAACTCGCCGGATTCAATGGTCTTCTCGCTGGGAACTCCATGGGGCAGACTGCCGTTGGGTCCGGACACCACGATGGGGTCAAAAGACATATCCTCTGCACCATAGTGCAGCATCAGATACTGAAGCCGGGCGGCAATCTCTTTTTCCGTCACACCGGGACGGATTTCCTTTAAAATGTCTTCCAGCACCCGTTCGGCGATGCGCTGGGCGGCAATCATCGTTTCCTGCTCTTCGGCGTCCTTCACCCGGCGCAGCTCCGTGAGCAGCTGGGCGGCGGGGAGCAGTTCACAGCGCAGATTTTTGCGGTACAGCTCATAGTCCGCCACAGTCATATACGCGTCCTCAAAGCCCACGCGTTTTGCGTCCTGTTCTTCAAGCGCCTCGTTGATGAGGGTCATGTAGCCCCGGCCGGGCTTTGCCTCGTCGATCTTTGCGTTTTCCACACGCCGCGCTGCGGCCTCCGTATAGCGGGAATCCGTAAAATAGTAGTTTTTTGACCGGGTGACCAGCGCCACGCCGTCGGTGCCGGAGGAATGGAAGCCGGAGGCATAAAACCGGTTGAACTCCCCGGTCAGCAGCATCGCGTCCAGCTTCTGGGACTCCAGCGCTTGAGCAATCTGATGAAAATGATTCATGAAACTCTTCCTTTCCTGCCTGCGGCTCAAAACCGCCGTTCCGCCCGCCTGCGGGCGGAACGCGGATGCGGATGGTCAGCCCTGCTTTTCAACCGCCGCTCTCACAAAACCGAAGAACAGGGGATGAGGCCGGTTGGGCCGGCTCTTAAACTCCGGGTGAAACTGAACGCCCACAAACCATGGATGATCCGGCAGCTCCACGATCTCCACCAGATTTCCGCTGGGGCTGAGGCCCGCCAGTTTGAGGCCCTTGGCCTCCATCTCCGCCCGGCACTCGTTGTTGAACTCAAACCGGTGGCGATGGCGCTCCGTGATCTCGGGCACGCCATACAGCTCGCTGCTGCGGGTCCCGTCAATCAGCACGCAGGGATACTTGCCCAGACGCATGGTGCCGCCCTTATCCGTGATATTCACCTGATCGGGCATCAGCGCGATGACGGGATAAGAGGTCGTCTCGGAAAACTCGGCGGAGTTCGCGTCCGCCCTGCCCAAAACGTGGCGGGCAAACTCGATCACCGCCATCTGCATGCCAAGGCAGATACCGAAATAGGGAATCGAATTCTCCCGGGCATACCGCACGGCGGCAATCATACCCTCGATGCCCCGGTCGCCAAAGCCGCCGGGCACCAGAATGCCGGAACAGCCGCCCAGCGCCTCTTTCAGGTTTTTCTCGTTCAGCGTCTCAGAATCCACCCACCGGATATCCACCACCGCGTCGTTGGCGATGCCTGCGTGATTCAAAGACTCCACCACGGAGAGGTACGCATCGTGCAGCTGGGTATATTTTCCCACAAGGGCAATCTCCACATGCTTTTTCGCGTTCTTCTCCCGTCGGACCATGGCGGCCCACTCCCGCAGGTCGGGCTGCGGGGTGATGAGGCCCAGACGGCGGCAGACTACCTCGTCCAGTCCCTCTTTTTGCAGCAGCAGGGGAACTTCATACAGCGTCTCAGCGGTGGTGTTCTGAATCACGCAGTCGGGCTGAACATTGCAAAACAGGGCGATTTTCCGGCGCACATCGTCGCTGATCGGCTCGTCGCACCGGCACACCAGCACATCCGGCTGGATGCCAAGGCTCAACAGCTCCTTGACCGAATGCTGGGTGGGCTTGCTTTTCAGCTCGCCGCTGCCGGGAATCTGAACAATCAGCGGCACATGGATAAACACCACATCGCCATGGGGCCGCTCCGCCGCCACCTGACGGATGGCCTCCAGGAACGGCTGGGACTCGATATCGCCCACGGTGCCGCCAATCTCGCAGATAACCACATCCACTTCATCACCGGCCATGGCGTATACCCGGCTTTTGATCTCGTTGGTGATGTGAGGAATGATCTGGACCGTGGCGCCCAGATAGTCGCCCCGGCGCTCCCGGTTCAAAACGCTCCAATAGATTTTTCCGGAAGAGACGGAGGAGTTGCCGGTGAGGTTTTCGTCCACGAACCGCTCGTAGTGTCCAAGGTCCAGATCCGTTTCCGCGCCGTCGTCGGTGACAAAGACCTCGCCGTGCTGATAGGGACTCATCGTTCCGGGGTCCACATTAATATAGGGATCGAATTTTTGGTTGCGCACCCGCAGGCCCCGCTGCTTTAAAAGACGTCCCAGAGACGCCGCGCAGATTCCCTTGCCAAGGCCCGACACCACACCGCCGGTCACAAATACGAATTTTGTCGCCATAACCATCCACCTTATCCTTTACATTTTCTCCGCCATGTCTCATTGTTCCCACCTGAAAAAATAAAAACACCGTGGATATTTTGCGGTGAAAAGCCCCCGGTACAGGAGCTTTCAGCGCGATCCACGGTTTGCGGTGTTCGATTTTCAGGGGCGGGTCAACCTGCGTCTTCCCGCCGCAGATCGCTGCCCGCGGCGGCAAAGCGCACAGGCGCTCCTCTGCCGTAGGCTACTGAAAAAATACCTTATATTTATATCGCATTCCAGCCGGATTGTCAACGATACTACCTCAATTTGTTGTATTTTTTTTGATATGTGCGAAAGCACGGACGCGCTTTTTTTGTTTTTATGGAAAATGACGGTTGACTTTAGCTGTTTAAAGCTATATACTGGCAAAGAACTCAAGGATCAGGTCGGTAAACGACGGAAAGGAGCGTCCTATCATGCGTAAAAATCTGATTGCGGCTGCTTCCTTTTATTACTTTACCGAGGTCCGCTTTGCGGGCCGTAATTACCGTGCGCAGAAGCCGGAAGCACGCCTGAAAGACTGAGTTTCGCTCATTTTGTATGGGAAGCGGCTCCGTCCTTTGGACGGGGCCGCTTTTTATAATTTGAAAGCCGCTTTGGCCTTCAACGAACTTGTCTCTTAATGAAGGAAAGGAAGTTTTGTTATGAAAAAGAAACTGCTCAGTCTCGCCTTAACCTGCACCATGGCCCTGAGTCTGGCCGCCTGCGGTCAGACTGCTCCCGCCGCATCCGGTTCCGCCGTCGGTTCCTCCGCTGCGTCCGCCTCCGGCGAGACTTATCACGTGGGAATCATTCAGCTGGTGCAGCACCCCGCTCTGGACGCCGCCACGCAAGGCTTTCAGGATGCGCTGACGGAGGCGCTGGGCGACGCGGTCCACTTCGACGTGCAAAACGCCGCTGGCGACTCCGCCACCTGTTCCACCATGGCCACGCAGATGGTTTCCTCCGGCGTGGACCTGATTCTGGCCAACGCCACCCCCGCGCTGCAGGCCGCAGCGGCCGCCACCAGTGAGATTCCTATTTTAGGAACCGCTGTCACGGAATACGGCGTGGCGCTGAGTATCAAGGACTTTGGCGGCACCGTGGGCGGCAATATCTCCGGCACCTCCGATCTGGCGCCGCTGGATCAGCAGGCCGCCATGTTTGCCGAGCTGCTGCCCGACGCGAAGAACATCGGCATTTTGTACTGCTCTGGCGAGGCCAACTCCGTCTATCAGGCGGATGTGGTAAAGACCGCGCTGGAGGCCGCAGGCGCAACTGTGAGCATTTATACTTTTGCCGACTCCAACGACGTTGCCGCCGTCACCACCACCGCCTGCAATGAAAACGATGCGCTTTACATCCCCACCGACAACACCGCCGCCAGCTGCACCGAGGCCATCAACAACGTGGCCCAGCCCGCGGGCGTGCCCATCATCGCGGGCGAAGAGGGCATCTGCAAGGGCTGCGGCATTGCCACCCTCTCCATTGATTATTACGAGCTGGGCCGCACCACCGGCGAGATGGCCGCCAAGATCCTCACTGGCGAGGCCGACATCGCCACCATGCCCATCGAATACTATGCGAATCCCGTCAAGGAATACGACGCGGATCGCACGGACGCGCTGGGTATCACCATCCCCAGCGATTACACCGCTATCGCGGCCTAAGCTGTCCTTACTTGCGGATTCTCGTCCGGGCGCGGAGGCCTTCGCGCCCGGACAGGGAATCGACAATGGAGGAATGGGGTGTCGACGCCTCATTCCCCTGTTGCCGAACAAAACCATTGAAAAGAGGAAAGAACGATGCAAATCGCGGCATATTTTGCCTCGCTGGACCCGATCAATCTCTTCAAGAGCCTGCCCGGCGGCGTGGCGCAGGGCGTTGTCTGGGGTGTGATGGCTCTAGGCGTCTACATCACGTTTCGCCTGCTGGACATTGCCGATCTGACGGTGGACGGCTCCTTTACCACTGGCGGGGCGGTAACCGCCATGCTGATTTTAGGCGGCTGCCCCGCTTGGGTGGCGATCCTCGCCGCCATTCTTGCGGGGATGCTGGCTGGGGTTTGCACCGGACTGCTCCACACGCGGCTGGGCATTCCGGCGATTCTCGCGGGGATTTTAACCCAGTTTGCGCTGTATTCCATTAATCTGCACATCATGGGCATGGCGGCCAACAAATCCGTAAACCCGGATAAATTTCCGGTGTTCATCTCCTCCCGCCATGTCCCCGCGGCCATCCTTACCGGAGTCCTTATCGCCGCTGTAATTGTTGCGGCGCTGTACTGGTACTTCGGCACGGAGCAGGGCAGCGCCCTCCGGGCCACCGGCTCCAACCCCGCCATGAGCCGGGCGCTGGGCATCAACATCGACTCCATGAAGGTTCTGGGGCTGGGCCTTTCCAACGCTCTGGTAGCGCTGGCCGGAGGTCTGATGACCCAGTATCAGGGCTTTGCCGATATCAACATGGGCCGGGGGAGCATCGTCATCGGCCTTGCCGCCGTCATCATCGGCGAGGTGGTCTGCGGCGCTGTTTTCCGCAAGGGCTCCAATTTCGCCGTGCGCCTGGGTTTTATCATCGTGGGCGGCATTCTCTACTACATGGTTATGACGGCGATCCTCTGGCTGAAGCTGAATTCCAACGACCTGAAGCTGTTCACCGCGGTGATCGTGGCGGTGTTTTTGGCGGTTCCCTATTTGCAGGCTCAGTCCAAAAGCTCTTTCAAGCTGGCGGGCAAGCGCGGCCGAGCCGCGGAAAAGGAGGATGGCGCCCATGCTTGACATTAATCACATTTCCAAAACGTTTAACCCCGGCACCATCAACGAAAAGAAAGCCTTGCAGGGGCTGAATCTCCACCTCAGCGAAGGGGACTTCGTCACCGTGATCGGCGGCAACGGCGCTGGAAAATCCACCATGCTCAACGCCGTGGCGGGTGTTTGGCCTGTGGATGAAGGAAACATTCTCATCGACGGGGCGGATGTGACCGGCCTGCCGGAGTTCCGGCGCGCACCCTATATTGGGCGGGTGTTTCAGGACCCCATGATGGGAACTGCTCCCAATATGCAGATTGAAGAAAATCTGGCTCTGGCTTACCGCCGGGGAAAAAAACGGGGGTTGCGCTGGGGCGTGACGAAAAAGGAGAGGGAATTTTATCATGAGCGGCTGCAAATTCTGGGCCTTGGCCTTGAGGACCGGATGACCGCCAAGGTGGGCCTCCTCTCCGGCGGACAGCGTCAGGCACTGACGCTGCTGATGGCCGCGCTGCAAAAGCCGAAGCTACTGCTGCTGGACGAACACACGGCGGCGCTGGACCCCGCCACGGCGGCAAAAGTGCTGGAGCTTTCTGACCGGATTGTGCAGGAAAACGGGCTGACCGCGCTGATGATTACCCACAACATGACCGATGCCATCCGCCATGGCAACCGCATTGTCATGATGAACGAGGGCCGCATCATTCTGGATATCTCCGGCGAGGAAAAGAAAAAGCTGACCAAGGCAGACCTGCTGCAAAAGTTTGCGGAGGTGGCGGGTGTGCAGGAGGAGACGGACGCGGTTTTGCTGTCGTAAGTGTCCACCATATCAGAGACTCCCCCTCTGGGGGCAAATGCTTTTTTCCTCATCTCCGGCTCATTCTGAAAGGTGTGCCAGCGAAACGTACCGCGCCCGCTTTTAGCGGGCGCGGCTTTTTCAGCGTTTCGTCTCTCTGGAAATGTAGCGCTCCTCGCATTCCTGCTGGGCTTTTACCAGCAAGTCCCGCGCTTGTCCAAAATTCTGCGCGTTAATTGATTCCAGCGCATCGGTACAGGTGTTGAACAGCAGAGAATACAATTTTTGATACTCCATCATATTCCTCCTAAAATATCTTATGTTTTCATTGTATAATGCAATGGTCTATATTGCAATGGAGAAAACCTTTTATCATCAACAAAATAACTGATGGAGACATGTCTTATGATTAGATTAGATCTTTTAACCTTACTGGAGCAGCAGGGCAGAACAAAATACTGGCTCTATAAGCAATTGGGCATGAGCTATCAAAACTTCAACAAGATGGTGAATAACGAAACAAAATCCATCCGTTATGAAAATATCGAGGCATTGTGTCAGCTTTTGGACTGTACGCCCAACGACCTTTTCAAAACGGAAGATTAAACGTCAAAGCGGGGGCGATGAGGTGGTTGTTTTTAATCGGCTTTGGGAAACCATGCGTGCAAAGGGGCTTTCCACCTATCTGCTCCGCCAAAAATATGGCATTGAAAGCCGCACAATCCGGCGGTTAAAGCACAACGAAAATATTACCACCGATACTTTGAGAAAGCTGTGTGAAATTTTGGACTGTGGCTTAGACGAAATTGTCGAGTACATTCCTGAACGCAAAGAATAATCCTCGCGCGGACACGCAGTTGAGAAAATTTCCTCTTGACAAAAGGTTCTCGCCCGCATATAATGCAAAACAATCAAGTAAAACCTGTAAGACAGAGGAGTAGGCCCAAGGGCAACCCTTTAAGAGAGCCGCGGATGGTGAGATCGCGGCAGGGGACCCGGGACTGAATGGACTGTCGAGGGCAGAGCGAAAGCGAAAGCGAGTAGCGGCTGACGGGAACCGCACCCGTTACCAGCGCGGCGCGTATGGAAGTACGTGAAACGAGCGGGCGCTTTGCGTCAACTTGGGTGGTACCGCAGGACTGAGTCTTGTCCCAATGATGATTGGGGCAGGGCTTTTTTGTTTTGTTTGATGGAAAAGGAGTGGTTTGGATGAACAGGAATCGATGGCGGCGATGGCATCTGCAAATATTTTCTTTCAGGACGAAACCGCGCTGCACTTCCCAAAATTTAAATGAAAAGATTGGAGATACTCTCTTATGAAAAAGTTTTTAACGTTTGCTCTGGCTGCCGCCATGACTTTGAGCCTTGCCGCCTGCGGCAATAACGGCGCATCCTCCTCCGGTTCCTCTTCCGCCCCCGGAGATCCTTATAAGATCGGCCTTTTGCAATACGGGCAGCACGCTTCTCTGGACAACTGCCGCGAGGGCTTTTTGCAGGGCCTTGAGGAAGCGGGTCTTGTGGAGGGAACGGACTACGTGGTGGATTACCAGAACGCCGGATTTGACGACGCCATGGACACGCAGATCGCCAGCAAGTTCTCCTCCGATGGCGTGGATATGATGGTGGCCGTGGCCACGCCCTCCGCCGTGGCCTGCTATGCCGCTGCCGAGGAAAAGGATATCCCCGTGGTGTATGTGGCGGTCAACGACCCCGTCGCCGCCAACCTGTCTTCCGGCAACATCACCGGAACCTCCGACGCGCTGCCGGTAGAGGCTCAGCTTCAGCTGATTCGGGCCATGCAGCCCGAGGCCAAGACCATCGGCATCCTGTATACCACCAGCGAACCCAACTCCGTGTCCACCATTGCCGAGTATGAGGCCAAGGCCGGGGACTATGGCTTCACCATTGACGCGGTGGGCGTGACCACCCCGGCAGAGGTCCCTCAGGGCGCAGACACCCTGATTTCCCACAAGGTGGACTGCTTCTCCAATCTGACCGACAACAATGTGGTGGGCGTTCTCCCCGCCGTTTTGGAAAAGACCAACGAGGCCGGCATTCCCGTGTATGGCTCTGAGATCGAGCAGGTGAAGATCGGCTGCGCCGCCTCCGCCGGTATCGACTACATCCAGCTGGGCCGCCAGACCGGTGCTATGGCCGCCAAGGTTATCCGGGGCGAAGCCGTGTGTGCCGATATCCCCTTTGAGACGATTGCCTCTTACAGCACCTATATCAATTCCGACGTGCTGGACGCCATGGGCATTACCGTTCCCGCCGACATCGCGGCAGCTGCCACAGAGGCTAACGCCGCTGCCTGAGCATTTTTTCCCTGCCTGATTTCTATGGCGCCGCTCTCCGCCGAAAAAACGGCGGAGAGCCTCGCCCTGTTTCCATCTTTTTTGATCTGAAAGGAGGGACCGCCATGCTGGACCTGCTGGTCAGCACCCTGATTCAGGGATTGATTTACGCGCTGGTCTCTTTCGGCGTGTACATCACCTATTCCATTTTGGACTTTCCCGATCTGAGCGTGGACGGCAGCTTTCCTCTGGGGGCGGCGGTCACCGCCGTGCTGCTGACAAACGGCTGCAACCCGTATCTCACGCTGCTGGCGGCGCTGTGTGTGGGCGCTCTGGCGGGACTTTTCACCGGCTTTATCCATGTGAAGCTTCACGTCCGGGACCTGCTGGCGGGCATCATCACCATGACCGCCCTGTTTTCCATCAATCTCCAGATCGCCGGGTCCAACCTGACGGTGGAGCGGGCGGTGGACACCATTTTTACCGCTGGGCCTACCATGGCCCTGTTCGGGGGGCTGAGTCTCACCTATCGCAAGCTGATCGTCGCTCTCATTATCACGCTTCTTGTCAAGCTGCTGCTGGACGCGTTCTTTGCCACAAAGGCGGGGCTGCTGCTCCGGGCCGTGGGTGACAACGCCTTTTTGGTCACGTCCCTTGCCAAGGACAAGGGCAACGTGAAGCTGGCGGGCCTTGTGATCTCCAACGCGCTGGTGGCGCTGGGCGGGGCGCTGGTGTGCCACGAAACCCGCAGCTTTTCCGCCACCATGGGCACCGGACAGGTGGTCTTCGGTCTGGCAACGGTGATCATCGGCGTGGCGCTGTTCCGCCGTCTCAGCTTTGTAAAGGGAACCACCGCCGTGGTGGTGGGCAGCATTCTCTATAAGCTGTGCATCGCCGTGGCATTGGATTTGGGGCTGCCCCCCAACATGATGAAACTTATCACCGCCGTGCTGTTTTTACTGGTGCTGGTGGCGTCCGGACGGAAAGGGGAGGAGATCATCCATGCTTGAGATTCGAGGGGTCTCCAAGACCTATAACCCCGGCACCGTGACGGAACAGTGCCTGTTTGACAAGTTCTCCCTCTCCGTGGAAGACGGCCAATTTATTTCTATCGTGGGCAGCAACGGCTCCGGTAAAACGTCTTTGCTGAACATCATCTGCGGTTCAATCCCCATCGAGAGCGGAGACGTGCTGGTGGGTGGCGAGAGCATTTCCAAAAAGCGGGACTTCCAGCGCTATATTACCATGGGCCGGGTGTATCAAAACCCCTCCATGGGCACCTGCCCCAATCTGACCATGCTGGAAAATCTGTCCCTTGCGGACAACAAGGGGAAAACCTTTGGCTTCAGCCGAGGCGTGAACAAAAAACGCACAGACTATTATCGCGGCGAGCTGGAGAGCCTGGGCCTGGGGCTTGAGGATAAGCTGGATGTAAAAATGGGGTCCCTTTCCGGCGGTCAGCGGCAGGCCGTGGCACTGCTGATGGCCACGATGACACCGCTGAAATTTCTGATTCTGGACGAACACACGGCGGCTCTGGACCCCAAGACTGCGGAGGTCATCATGCAGCTCACCGATAAAGTGGTGCGGGAAAAGAAGCTCACCGCCATGATGGTGACCCACAATCTGCGCTACGC
>JABNAD010000393.1_pt1 | contig 27874 bp, 24 predicted proteins | sample 7240381 | NCBI WGS metagenome assembly JABNAD01 (sample SAMN11332834, study PRJNA596920) | anaerobic digester metagenome | biome: digested sludge; isolation source: digested sewage sludge-derived enrichment culture grown on H2/CO2 | place: Germany: Goettingen
GCAGTAGGTACTTTTTCAGTTCCTACCTATGAATATCAAAAATGGGTAAATGATGCGGTATATGGTTACACATCAGGCATATATTCTACAAATAGTGGTATGAAAACAAATAAATACTCTACCCAAATTACAAATTTGGTGTTAGAAACTACCGTGAAAAGAACGTTTTCATCTATTGTAGAAAATGAAGAGTCTCTTGAATTATTAAAGGAAATGCAGGCAATTAAGAAAACTTTATATGAACAGGGACAAACCAAGTATAATTTGGGCATGTTGAGTAAATATAAGTTGGATCAGTTAAAAGCTGAATATGATACTAGCAAGGTAAATGTATATCAGTTGGAAAGAAACTTGGAACAAATGTACATTAACCTGAACAATCTGATGGGTGAATCAGCAGATAAGAAGTATGTAATAAAGTATGATGTTGAGTTCGTCCCTTATGTTTTACAAGGGTCTTTAGAGGCTTATATTAATGCGGCTATGAAGAATGATTATTCCATTTTGTTAAAGGCTCAGGCTGTGGAAGATGCCAAGTTTAATAAAAACTTTGTGTCAGAGTCTACCGTTGATAGTACCAATAAAAAGAATAAGCTTACATATGAATCTGCTCAAAGAGCCTATAAATCGGCAAAAGAAGATAAAGATATTGCTATCCGCAATGCATATATTCAATTGCAGCAATCGGAAGCAAATTATAATCAGTTAAAAGCTGATTTGGAACAGGCAAAAGCCACTTTAAAAACTGCTGAAGTTAATTATAAAATTGGTAATACAACAAAGCTTACTTTGGATCAGGCTCAATTAGCAGTTACAAAGGATGAGTTTGCATTGAAGAGTTTTGCAAGAAGTTATGATATGCAAGTGTTTGCATTTAAAAATACCAGCTTAATTTCAGGGGGAAGTGCAGGCAACAGCGGAAGCGCAAAAAGCGGCGGAAGCGCAGGCAGTGACAGTGCAGAAAGCTAATTAAGAATATCAAGAAAACGTCCATTAACTATGGGCGTTTTTTTATTTCCTTAAAGTAAGAAAAAAGATGACCATGGCCTAGGTATAGTTTCACGCCTTTTTGGAAAAATAAGCAAAAGGAAAGGCGGTGGAGTTTATGCAGATTTCAAGAAATCTGTCGGAAAATATGATTACCATTAAGGAAGCCTTCCGCGACTGTGGTGACGTGGTAATGCGGGAGTTCGTTGTGGGCAGTGGAAAATCAAGACTATTTATGATTTATACAGATAATATCGTAGATGGGGACACAATAAATAATTTTATTATGACCAATTTAATGGGTCGCTATAAGGAATGCAACGAAAGCGGATTATTAGATGTTTTCATGGAGGATATTATTGCCGTAGGCGAGGTAAGTAAAATCAATGAGATGCAGCAGGCACTGGACGCAGTTTTATTGGGGGATACAGTGCTTTTTATGGATGGGAATGCATTTGCCCTTCAAGTTTCCACAAAAGGCTTTCCTTCTCGAGGAGTCAATCAAGCCCAAACGGAAGTGGTTGTGCTAGGGCCAAAGGATGCCTTTTTGGAAGTAATGGCAACAAATATTGTTTTAATTCGCCGCCGTATTCGGGATAATAAACTGAAGCTAAAAAGGAAAAAAATCGGTACACGCAGCAAAACCGATGTTGCTTTGATGTATATGGAGGATTTGGTGCGGCCAAAAACACTGGAGCTTGTGGAAAAACAACTGGATACTATAAATTTAGATGCTATTTTGGATAGCGGCTATGTGGAGCAGCTTTTGGAGAAGCGTTGGGCATCCCCCTTTCCCCAATTGCAAATGACAGAAAGACCTGATAAAGCTGCCTCAGCTTTATTGGAGGGCAGAGTGGTATTGGTTATTGATAATACACCTGTTGTTGTGATGCTTCCTGTTACCCTAAATGTGTTTTTTCAGGCAGCAGAAGATTATTATGACCGATGGCAGATCATGAGCTTTATACGTGCCATACGCTATGTGGCGGCGGTAGTCGCCATTGCTCTACCAGGACTTTATATTGCTTTATCGGTGTACCATCCTGAGTTGATACCAACTGCCTTGGCAATAAAAATTGCCGCCACAAGGCAGAATATCCCCTTTTCTGTAGTGGGAGAGGTAATTATAATGGAGCTGGCATTTGAGCTTTTGCGGGAGGCGGGAATTCGATTACCTTCCCCCGTTAGCTCCACCATAGGAATAGTAGGCGGTATTATCATTGGGTCAGCAGCGGTAGAGGCCGGGATAGTCAGCCCAACGGTTGTGATTATTTCTGCCCTTACGGGGATTTGTTCTTTTGTAATTCCCAATATAGCCCTAGTTTCCGGATTGCGGCTTAGTAAGTATCTAACTATATTTTTATCTGCCATTTTCGGGTTATTCGGACTTTGGATTGCGTTGCTATTCATTCTAGCCCACTTGTGTAGTCTATCCTCCTACGGAATTCCCTTTATGTATCCCTTTTGTTCGGCGTCAGTCAATGATGATATAGATTGGGAGGATACCATCTTGCGGTTACCATTACAAAAAATGAAACGCCGCCCTATTTTTACAAAGCCATCAGCCAGGGGGCGGAAAGGGGGATCATAATTCATGTTTGCAGAAAACTATAAGATTTCAGTGCGACAACTAGAAATATTGCTGCTACTTTATTATTTTGGAACCACAGTTTTATTTTTGCCCAGTGATGCAGCGGTGGTGGCAGGAAATGCCTGCTGGATTGTTACGATAATATGGGGCGTTTTATCTTCGATTTTAGCTGTATTTCTGGTATATTGGGGAGAAAGACATCCTTCATACACGGCGGTAGAGTGGTATAAACATTCCTTTGGTAGGGTTATTGGCAAAGCCTTGGCCTTCGGGCTTGGAGGAAAGCTGATTTTTGATGCAGCAATGGAGTTACGCTTGTTCTGTGACGTGGTATCATCCTCTATGCTGCCAAGAACGCCCCAGTGGCTACTAATTGCTTTAACGCTATTTTTGTGCTGCTTGGCGGCCTCTTATGGGGTAGAATGCACCGCTAGGGTGGGAGAGATATTGTTTTTCTTAGTATTTATTCCCCTTATCTTTGTGTTGATTTTTGTAGCTATATCAGCGGGTTACAATCGTATATTACCTATACAATTCCCTGATTTTAAAGAAATGAAAGGAAGTATGCCATCGTTTGCCCCTTTACTACAAGGGTTTATGGTGTTCTTTTTCATTTTTCCGAGTTTGGAAAAAAGGAAACATATAAAAAGGCGAATTTGGCTGACTTGTATTTTTGCCACAGCAGTAATATCCGTTTTGGTTTTTTTATCTCTTGCAGTTTACGGATCAGAGGTTTTGGCTGAAAAGCTCATGCCTACCCTTCAAATGATGGAAAGAGTCAGCTTTTCTGGGATCTTTTTAGGACGCCAGGATTTATTTTTAATTTGGTTGTGGATGGTTACAACGTTTTTGTATGTGTCAGGAATGATATTCTTTGGTATTGAACTTTTCAATCGATTATTTCGAACAAAAAAAATAACCCGAAATCGTTGGCTAATTTTATTAGCACCACTACTGTTTATCGTGGCGCTGTTACCTCAGGATATGGCGGGGGCATATTGGCTTAGAGCAGGGGTGGCACCATGGCTGAGTGGTATTTTTTTCATACTTCTGCCGCTTCTAATGCTTTTTATAGATGTAATGAAAGGGAGGGGTAGACATGAATAAATGGAAGTTGGTTCTGATTACAGTGTTGCCCCTTTTTATTACCACAGGCTGTTGGGACAAAAGAGACCCTGAGGATCGAGAATATATGATAACCATGGGGGTAGATAAGGGAGAAGCCGGATATACCATATCCTTCGCACCTGCAAAGACGGAGGATCGTGAGCCTGAAAAGATGGTATGCCAAGGAAAAACTTTAGCTGATGCTATTGCTTTCAATGACAGTCGAAACTCGCGGAAAACAGAGTTGGGACAATTAAAAATGATTGTTTTTGGAAGAGGTATTTTAGAGGATAAAGAAATGTTGAAGTCTTTACTGGAGGAGCTAAAACGTAGTCAGGATATTTCCAAAAAAGTGACAGTTCTGGGAACGGAATCCACGGCAGAGGCGTGTATAGATGCTATGTTAGAGCAGGATGATGGCACAGGCCTCTACCTTTGGGAATTTTTTAAAAACACCGCAAAGGAAGTTGGCGTGACGAAAGGTCTGGATATGGACACCTTTTTTACAGAGCTAAAAGAGCGCAAAGGTTCCTGTGTTTTGCCAAGAATTCAACCAGAGGAGAAAGGGCTCTATTTAGGCGGTGGTGTTGCTTTGACTGATACGAAGTTGCTTACTTTTTTGGATGAAAAAGAGGAGCAGGGTTACTTGCTTTTGCTGGGAGAAGCTGAAGGTGCGGTGATAGATGCCCAGTCTGATGGCAAGATAATCCCATTGAAAGTTTCTCGCAGTCATGTAAAATATGATTTTAACACCCAGCAGGATGGAACAACCACCTGTAATATTCATTTGCGTTTGTATGGAGAACTTCTGGGAAATACCAATACAGATGCATTTAGCGAAAAAGGATCCAAGAAAATGGAAGATTTTTTTAATGAGATTGTAAAATCAGAAGTAGAAAATACACTAAAGATTGCCAAAGAGCATAATACAGCAGAGTTTCTTGGTTTGGCAGTGCGTTTACGCCGTGAAAATCCCCAGTACTCAGGTGATTTTTGGAAGGATGTAACAATTACCATAGAGCCGGAGATGAAAATTCGAGATACTGGAAGAATTCGTTGATTAAAATATGTAAAAAATGGTAATCATCCCTTTAACAAAGAAAAAAGGGTGAGGGTATGGAGAGAATATATGAATTTGGAAAAATAGTAAAGGAACTTTGGAAAAAAGAGAAGTGGTACTGGTGTGCCGCCGTTGTGATTGGTGTTTGTTTTAGCGCAGCATTTGGCGCCCACTGGACCAAGGGCTATTCCCAGATGATTCAAGGGGGAATCTCTGCTAAGGTTGTACGCTTTCATGTATTGGCCAATAGTGACTCTGATGAGGATCAGGCACTGAAATTAAAGGTAAGGGATCAGGTGTTAAAAGAGTATGGCCAGCTTTTATCCACTTGTGAAAGTAAGGAAGAAACTTTAGCTGCTTTAAGTGCTGCAAAAGAAGAAATCTGTAAGACAGCACAAAAAGAAGTTATTGCGCAGGGTTATAGTTATCCGGTAAGGGTATCACTGGCCCGTGAAGAGTTTCCTTTTAAACGCTATGATGATTTAATTTTCCCTGCAGGGGTTTATGACGCCTTACGCATTGAAATTGGTGAAGCTGAAGGCCATAATTGGTGGTGTGTACTCTATCCACAGATGTGCTATGTTGACGCATCTTGGGGGTTTTCCACAGGGGAAAGTCACCAAAGATTGAAAAACACATTAACCGATGAGGAGTTCTTAGTTGTTACTGCGATGGAGCAGGAGAAGATAACCCCCAAAATAAAATTCAAAGTTGTGGAATGGTGGCAAGAAAGAGAGTAAGTTTTTTTGAATTTTGTGATTCCCTCTCACAAAAAGAAAGCCCCTAACAAGCCTATTAAGTTAAAAGGGCTTGTTGAGGGGGGAAGAAACTGCTTTTATATATAAAACCGAATAAAATAAGCGGATATACTATTATAAAAAAGTATATCCGCTTTTATTTTGCAATAATAAACTTATGATGTAGACCATTTTATAGAAGAACATTATAGCAAATAAATATGGTATGCTTTTAACCAAAGGTAACTACAAATTTCCCCATAATAAAGAAAATTACAAGGATATGCAGTAGGGCCGTTAGGGTAAAAACAAAGATAAAGTCCATGTGGCGTGTTTTATGATGCTTGAACATCATAGCCAGCAAACCACCCAGGCCGCCACCTAAGATTGCCATGAGATAAAAATTCTTTTCCGGAATTCTACGTTTATGATTGATGGCAGCTTTTTTATCAAAAGCCATGGTTCCATACATAATGAGGTTTATCAAAAGATAATAGCCCACTAGTATGGCAAAGAATATGCCATTAAAATGCATCTCGTTCATAAAGTTATCTCACCACGTTTCTCCAGTCCAAATCGCCTCTATCCAATGCCAATAAGAGCACCTCTGCGGTGGCCAAATTCGTGGCAACGGGGATATTATGCATATCACACAAACGGAAGATGGAGTTGATTTCAGATTCATAATCCTGTGGAGAAACAGGATCTCTTAAAAATATCATAACATCAATATCGTTATTTACTATTTGCGCACCCATCTGCTGCTGTCCGCCTAAACGGCTGGAGAGATACTTATGCACAACCAAATTTGCGGCCTCCTCAACAAGACGACCTGTGGTGCCCGTTGCATAAATGTCGTGTCTACAAAGAATATGCCTGTAGGCAATACAAAGATTTTCCATTAATTTCTTTTTATTATCATGGGCGATCAAACCGATATTCATAACAATCCTCCCTCAAACAATGATTTTGTTTCTTTTTTTCTTATGTTTAAAACCAACCCGACAGCAATCATATTTGTCCACATGGAGCTGCCGCCGTAGCTGACAAATGGCAGGGACATACCAGTATTCGGCAAAATACCAAGGGCAACACCGGCGTTTACAAAGGTTTGAAATGCAAACATTCCGGCGATTCCCGCCACTACTAACTGACTAAATAAATTTCTGGATGATATTGCTATTACTATACAACGAAATACAATAAAAAGCAAGACTCCCAAAACAAATATACAGCCGATAAATCCAAATTCTTCACCGATGACAGAAAAAATAAAGTCATTATGGGGCTCAGGTAGGTAGCTTAATTGGTTCAGTGTACCGTTAAAAAGTCCCTGTCCTGTAAACTGCCCAGAGCCAATGGCACTAATGGATTTTTCCGTCTGATAGTAAAGACTTGCATCTCTTTTTGGATCTACGAAAGAGAGCACACGGTTAAACTGATGAGGCTCAAAAATTTTATCCATAATCAGCGGGTGATCTCTGGCAACATCCCATAGGATGAATACAATTAGGGGCACTGTAAGGATGGCCACATTTCGTATAAAGGTATAGCTAAGACCTGCCACAAATAGCTGGATGCAAAAAATTGCAATGAGTACCATACTTGCAGAAAGGGCAGGCTGCTTTTGGATTAACACAATGGGAATCATGATATAAGCGAAAAGAAATCCCAAAAAAGGCAGGCTGTTTATCTTATTGTAATTCAATTTAATCATTTGCGCCATACAAATAATCATCATTATTTTGGCAAATTCTGATGGTTGTATGGTCAAGGGGCCGATGGCAATCCATCTTACTGCACCTTTTGCACCAGTACCCAGCAAAAGTACTGCTAAAAGCAAAAGCAGATTGAAACAATAAATTGGGATATGAAACTGAGCAAAATATTCATAGTCGACATTTGCCGCAACCAGCATCAATAGTATACCAATGATAAAAAACGCAGCTTGCTTAATCACAAAGGTAGTGCTTTCCCCTAGGTTTATGTGGGTGGCACTGGATATTGCAATCAACCCAAATAAGGTGAGAATTGCAATGGCAACCAAAAGGGGCAAATCAAAATTTTGAACATACTTTTTCCATTCCATGAATCAATTTCCTCCAACCGGGGATAAGCCCCGTATTGCTGAAACAAGGAAAGCCGAGGGAATAGGGGCAAAGTTGCACTCCTTTCTCGGCTCGCTTGTATTTTTAATCCTGCATCTTGCGCATGCTTTTAATGGGAATATTTGCATACAGAACAGGAACAGTTCCGTTATTTTCTTCGGATTGGGTCTGTGTAATCTGGATATCCAGTTCTTCTTCGTCAATTTCCATATAGTTGGAAATCACTTTAATAATGTCTGTTTTCAACATTTCAAGAACCTGAGAGGAACAGTTTACCCTATCGTGAACCAGAACTAGTTTCAATCTATCTTTTGCAACGCTGCCGGAAGGCGGTGCGTTTTTCTTTTTAAAGAAGCTAAAGAAATCCATGGGGACACATCCTTTCGTTTGGATAGTAAGATTTTAATGGCGGAAAAGGCCTTTCAGCTTTTCAAAAAAGCTCACAGGCTCTTCTTCAAAGGTCATAATGGGAACTTCCTGACCTAAGATTCTTTGAACGATATTCCGATAAGCTTGTCCCGCTCTGGATTCCGGATTGGAAACCGCAGGTTCGCCTTTGTTTGTGGCAATGACAATTGCTTCGTCATCGGGCACAACTCCAAGAATATCAACCGCCAAAATCTCCGTAACATCCTCGATATTCATCATATCGCCTCTTTGTACCAAATCAATGCGCAAACGATTGAGAATGAGCATTGGGTTATTCAAACCATTTGCCTCTAACAGACCGATGATACGATCCGCATCGCGCACAGCAGAAACCTCCGGTGTGGTTACCACAACGGCTCTATCTGCACCGGCAATTGCATTTTTAAAGCCTTGTTCAATGCCTGCGGGGCAGTCGATGATAACAAAATCAAAGCCTTCCTCCTTTAAGCTTCCGCAAAGTTTCTGCATTTGCTCAGGAGAAACGGCATCTTTATCTCTTGTTTGGGCTGCTGGCAAAAGAAAAAGTCCGTCATAACGCTTGTCCTTAATCAATGCTTGCTTCAGGCGACAGTTCCCCTCTACAACATCCACTAAGTCATAAACAATTCTATTTTCCAAGCCCATAACAACATCCAGGTTGCGCAGACCAATATCAGCATCAACTAATGCAACTTTTTTACCCAATACCGCTAAACCGCAGCCAAGGTTTGCGCTTGTAGTTGTTTTTCCTACACCGCCCTTACCACTGGTGATTACGATTACTTCACTCATCTATGTTCCTCCTAATCCAGAAGTCAAATTTTCTTTCTCCCAAACGTATTTATATAGGGAGCTTCGTATATATTACTATATTAACAAAAACTAGCAAGATTTGCATCCATTTTTTTTAGTAAAAACAGAAAAGATCTCCTATTTTACGACAGCGCCATGACGAAAATTTGCCCTTCTTGTACAAAAGCGTATTCTGGAGACTTAATTCCTCGTTTATTCTCATCGGGGAATCGGGTAATGATGTCACCAATTCTTAATTGAACGGGTGCCATATAAACAGCAGCGATAAATGCATCAGACATTCCTTGGCATCCTGCGTGTGCCATGCCTTTTAATTGGCCCAGTACGATAATGTTTCCCGTAGCCTTCAATTCTGCACCAGGGTTTACGTCACCTATAATAACAACACTTCCGTCAAAATCAATTCTTTGGCCATTTCGCAAAGAGCCTTTATGAAATTTTGTTAAATTGTGAGGCGACATTTCCTTTTCCAATAAATTGGTTAAATGCAAAAGCTCGTTATTTTCTGTTTTCAGAAAAGTGATTTCCATTGTTGTATGCTCTGTTATGATACCAAGCAGCCGCTGTTCTTCCTCATCGGAGAAAGTGCGGCCTTTAAATGCCAGAGAGGTTTTCACGTTGTCAAAAAATTTTCCTGCTTCTTGAACCTTTTTATCTAATTGTTCGCAAAGAACTTCAAACGGTGCATCCTCGTCAAAAAGTACGGTTACCCCGTCTTTTGTTCCTTTAAATATTACATAGTTTTCTAAATTCATAATACCCTCCTGTATCATTGTGTCATAACAGTCTGTAAATTGGTATTTTCGGGAGTATAGTCTAACCCTAGATATTTTGTAACAATCGCCTTAGCAATTTCTGGCGCCGGTGTACCACTGCCTTCACCAAAGGGAATTAAAACGGTAATGGCAATTTGAGGGTCTTCATAGGGCGCAAAGCAAACCAACCAAGTATGGGAACTTCTGGTTTTATCCTCCTCGGCGGTTCCTGATTTTACGGCAACATTTACAGGGAAATCGCTAAATGAGTGGCGCAAAGTACCTCTGGTGCCCGATGCAACCTGATACATACCTTGATAAACCTTCTTCAGGTTTGCAGCTTGAAAGGTCTTTATATTTTCAGCAACTTCATCTGTTTTGTAATACAAAGAGCCATCAGGATTCTGCAATTGGTCAATCATATGCAAACGGTACAAAGTACCTCCATTGGCGAGGGTTGAAATATATTTTGCGATTTGCGCAGGGGTATAGCTGTTTACCGACTGCCCAATGGCTGCACGGATGGTATCACCATCTGTCCAGCGGGTTTGACTTGTGGTAGCATCGGGGTTAAAGGTTTTTACGATGCGTTCCTTGTAGTAAGGTGAAGCCATGGTAGGAGCATACTCGTCTAATTCCAAGCCTGTTAAGGAGTTCAAACCGAATGCAGCCATATATTCATTTAAAGTAGTAATACCTGACTCTGTTGTGCCATCTTTTGCATTGCCCATACGGAAGGCTACTTCGTAGAAAAAGTAGTTACAGGATACCTCCAGAGCGGATGCTACGTCTAATAGGCCATGGGTTCCTCCGTTGTTGCTGTAAAGCCAGCAACGAGCGTAGGGCGTTCCTGCATCTTTAAAGATGCCCCCATCTCGAATATAGGTATTGGGAGTGATTACACCTGTTTCCAGTGCCGCTAAGGCTGTTACCATTTTAAAGGTGGAGCCAGGGGCTTTTTTCTGCTTTAACGGACGGTTTACCAAAGGGGTATTTCCGTCCTGTAAAAGGTCGTTATAGTAGGAATTATTGAAGTTGTTAACCAACTGGTTGTTATCATAGGAAGGATAGGATACGCTGGCTAAAACCTCACCAGTACCTACCCTGGTCACAAAAACAGCACCTGTACAAGGATCCAAAGCTGTATCTGCAGGACTGAATTCACCACTGTTTAATTTATTCAATACCATAGTTAGGGGAGAAATATGACCGTTTTGCAGGGCGGATTTTTCCTCCTCTGTGGCAGTTAAAGTGCCTTGTTCGATGGCTACCAGAAGTGCTTCTCTTGTAGAGAAAGTGCCTCGAGCCACGCTATCCAACAAATAGGCCTGCACTCTGGAAATGGCGTCTTCATCTTCCTTGGAGAAATCGGGGTTTGCTGCCATAAAACGTTCAAATACCTGTTTTTGCACACCATCAGTAGACCGCATAAGCTTTGCGGCAGAAATATGATTTGCCTTTATCATAGCAATATACATATCAATGATGGAGACTGAATTTTTTCCTGAGTGGGTCAAGTTACCGATGATGGATTTGCGTAATTGAGCTTCTAAGGTGTCGTAAGCCACTTTTTGCAGTTCGCTATCCAACGTTAAAAAGATATCCTTACCCGGAGTGGGATCGGTGGAATCAATGACGCTCATACGGCGCCCTTGGTTATCTACTTCTATGGAAACCTTACCATCAGTACCGTTAAGCTGACGCTCGTAAAGCTTTTCAATGCCCGTTTGACCTACGATATCCGTCTGGGTATAGATAGGATTACCGTCTGCATCTAGATCATTTTTATACAATGCATAATCAGCTTCCGTCATTTGGCGGATATACCCCAAAATATGAGCAAAGTATGGCCCATTGGTATATTCTCGTAAGGAAACGGTATCCACAAGAACATTGGGGAAAATATCTTGATTTTCTTCCACATAAGCCAAGGTTTTTTCGCTGATATTTGTAGCAACAGTAACGGATTTATATTGCTGATACCGTTGGAGATACAGAGAATAGCGTATTCCTAAGGTGTCTCTTACAATATCCGTAGGTAAACCCTCGGGTAGACCGAAGTAATCCCGTAAGTAGTCCAGCGTTTGAAGAGAATCATAGCGAAGTTCTTCATCCTTCATACCCATACTTTCTTTCCAGTTTTCTTCTCTGGTTTGATTTTCATTAAATTGCAAGGTATAGGGGTATTCTCTTGCCAAAGGAAGTTCGTCAGAAGGGGTTTCGCCGTTTTCTGTTAACTTCAGTGCAAGGGTTAAAGCCATGATGTTTTTGTCACTTAAAGAAATACAATATGAAACATATGCTCTTTTCTGTGCCATGGTATAGGCAGCAGGAGCATGATATTTTTCAAATAAATAATTAAGGACTGCGCCAGCACCATCATCCTTTATTGCATCAGGAATCTTTTGAGATTCGTTCCACGACTTTTCTGCTTTTTTCTGTTCCCGTTCCGTGCCATCAAAGGTAAAGCTGTATGGCGCAGATGAGGAGATTGGCAACGTATCTAAGGGAGTCGCTCCCTTTGCCCATAATTCCTTTGTTAATGCAAGAATCAGATTTTCTTTATATGCTGTCAAATCAAGGCTAATACTATCATCAATTTGAACAGAATATGCCACGGTATTGGTTGCCAAAGGCCTGCCGTAGCGGTCGTAAATATTTCCTCTGGGTGCAGGGACATTTACAGTTTTGGATACGCTGGCAGTGATGGAAGCATCATATTCTTCGCCATGGATGATTTGCAAAGAGAATAAACGCAGTAACAATATGAAAAAAAGCATAAAAATTCCGCAGAGTAATACGAAAATTCTGCTTTTACATAGTTCACGAAAATGGTCTAAATAATGTCTCATCGGTTCCTCCTATTGAAACAGACGAATATTCAGGAATTATTTATCGGTGGTGTATGCGACACCGAAGGAAGGTATCCTGTTTCAAAATTTTATGCCTAGAATAGACGGTATCTGTATTTTTCTTTCAATTCCAACCACTCGTTGATGCCAAATAAAACCCGGTAAATGGGCACTGTAACAATTGCGCTGTAAACAATGGTAGGAAGAAGTACTTTTAGTATAAAGAATAAAAGATTTCCGTCCTTACGTAACAACAGTTCTGTGATAAAGTGAATAGTCTCATATGCCCCTGCAGCGAAGGTACAAAAAATAATGGGCAGGAGATAATTTTCTCTATAGAAATTCTTTTGGCTTTTTCCAATAAAAAAGCTAATACACAAAAATAAAAGGAGGTAATAACCTTTGGCTGTACCAAAAAAGATATCAAACAACAGCCCTGTGCAGATGCCTGTGATACAGCCCTCCTTACTGCCTCGCAAAAGGGCATAAGAAACAACAATAATCAATGCGGTATTAGGAAAAATTCCTTGGATAGCAAGATATTGAAATAGAGTTGTCTGCAATATGAAATTAATCAATACCGTAAGGGCTGTAACAAGGATTCTCAAGGGTTTTCCTCCGTTGTGTTTTTATCTATAACCAAAAGTGTGCCCAAATGTTTTAAATCAACAAAGGGCTCGATGATTGCATACTTTGTCAACCCATTGGCATCGGTTTCAATTTTTGTTACTTTGCCAATGGAGAGTCCCTCGGGATAAACCTCGGAAAGCTGTGATGTTACAATTTCATCACCCACTGCAATTTGGGCTTCGCCGTCGATATATTCCATCTTACATAGGCCGTTGTGCATCAGGGTGTAATCACCCTTTACAACGCCTAAATCACCGGTGCGCAGACTCATAGCAGGTACAGCGCTTCTGCTGTCTAATATAGATTGGGCTTTGGAATAATTACTTCCGCTTTCCAGTATTTTACCAACTACGCCACCGGGGGCAATGAGTATCATATTTGCTGATACCCCATCTGCTGTGCCTTTGTCAGTGGTAAAGGTGTTGTACCAAACACCGGGATTTTTTGCAATAATCTTTGTTCCTGTACTTTTGTAGTCAGGATATTTCTGTGCAATTTTAAGCAATGCGGATAATCCTATGTTTTCTTTTTTATATTGCTCCAAGCGTTTGCTTTCATCCTGTAGTTTTGCCAATTCTTCTTTTAACTGAGCATTTTCCTCTAAAAGAGTGGTTTTATCCTTAGCGGAGTCTGAAGTGCTTTCTACCCAATTTCCGATACCTGTTGTGATATCCTGAAAAGGCGTAACAACAAAACCAACAACGCTTTCCAGCAAAGTGGCATTCATGTTTTTTCCGCCTGCAAATAATGCGATAACAGTTATGATGATGATAAAACCAGCAATAATTTTCTTTTTATGTTCTTCCCATAATTGAATCAAAGTGAAACGCTCCTTCAAGGCTAGGGGTTACCCGCAAATTTTTCGATTAAAAGAGTGCTTTTCTGGGAGAGATCAGCACGGATTTTAATTTGTCTATGTGCTCCAAAACAAGACCTGTACCCATTGCAACACAGTTGAGTGGTTCATTTGCAATATGAACGGGCATTCCAGTTTCGGTAGAAATCAGTCTGTCCAACCCTCTCAGTAAGGCGCCGCCCCCTGTTAGTGTGATTCCCAACTCCATGATATCGGCAGCCAATTCCGGCGGGGTTGCTTCCAGTGTTTGTTTAATGGTTTCTATGACGGAGTTTACCGGTTCACCTAATGCTTCACGAATGTGAATAGAGGTGATTTCAATGGTTTTGGGCAAACCGCTGATTAAATCTCTACCGCGAATTTCCATCAATTCTTCTTTTTCCAAAGGATAGGCAGAGCCGATGGTAATTTTGATTTCCTCCGCTGTACGATCACCAATGGCAAGGTTAAATTCTCTTTTAATAAAGTTCACTATAGCATTGTCCAAGGCATCTCCGGCTACCCGTAAGGAGGTGCTGGTAACGATTCCACCAAGGGAGATTACGGCTACCTCGCTTGTACCACCGCCGATGTCAACAACCATGCTGCCTGTGGGGTCTGCAATGGGAAGCCCTGCACCAATGGATGCAGCCATTGGTTCCTCAATCAAATAGGTGTCTTTATCCTTAGAGCCTGCAGCGATGGCTGCCTCTAAAACAGCTCTTTTTTCCACTTCTGTAACTCCGGAAGGCACACAAATTACAATGCGTGGTCTTGGTCCAAACATGGAACGAACGTATGCCTTATTGATAAAATAACGTAACATCGCCTGGGTTACATCAAAATCTGCAATAACACCATCTTTCATGGGGCGAATGGCAACGATATTGCCGGGTGTACGACCAATCATGTCTTTTGCTTCATTTCCCACGGCAAGAACCTCTTTTGTTTGTGTATTGATGGCAACAACTGAAGGTTCATTTACAATGATGCCTTTTTCTTTCATATATACCAATGTATTAGCGGTACCGAGGTCAATACCCATATCCTTAGAAAACATTTTAAAGCCCCTTTCTATTATAAGAGAAACTGTTCAACACAGATTTCATTGTTGGCAATAAGTAATATTTCTATAAAAGCCTTATATTCTATCATAACTCTTTTTATCAATCTTTTCAATAAAAATTGACTTCCATTTTCACGAAAAGGGCTCTTTTTCTAATCTGTAAAAAACGACAGAAAAAAAGCCGCCAGGCGGCTATGATAATTACAGCTTACGGTATACCATGAATGCAACGAAAATGCCAATAATTCCCGCGATGGTAAATCGAATGGTAATGGCAAACTGTAGGGTAAGCACGCCGATATCAAGAACCAGCGGAGAGGTAAGCCCAAACTTGTTGCCGTAGGTCAACCAGCTTAGCGCAGGCACGTCTGCAAAAAGGCTGCCAATAAATCCTCCAAGAACAACGCCGGCTAAAAGAAATAAAACCAGCACCCAAACATTTTTTGTTTGCCCCTTCAAAATTGTCTCCCCCTAACTTCTTTTGAGCGATGCAGCAACATCGTAGAACAGAATATTTCAATCTGCTACTCATTGCAAGATATTATACCATATTTGGAAAATAGGGTAAAGGGAACAAAAAAATAAAAATCTATGAAAAAGAACTGCTATAAACCTATCGTTGGATAGCGCCCTGATGCATTCTATTAAATTATTTGCTAATTCCAAAAGAACCTCGTATATTTTCTATTAGATTTATTTGCTGCTTCGCAGGGTGAAGTCCTTCTTTAAGCCAATCTATAAAGGTGTCAGGAGTTCTCTCCTCTAATCTTGAACGTATTAAGTATTTATCGATGAGATATCCTGAAAACATAATTCTACCCAGAACATAGACTCTACCATCTAAAGTAGCATGGGAATTAAATTGCAGTAAGTCAATAAAAGAAGCCCCTTTCTATAAGTTTTTCAACTTACAAAAAGGGGCTATCTAATACGGATTAATTATTCAGCTTTTGCTTCTTCCTTTGCAGGAGCTTCTGCTTTGGGGGCTTCTGTTTTAGGAGCCTCCGCCTTAGGAGCAGCCTGAGCAGGAGGTGCGGGTTTTTTGCCCGTAATTACATTTTTCGGACACTTATTCGCACAAATACCGCAAGCTTTACATTTATCGTAATCAATGACTGCCAGGTTATCAATTACATGGATTGCGTCAAAAGGACAATTCTTTTCGCAAATTTTACATGCAATACAACCAACGGAGCAAACCTGCATTACGTTTTTGCCAATGTCCTTAGAGGAACACTGAACTTTAACTTTATTCTTAGCAGGCAGAAGCTCAATGATATGCTTAGGGCATGCGGATATGCATTTACCACAAGCAACACATTTGTCTTTATCGATTACTGCAATTCCATCTTGAATTTCGATTGCATCAAAAGCACAAGCTTTTTTACAGCTACCAAGTCCTAAGCAACCATAAGAGCAGCTTTTTGCGCCGCCGGAAGCTAATTGAACAGCCATGTTACAATCATCAATACCAAAGTATTCATATTTTTCTTTTGCTTTTTCGCAGGTGCCACCACATTTAACAAATGCTGCGATGGGGACGGAAGCAGAAGCCTCAACACCCATAATTGCACCTACTTTTTCAGCAACAGCAGCACCACCAACGGGACAACCGTTTACAGGTGCGTTTCCAGCAGCAATTGCACTTGCAAGACCGCCGCAGCCGGGGAATCCACAGCCACCGCAGTTTGCGCCGGGGAGAACCTCTAAAATTTGAGTAATTTTAGGATCCTCTTCTACTTTGAAAACCTCACCGGCGATGCCAAGGCCTGCGCCAAAAACTACACCAAGTCCACCGATACTAAGGACCGGATACATAATATTTAATATGTCCATTTTTGTCACCCTCCCTGCATTAAAGTTTGATCAAGCCGGAGAAGCCTAAGAACGCGATGGACATAAGGCCTGCTGTAAGCAGTGCCAAAGGGAACCCATCAAAGGCCTTCGGTGTATCATTGTCTGCGATTCTTTCACGGATACCTGCAAACAGAACAATCGCCAAAGCGAAGCCTGTTGCACCACCAAAACCGTTTAATACGGATTCGATGAAGTTATAGTTCTTTTGCATGTTCAAAACGGCAACACCCAATACTGCACAGTTTGTTGTAATCAAAGGAAGGAATACACCCAGTGCTTGATATAGCGCAGGAGCAGCCTTTTTTAAGAACATTTCAACGAACTGTACCAGAGATGCAATAACCAAAATGAACGCAATGTTATACAAATAGGTGATGTTCAAGGGCACCAGAATCAGAGCATAAACAAGCCATGCTGCTGCGGCTGCCAAGGACATTACGAAGATAACGGCTACACCCATACCTACTGCTGTTTCAATTTTTCTAGAAACACCGAGGAAGGGGCAGATACCTAAGAACTGAGATAATACGTAGTTGTTTACGAAAATCCCGGCTAAAACCAATAAAACTAGATTCATTTAATTTCCCCTCCTTCTCAAGCTTTTTTCTTGTTTCTGAAATGATTTAAAGCAGCCATCAGACAGCCCAATGTAAAGAAAGCACCGGGAGCCATAACGAACAGTAATGTTCTGGGGAATGCTGCGGGAAGTACAGTGAAATCAAATAATGTGCCTGCACCAATGAATTCACGAACCAAGCCCAAAACACCTAAAGCAACTGTGAAACCAAGACCCATACCGATACCATCAAAGATAGCGGAAACGGGACCATTTTTGAAAGCAAATGCTTCTGCTCTTGCCAAGATGAGGCAGTTAACTACGATCAGAGGGATATAAAGACCCAAGGATGCGTTAAGGGAAGGAAGGTATGCTTTCAGTAAGAATTCAATGATTGTTACGAATGTAGCGATAACTACGATAAAGCATGGAATTCTTACTTTGTCAGGAATAATTTTTCTCAACATAGAGATAAAAAGGTTTGCGAAAATCAAAACCGCTGCAGTGGAAAGACCCATACCGATACCGTTAATAGCAGAGCTAGTTACAGCCAAAGTAGGACACATACCGATAACCTGCACAAAGGTAGGGTTTTCGTCAATCAAACCATTTTTAATTAATTTCAATGGGTTAGCCATTAATAAGCACCTCCGTTCGCAGCAAACCATTCCAAAGCGTCATTTGCACCGCTTGTTACGGCTCTGGAAGTAATTGTGGAGCTAGTAATAGGAACAACCTCGCCGCCATCCTTTGTTACAGCCAGTGTACCGGACATGCCTGCAAACTGATCGTAGAAGGAAGGATCGGTTGATTTTGCACCTAAACCAGGTGTTTCGGAGTGTTTTGTAACACGCAGACCAGTGATTACGCCGTCTGCATCAATGCCAACCATTGTATTTACAGCACCACCAAAGCCGCCAGGCTCAGTAGTGATAACAAAGCCGCCGTTGTCTGCTTTATATACAGCAGTCAAGGAACCTGTTAATTCTACATCTTTAATTTGTTCAAAGGAGCTTGCATCGGGCATAACTGCCTTCATGGAAGCTGATCTTGTTTGTTCTTCCTGCAATCTGATAGGTTCTGCAGTAATGGACTGAACCGCACCCAAAGCTGCCGCTGCAACGCCGGCGATAATCAGCAATACTATAGCAGGTCTTATGATCTCTTTTACGTTCATGCTTTTTTCGCCTCCTTTACTTTAGGCAGTGCACCAAAGATAGTAGGCTCTGTAAGTCTTTCGATCAGGGGCACAGTAAGGTTCATAATCAGGATGGAGTAGGATACACCTTCGGGATAACCGCCAAAAATTCTGATTAATGTTGTCAATAAACCACAGCCAAGGGCAAAGATAATCTGTCCCTTAGATGTTACAGGAGAGGATGCATAATCCGTTGCCATAAAGAACGCACCTAACATCAAACCGCCTGCAAAAATTTCATAAACAGGAACACGCAGACCTTTTCTGCCGATTAATGCGGTCAGAATAAAAACGGTTGCGATATAAATTACAGGAACTTTCCAGTTGATTACATGCTTTGCAATCAGATAGATTCCGCCGATAATCAAAGCGATGGCACAGGTTTCACCCAAACAGCCGCCGATATTACCAACCAAAACATCTGTAAAGCTTGCATCTGGCATTACGCCGCCCTTCAGATGTGCCAAAGGTGTTGCAACTGCTACAGCATCTACGCCGAAGTTACCGGAGGATGTCCAAGAGGTCATTTCGGTAGGGTAGGATGCCAATAAGAAAGCTCTACCGGCAAGTGCGGGGTTAATAAAGTTCTGACCCAAACCGCCGAAAAGCTGTTTTGCAAAGATAATTGCAAATGCACTACCTACAATCGCAACCCAAATAGGTGCAGCTGCAGGCAAGTTCATTGCCAAAAGCAAACCTGTTACAACAGCACTCAAATCGCTGATTGTAATGGGTTTTTTTAATAATTTTTGATAAAGCCATTCAAAGAAAACAGCGGATACAATGGCAGCAACCATCAGCATCAGTGCTTTCAAGCCGAAATAATAGATGCCCATCACGGAAGCAGGAACCAAAGCGATGATTACATCACGCATGATGCTCTGGATAGATTCCTTAGAACGTACGTGAGGGGTACCGGATACTACAAAATTAGCCATGTTTTATTCTCCCCCTTCTCAGTTCTTTTCAGCTTTGGCTTTTGCCTCTGCTTCAGCTTTCGCTCTTGCAGCTGCAGCCGCGGCCGCTTTTTTACCTGCTTCAATTTTCTTCACTGCACGAATGGACTGGGCAAGCTGACGCTTTGCAGGGCATTCATAGGAGCAGCTACCACATTCGATACAATCTAAGCCGTGGTGTGCAACAAAAGCGTCGCCATCGCCTTTAAGAGCCAAGAAATTCAGCATAAAAGGCATAAGTCCCATTGGACAGTGGTCAACACACTTGCCGCAACGAATGCAGTTTCTTTCTTCAGGAATGTATGCTTCTTCTTTTGTGAAGCAAAGCAAACCGGAAGTTGTTTTTACGGATGATACATCTAAAGTATACAGAGAAGGACCCATCATAGGACCACCGGCAATCAGCTTCACAGGAGGATTTTCCTCGTTAAAGCCGCCAATGGCATCAACCAAATCACGCAGGGTCATACCAATGCGAATTTTGTAGTTGCCAGGGTTTTTGATACCTTGTCCGGAAACGGTAACTACTCTTCTCATCAAAGGTCTACCTTTTACGATAGCTCTTTCAATTGCAAGAACAGTGTCCACGTTATCAACGATACAGCCTGCACTTGCGGGCAGAGCACCGGATTTTACTTCTCTTTTTGTAATGGCATAAATCAAGTGTTTTTCAGAACCCTGAGGGAACTTTGTTACCAAGGGCTGAACAACAATATTGCTGATGCCTTCACAAGCCTTTGTCATGATTTCAATTGCCTTAGGCTTGTTCATTTCAATGCCGATTACGCCTTTTGCATTGGGATGCAGTTTCAGCATAATCTGCAGACCTTTCACAATACGTTCTGGTTCTTCCACCATTAAACGATAATCGCATGTGAGGTATGGCTCACATTCTGCCGCATTGATTAAGATATAATCAATGGGATTATCCTTGGGTGGGTTCAGTTTTACATGGGTAGGGAAACCAGCACCACCCAAACCGACAACGCCTGCGCCCTTAATTGCCGCAAGAATTTCGTCGTTTGTCATTTTGGTGTAGTCTTTTCCTTGGTTCAGGCCTTCAATTTCTTCCATTTTGCCGTCGTTTTTCACAACGATGGATTTTACCATTACGCCGCCGGGAACAAGCATAGGACGAATGTCCACAACTTCACCGGATACGCTAGCGAAAATTGGAGAAGACATGAATGCGGGTGACTCTGCGATTTTCTGACCAACTTTTACATGATCACCAACAGCAACAAGAGGCTCACAAGGAGCGCCGATGTGCTGGCTCATGGGGTAGAACAACTCAGAGTTTTCCTTTGGGAGTATCACCTGAATAGGCTGCTCTGCGGACAGAGCTTTTCCATCAGGCGGATGAACTCCACGTTTGAACGTTAAAGCTTGCATATTATCCCCCTCTGTCAAGTGTTTTTTGCGCTTGGGAAGCGCGAAGATTAGTTATACCTTCAAGAAATGATAGAACTATACGTACAACAGCAGTATTTTAATACAAAAATGAAGTTTTCACAACATATTTGTAAAAAAAACTACAAAAGCTAATTATTGCGAAAAAGGTTTTATCAAAATCCCTCAATAAAAACATGGGTTCACCTTATTTTGTACGCATAGAAAAGGCATACAATCAATTTGTATGCTAAATATTAAGACCTACTTTAGTTTACTATTATTATCTAAAATTGTAAATGAAATATATTACCATAATTGGTGAGGCTTTTACCCTATTTTTTTAAGGCAATTAGACAAAAACAAAGTGTCGAAAACAGAAAACTCTTCACAACATGGCAGAAATGTAGCTTTTTTTTTAGTGGAAACTGTGATAAAATTAAAAAAGTGCCAAAGACGAGAGATACTTATTGTTAAAAATATAAGTGGAGAGGGTGATACCGTGGATTTATCCTTGCAGTTAGCACAAAAGCAAATTTTATCTCAAAGAATGCAGCAGTCTGTTGAGATTTTACAGATGAATACAATTATGCTTACGGAGTACATTCACGAGCTGACACAGGAGAATCCTCTCTTAGAATGGCAGGAGCTTTCTGATGAGCAGGCTGTGAAAGAGGATAAGCTGCTACGCAAGCTGGAATGGCTGGAAGAGGCAGATGAGCAAAATCGCAGTATGTATCGTGTTGAGCAAGAGGATGAGCGGGATGAAAGAGATTCCATCGGCAAGCGAGAGCGGGAGAGCCTTCGGGAATATCTTTTGTTCCAAATCAATATATTAAATGTGGATGAAGGAGTAAAGTGTGTGTTGCGCTTTTTGGCGGAAAGCACAGAGGAAAGTGGCTATTTAGAAAAGGGTGCATTGGAAGCTGCGGAAAAAAAATATCATTTAAAAGGTAGCTGCAGCGAAGATATCATGGGACTTCTTCAATCCCTTGATCCTCCGGGGGTTGGAGCCAGAAGTTTGCAGGAATGCCTTTTGATTCAGCTTAAGCAAAAGAATGCATCTCCCCTTGCCATTATTATGGTAGAAAAATATTTAACTGATCTAGCAAAAAATAGGATGAGCTATGTTGCCAAACAACTGAAAGTGACCCTTGAGGCAGCTAGGGAGGCTTTTGAAGAAATAAAAAGTTGTGAGCCAAAGCCCGGTTGTGGATTTTTAAGTGAAAAACCCGTAGAGTATATTTTGCCAGACGTATTTGTACAAAAGCAAGAAGGAGAGCTGTTGGTCACGGTAAATAGTTCCTCCTCTCCAAGATTGTTTATCAGTCAATCCTATTTGAAAATACTGCGAGAGGGCGCTTCTGACGATGCCAAAGAATTTATTTCTAATAAATTAAAGCAGGCGGAATGGGCAATTCAGTGTATTTCAAAAAGAGAAAGCACTTTGCTTGAAACAGCAAAATGCATTGTGAATCATCAAGAAGATTTTTTTATTCGTCCTGATGGGCAGATCAGGCCATTACGCTTAGCAGATATTGCCGAGTGCATGCAGGTGCATGAATCCACGGTAAGTAGAGCGGTAAGGGATAAATATCTCCAATGTGACAGAGGAATTTTTCCATTGTGTTCTTTTTTTTCCAAGGCATTGTCTTCGGAAGAAACAGGCACCATTTCCGCCGATAGCATTCAACAGAAAATTCGGTTAATGATTGAGGGGGAAAATAAAAAGAAGCCTTACAGCGATAGAGAGCTGACGGAAGCACTGCAAAAGGAAGGCATACAGATTTCCCGCAGAACTGTAGCAAAATATCGTGAGGGTATGGGCATTGCAGGAGCGTCGGGCAGAAAACGCTACGAGTAAGTTGTTAAGGGAGAGTTTTTATGTCGGATACAATTTTTCACATAAAATTAGATAAAGAAGGGCAGTCCCCTTTATATCAGCAATTGGCTGATGGACTTGTCAGGCTGATTTCCCAAGGCAGCCTTGCGCCGGACAGCAAATTGCCACCGATACGAAAAATGGCGGAGGAGTACGGCGTAAACAATGTTACGGTGGTTACGGCATATAAGCATTTGGAAAGCAAACAAATGGTTTATTCCAGAAAGGGCAGTGGAACCTTTGTATCCCCTTTGCCCGTTGAGGCAATTCCATCCCCCGTTGCCAAAGGGAATCTCCATAGCTTTGAAGTGGGAATTTCCTTTGATAAGGCAATTAATTTTGCAAATACATCATTGCCCCATGAGTTGTTTCCTGTCGATGCCTTTAAGAAAGCCTTTGATGAGGTTTTGGACCGGGAAAAGGGTGGGGCCTTTCGATATACGGATAGTATGGGGTATCAACCTCTGCGAGAACAGCTTTGTAGCTATATAGAAGCTTATGGCATTAAAACAACGCCGGACAGTGTACAGATCATATCAGGTGCCCAGCAGGGAATAGATGTAATTTCCAAGGCCATGATTCATTTTGGAGATGTGGTTTTTGTGGAAAGCCCCACTTTTTATGGTGCGGCAGGGGCATTTTTATCAAGAGGAGCAAAGCTAATTGAAATTCCCATGGAAAACGATGGTATGAAAATGTCGGTTTTAGAAGATTACTTGAAGCTGTACCGTCCAAGGTTTATTTATATGATGGCATATTTTCAAACACCTACAGGAATTTCTTATTCTTTGGAAAAGAAGCGCCGTCTTCTGGAATTGGCAGAAAGATATGATACTTATATCATTGAAGAGGATGATTTCTACGACTTTTATTATAGCAAAGAAGCGCCGGTGCCTTTAAAAGCATTGGATTATAAAAATAGAGTGGTTTATATTAAAAGTTTTTCAAAAATATTAATGCCCGGCCTTCGTATGGGTCTTATGGTCTTGCCCAAAAAGATCCACCAAGGGGTCATGGAAGCAAAATATACTACGGATATTTCCACCTCAGGCTTTATTCAAAAAGCCATGGAGCAATATTTTAAGGAGAATGGCTGGGAGGAGCATGCAAAAACCATGCGTGGTTTCGGCGGGGAAAAATACCGTCATACCCTTTCCTTTGCCAGAAAATATTTGGCGGGGAGAGCCAGCTTCTCGTTACCTAACGGAGGGGTTAGCCTTTGGATAAAACTGCCTGAAGGAATAGGTGCTGAGGCCTTTTGTAGCCGTATGCTGGAGAAGAATGTCATTCTTACCCCGGGGAGCCAATTTGAAATCAGCGGCAGAGACAGCGATCATATCCGTCTGAGTTTTTGTGGCTTGGAAGATGGTAAAATCGAGGTAGGACTAAAGCGTATGAGTGAAACCATTGATAACATGGCGATGAAAAAGCTGTTTTAGAAAACAAGGATACTTTTGGTTGAAGTTTATTTTGGAAAGACTATGGGTATGTCATGTATTGTCGAAGAAAACCTATCTGTATGTACACTGTTTGGCGGAGCAAGCTCCAAAGAATTAGTTGGGGGGTTGAGGCCAAATGAGTAAAAGCAATCTCGTTACAGCGGAGCTTATTGTTTTTTTAGACCTGATATTTTATGTACCTTTGGATATGGTTTGTCAGTAGAAAAAGGGAACTATTGGGGATTCTTATGTTTGATTTAAAGCGAAATTCTATATCATTTTTAGGGTCCTATTGAAAAGAAAAACATACATATTATTTGAGCGTTTTGGAAATATTAGTAAACAGTATGATCTGATATGTTCATATATCTGCAAATATTTTGTACTCTGTGGAACAGATGAAATAGCAAGGGTGCAAGTCTTGTTCAACATCCTATGGTTAATGCGCCTTTTACTTGACAAACGAAAAGGGACTTACTATAATCTTCTTAACTGAATGAATTGAAAAAAGCCATAAAAAGAAGGAGTATTTAACATCAGGCCGATACAGAGAGAAAACCAGTTGGTGGAAGGTTTTCAGGTGCCCGTTAAAGAAGCAGTCTTTTTGGATATTCACAGCTCTGCGGCGGAATTTACAGTATGCTGCGGCGCAGGCCGGCGTTAACGGCATGAAAGCGACGGCGTTATGCCGTAAGCAGGGTGGTACCACGGTTCAATCGTCCCTGATCCTTAGTGATCGGGGGCTTATTTTTTTCCAAAGAACAAATGAGATGAAATGATTAGGAGGAAATACAATGAAGTACATGGGTGTAAATGAAGTAAGAGAAGCTTTCCTTTCCTTTTTTGAGAGCAAAGAGCATTTGCGTTTGCAAAGCTTTCCTTTGGTACCCCACAATGACAAGAGCTTGCTGCTGATTAATTCAGGCATGGCGCCAATGAAGGCGTATTTTACAGGGCAGGAAGTTCCCCCCAGCAAAAGAGTAACAACTTGTCAGAAGTGCATCCGTACAGGTGACATTGAAAATGTTGGAAAAACAGCACGCCACGGCACTTTTTTTGAGATGTTGGGTGATTTTTCTTTTGGAGATTATTTTAAAAACGAAATTATCCCTTGGTCTTGGGAGTTTGTGACAGAGGTTCTGGGCATTCCCCAGGATAAGCTTTTTGTTACTATTTATGAAGAAGACGATGAATCAGGTGATATCTGGCATAACATCGTAGGCGTGCCTCGTGACAGAATCAAAAAGTTAGGCAAAGCCGATAACTTCTGGGAGCACGGCACAGGCCCTTGTGGCCCTTGTACAGAGATTTACTATGATAGAGGGGAAAAGTACGGCTGTGACAGTCCGGACTGCGGTGTGGGCTGTGATTGTGACCGTTATATGGAGTTCTGGAATCTGGTACTTACCCAGTTTAATGCTGAGCCAGATGGAACCTATACAGAACTTGCCCAGAAAAATGTTGATACTGGTATGGGCTTGGAACGTATGGCAACAATTTTGCAAGGTGTAGATTCTATTTTTGATGTGGACACAGTGAAATCTATTCGCGATGCAATCTGCCAAAAAGCCAATGTGGAGTATGGTAAAATTGCCAAAACCGATGTTTCTGTTCGTGTCATCACAGACCATATCCGTTCTGTAACGATGATGACTGCTGATGGGGTTTTGCCCTCTAATGAAGGACGTGGTTATGTACTTCGCCGTTTGCTTCGCCGTGCGGCACGCCATGGAAAACTTCTGGGAATTGAAGGAGAGTTTTTGGCAGAGCTCTCTAAATCCGTAATTGCATGTAGTGGTGACGCATATCCTGAGTTGGTGGACAAGCAGGAATATATTTATAAAATTCTTTCCATCGAGGAAAACAGCTTCTATAAAACCATTGATAACGGCATGGCAATCCTGAAGTCAGACATGGAAGAGATGAAGGAAGCTGGTCAGACAACAATGAGCGGTGACAAAGCTTTCCGTTTGTATGATACCTATGGATTCCCCATTGATTTGACAAAGGAAATCTTAGAAGAAGCTGGCATGGATGTGGATGAAGAAGCTTTTGCCGCTGAGATGAAACAGCAAAAAGAAAGAGCGAGAGCGGCAAGAGGGAAATCCACTTATATGGGAGCGGCGGAAACAGTGTATCATGAGCTTCCCGTTGAATTGGAGACAAGCTTTGCCGGCTATGATGTGAAGGAAGTTTCTGATGCCAAAATTGTTGCCTTGATTGCAAATAATGAAGTTGCAGGTGTGGCACAAAAAGGCGACAGTGTTTCTGTTTTCCTCAGCAGTACACCCTGTTATGCAGAAAGTGGCGGTCAGGTTGGTGATCACGGAACCATTAAAACTGCAAAGGGCCTTGTAACGGTAACAGATTGTATTAAGGTAATCGGTGGGAAAATTGCCCATGTAGGACAGGTGACTGAGGGTTCAGTTTCTGTTGACGAAAAGGCCGTCGTTACAGTGGATTGGGAAAGACGTATGGCAACGGCAAGAAACCATAGTACAACCCACTTACTGCAAAAAGCACTGAGAACTGTTTTGGGCACCCACGTGGAGCAGGCTGGTTCTTATGTAAGCCCTGAACGTTTGCGTTTTGACTTTACCCATTTTACAGCCTTGACTGATGAGGAATTGAAGGCTGTTGAAAAAATGGTGAATGATTCAATTTTTGCAAGCTATGCAATTGATACAGCTGAAATGAGTATTGAAGAAGCAAGAAACAAAGGAGCAATGGCTTTGTTTGGCGAAAAATATGGCGATGTTGTGCGTGTGGTTGACATGGGGGGCTATAGCGTGGAGCTTTGCGGCGGTGCCCATTTGACAAACACAGCCCAAGCAGGTTCATTCAAAATTCTTTCTGAAAATGGTGTTGCAGCAGGTGTACGCCGTATTGAGGCAGTGACAGGCAGTGAAGCATTGAAGCACTATCAGGCGCAGGAAGAGGAATTGAAAGAAATTTCTCGTTTGGTTAAAGCAACTCCTGATAAGCTGGTGGCTCGTGTGGAACAATTGATGGCTGAGCAGAAAGAAATGGCAAAAGAGTTGGAGAAGCTGAAAGCCAAAATGGCTGGTGGTGCCGTTGAGGATATTATAAATGCAAAAACAGACATCAAAGGCGTTGCAGTATTGGCGGCGGAAGTAAAAGATTTAGATGCCAACGGTATGCGTACCTTAGGTGACCAGTTGAAGAATAAACTGGGCAGTGGCATTGTTGTTTTGGCAGGTGGCGCAGCGGGCAAGGTGAACCTAATGGTAATGGCTACAGACGATGCTGTTGCAAAAGGTGCCCATGCAGGCAACATTGTTAAGGCGGCAGCAGCAGCTTGCGGTGGCGGTGGTGGCGGACGTCCCAACATGGCACAGGCAGGTGGTAAAGATGCTTCTAAGATTGGTGAGGCATTGGAAGTTGCAAAAGAAACCATTGCACAGCAAATAAAGTAATTTTAGGTGTCGGCGAAAGCGGCACCCTTTGAAGATAGTTTTCCTTCAGCTTTTTAAGTTGCCAGTAGCGAATGGATAAGTAAAAAACCTTGATAGGTGCCAAATATATTGGCACCTATTTTTTCGATATTACAAACCATTAAAAAATTCTTGAAGATTTTATAAATCTTCTGAGATATGCTTTTTGGGGGCATACTGTAAAGTAGAACAC
>JABNAD010000394.1_pt1 | contig 27811 bp, 17 predicted proteins | sample 7240381 | NCBI WGS metagenome assembly JABNAD01 (sample SAMN11332834, study PRJNA596920) | anaerobic digester metagenome | biome: digested sludge; isolation source: digested sewage sludge-derived enrichment culture grown on H2/CO2 | place: Germany: Goettingen
AACCGTATCCAGATTATCGCCATTTTTAAAGGCCGCCACCCCGAAACTGCAGGTAACCTGGCCGGCGGTTTCGAAGCGGTGTTCGGCGATAATCTGCTGGAGCCGCCAAGCCACTACCATCGCCGCCTCGCGCTGGCTGTCCGGGAGAATGATGACAAACTCTTCCCTACCCCATCTGGCAAAAAGATCGCTTTGATTGAGATTGCGCCGGACGATCCCGGTCAATTCCTGCAAAACCTGATCGCCGATCAGATGCCCAAAACGGTCGTTGATGGCTTTAAAATCGTCAATATCAAACATGATCACGGCCAGATTCCGGTCGGTTTCGGCGATACTGTCCGCCAGTCGGGCATATTCCTGATTAAATTTGGCTTTGTTATCGATCCCGGTCAAGGCATCGGTTTCGGCCATTTTTATCAATTCAATGGTATGCAGATATTGGATTCGTTTATAATAATTGACACTGTACGACGAAATACTGCTTAGCACAATGACGATCACGATGTGAATGATCGCAGCCAGAAAATCAGAACGATCGATTGCGGTAAAACTGACGCTGACAAAGACGAAATAGCCGATGCTGACAAACAACGCTGTAAAAATAGAAAATAGCCACCGGTTATTGATCAAAAAAATAGCCAGAATAATAATCATCACGCCAAAGGCCTGAATCAGGATATTCGGGTTGGGAATCTGGTTGGAGATATAAATAAACGACATGGCAATCATGATTTCCAGTCCGGTAAACCAATAGATCAGCGATTCATAGCGGGTGTCCCGCCTGACTTTAAAATACAAAAAAAGCATGGCGGCCAGCACAACACTGCGACTGATAAAGACCGCCCTGAAAGCATCGGCCGCAGTGATCAGAAAATACTCCGGGATGATAAACGAAAAATAAACCATGGCGGCTATGAGAATGGTAAACGACACATAATTGATATTCCTGGCAATTTCGGCATTATAAAATGCTTTTTCCAGTTCCTTATCCCGAAATTGCCCCCATTGAAGTGCCCCACTGGCGTTATTTTTTTTTGTTCCGACGGTGTTATGGTCTTCCATTGCAACCCGCTTTCCATAAATTTGAATAGTTGGGTCTATTCTACCATAATTTGGGGCGGGCTGACAGGCATTTTAATTCACGGTGGCGTCGTTGTCATAGCCCCGCTGTTCCCAGAAACCCCGGTAGTTTTCATCACTGGACAGTTCGATTTCACTGACCCAGCGGGCCCACTTATAGCCCAGTTTATCTTCGGCCACCACAATAAAGGGAAATCCCATTGACGCTGGCAATACCACGCCATTGGCTGCATAGGCCAATAAGATCTCCTGGTCTTTAATGGTGGCCAGCGGCAGCGAGGTGGTATAGCCATCGACACAGTGAAAAATCACGGTGGTGGCTTCGTCTTTAATGCCGGCATCAGCCAGCAGATCGGTGATCCGCACCCCTTCCCAGAGCACCGTGGCCTGCCAGCCTTCAACACAATAGAGGGTAATCAGGCGCTGCTCAGGTGCTTTGGCCAGGACCTGGTCATAGCTGAAGCTGACCGGCGTCTCAACCAGCCCGGTCAGCTTTAGCTGATAGCTGTCAAGCGCAACGGTTTGAATCCCGGCGATTGAATTATCCCGGGGGCCGATGGCCGGGTCCAGCCGGACCCCCTGATAGTCGCGGATTTCTTTTTCCTGATAGCGGTCGGCCGTCGCCTGGGAAACCCCATCTGGGCCGCCCTGGTTATTGCCTGAAAATAAGTTCATCGTACTGACCAGGTAAACCGTTATCGCAATTGCGATAACCGCCCCCACCACCATAATTGTTCGACGCATGGTCTGATCTCCTTTTACAAATTTACTTATATTGTATCCAATCTATGTCGTTATAAACACCGTAATAGGAACTCTCATATCGTTTTGTTGGCCGTTACTGCATTTCAGCGATCGATTCCTTTTTTGCAGCAAATTTTACTATCCGATGCCTTGCCCATCCCACCGCTTCTTTCATTTGAGAGCGGTGGGATGGGCAAATTAAACAGGTTAATAACCGCTACATACCCTTGTATTCCTCGGCGTTGTTTAACCGAACTGGTGGATAAATCTGTAAAAAAATTAAATTTTTTTATGGTTGTGCCGCCATTCAAATCGTGAACAAACAATATCACCAGCAATACGCAAAACTTTATTCAGTGGGTCAACAGCTGCCTTGCCCAATAAATAAACTGCTCAAGCGCGCATTCCCATCACCATCATTATCCGCCTGAAATCGGGTAGGAGGCTGACCATTAATTGATCAGCCGACCTCCCACACCACCGTACGTACCGTTCGGTATACGGCGGTTCCAGAGTTTACACGGTTACTTGCAGATAATAATCATAAAAGTTGGGATATCCTGCCCGCTTAAGGCGATCATTCGATAGGGTTCTCAGTAGGATTGGGCTATGGGCGGTTCGCCAATAGCCTTTTCTTGTGTTTGCCCACATCCAGGCCCGTTCTTCATCCAGTCCCAATCTCTTGAGATTGATAAATCGGGTTTTCACTTTCTTCCAGCGTTTCCAGACAACCATCCGGATCCGGCTTCTCATCCATTCATCCAGCGTTTTCAATATATTTTTCATATCCGCCAGCTTGAAATAATTGACCCAGCCCCGCACGATTTGCAGCAGTCTTTCTTTTCGTCTCTGAATTCCCATCCCATTACTGCGTCCGGTAATCTGTCGGATTTTATCCTTCAGCTTATCGATGCTCTGGGGGTGAACTCGCAACCTTCCCTGTCCCCGGTAGATATAGAATCCGTATCCGAGGAATTTTACTTTTGTGACGTTGGCCACCTTTGTTTTCTCCCGATTTATTTGAAGAAACAGTTTGCCTTCGATAAACGGTGCAATATTCTTAAGGGTTCGTTCGGCGGCTCTCCGGCTTTTGCAGAAAATCATCAGATCATCCGCATACCGGACAAAACGATGTCCACGGCGTTCCAGTTCCTTGTCACTTTCATTAAGCATGATATTTCCAAGAATTGGGCTGAGTGGACCGCCCTGCGGCACGCCTTCCTCGCTTCGCTCGAACACACCGCCTGACATGACGCCAGCGTTTATATATTTGTGGATCAGGGAGATGACCCGACCATCTTTGATGGTTTCAGACATAATCTGAATGAGTCGACTGTGATTGACGGTATCAAAGTACCTTTCCAGATCCATATCCACGACGTACTTATATCCGTCGGTGATATTTTTCTGGCTTTGTTTTAGGGCACCCTGAGCGCTGCGTTTGGGTCTGAATCCATAACTGTTATCTGAGAATTGTTGCTCGAATATCAGGGTCAACACCTGCATGATTGCCTGTTGGATCAGTCGATCCACAACCGTTGGAATTCCCAATTTTCGTGTTTTCCCGTTATCTTTTGGTATTTCTACCCGTCTGACGGGTCGTGGTTTGTATTTTCCACTTCGAATGGCTTCAATGAGTTCATTCCGGTTTTCTTTCAGGTAGGGCAGAAGTTCATCCACCTGCATCCCGTCAATTCCACCTGCACCCTTGTTTCTCTTAACCTGCTTGTAGGCCAGGTTCAGATTATCCCGGGTTATAATTTTCTCCAGTAGTCCATCCGTCTGCTCTTTTGTGTTGGTGATTTCGGTTTCAATTATCTTTGGTGACGCGCACACGTCTGCATATCTTTTCTGTTCCGCAGATATCTTTTGCAGATCGCCTTCATTTTGAAGTTTTCTGTGTTTTATTTTATCACTGTCAGTAATCTTCATTGATCTTCACCTCCTCTGGTTCAGCCCTTCCTTCGACATCTAAAATGTCTCGGTACTATGGCCTCGGCTGACTTCTCACGATAAATCTTATTTCAACCGTGTTTCATACTCTGTTTCCACACGTCCGTGAGATCTCCCCGGGTAAGAACGCAATCTTTCCTTCCATCCATCTGCCACATTTACATCATCAACTTCTGAGTAGTTTTGGGGCTTCGGTTTGTTATGCAACCTTACCCAGCTGATAATGCCTGATGTGATTTCTGTTCGTCAGACCGGAAGTTTGCCGCCGGCTTCCTTCAGATTCCCCGTCGCCGGGGACACCCTTGCCTTAAGCTATGCACTTGGCACTACCTACCCGTACTCGGGACTTTCACCCGTTAGATTGCGCCCATGCCGGGCGCACATAATAATACCGCCAACCCGAAACGTTCGGGTTGGCGGTATCTTTTTTTATGCTCTTTGCCTGATCAGATATAAGTTTATAAAATAATGTCAGGCACCGCTAGCACCAGAGGCTCATTTTAGACTTAAAAATATTTTTGTTTTAATGCTTCCAGCGTATCATATTGCCAGAACTCCTCAATAATCAGCTCCAGGGAAGCGGTATTCAGGTTTTCGATATTGACCAAATCTTTTTTTGACAGCGTACCAAATTTCTTTGTCAGCACTTTAACCGCCATTTTGGTTAAAGCACGTGTTTCCCCTTTTTCAAGGCCTTCTTCTATGCCTTCATTTCTCAAAACTTCTGCCAGTGTCATGGTTACTTCACTCCCTTCCGGATAGGTTTGTTCAATTTGTTTTAATACGGTGTTCAGTTGATCTTTTGATAGCTGGGGGCCAGCATTAAATATATAGCGCATACAGGTCTCGAAAATTTGTATCCCGGTTTCTTTTTCTTCCAATTCATTCATCGCCCGGGCTGCCCGGATGATGGTCTCCAGAAATTCCTGACTATTTTTTTTGAAAACATCTCTGAAAATGGAAAGGGCGATGGTTAATTGGGCATTTCCCCTGATGTCTTCATCGGTAAATTGGGACAGATCATAGATTTGATAGCGAAAGTTCGGGGTCATTTCTTTCACATTTTCCGGCAGATCATCATAATCGGTGATCAGATCTGCCAGCGTATCGCCGATCTCCCACTTATCTTTGCCATGATAAATCAGCAACGGGATGATCACCGGTATCTGTTTTTTATTTTCTTTAATGGCTTTCTGCTCCCAGATCTTGACCATGTAATTCAAAAGTTGCAGCACAACAGTTCGACTGGTATAGCTTTTGTGCTCAAAGAGAAAATAGAGATAGCCCTCCCGATTGTTGATCCTAGCCTGAAAAAGCATGTCGGAAAAAACCTCTTGCATCGTTTCATCGATATAACTGTCCTTCTGGATTTCGAGGGTCTGCAGATCGACAATATTCAAAACTGCTTCCGGAAGATAGTTCTGCATGAAACCTCTGGCGACTTCCACATTGGAAAATGTCTCCTTGAAAAACTTATCATGTGGGTTTTGTATCTTCATGGGATCACCTGCCTTTGAAATAATTATACTTGATGCACCTTTAAAACGCTATTAAAAAGAATCCGTTTCTGCCTGGTTAATCTGGTCATTTCCAGTATTATAAATTGCTGTCAGGCACTGCTGCTCACTTTCAGGGCTGTTTCAGGGCTACCACCAGTTGCGCCCAGATCGAATCAGAGCGCAGCGGTAGGACAAATATGGCGACGGTACTTTCTTCTGTCCACAATCCCACCCTTTTAATTTCTGATAGGCTGACTCCGGCGTGTAAAGGCCATCCTGGTCCTGTTTGGCGCTGATGATGGCGATCATTTCACGAAAACGCGGGTCGTCCCGCACAAACTGATAGTTGCTCAGGACGCCAGCGACGCTGACAATATCATACCAGCACGATGGTGCTTTCAGCTTGCGAAAGTCCGTCCCCATGTAAAACTGATACGGATGCTGCTCACGGCTGTTTTCCCACAGACTCAGTAGCGCATTAACAGCGGTAATCGCAGCCTCGGAATCCCGATACTCGGGAATGTATGACAATAAATCGGCCATGATCAGCGTTGCGTATGGGCAGCAATCGTTCTTTCTGCCCGGGCCGCGAAATTTGCCCAGTTCCGGCGAAACGGCGCAGGGGAATCCGTTATCACGGCATAATGATACCAGCTGGTCTACCCCCGGTTTGATCGCTTCCTGATAATTGATCCCGGCCTTTAACAGGGCCAGCAACAGCAACGGGGCATCACAAAGGCACCAGCTAAAGACATCGACACCCGCACCGCCATAGCGCTTCGGAACGTTAGTCTTTGATTGAAAGATCCCCTTCTCATCGCGATGCTTAAGTATTTGCGCGACCGCTTTTTTAATTTCCGGTACATCCAGGTCAAAGCCAAGATCCAGCAAGAACAACAGCTTGTGGATCGGCAAATCGGGATTTTTATGATTGGTCACCAGACTGCCATGAAAGTCGGCAACATCAGCAAGGTAGCCTTGAATGCGTTCATCCGCCAAGGCGGCCTTTCTGAGGTCGACCAGGGTCGCCTTTTCTTTGTTGCACAAATTGATCTGAATCGCATATTTCAGCCAGTCGTCGCTACGTTCCAGTAATTTTTGAACGTTCCTTTCAGCGTGACAGCCTTCTTTTTCCGGGTCGCCAAATTCGCCAACGCGAATGGCCTCACGGCGATTATCGGGATGATCAACGGCTTTCTTTTGTTCCATCTCAACCTGCCTTTATAAAAACTTGCCTAAACGACATGCTATCATTTTATCATATCTGCACCACTGATGAACAGGCTTTTGACTGGCCGGCCAGCCGGTCGATGACCTTTTGATCACGGAATCATCGTTTCAATCGGTTTTAGCAAATCAGTCCGGGAATAAGGGATTGTGATGGTCGGCCGACCCGACGCATAACAGGCCACCTCATACTGATTGAAATAGACACAGACCCCGGCATCGGTCAAATAATATTTGGCCGTCGGACCCAATTGTTCATAAACATCATTGAGATCGACATCTTTTCGATTGAGTTTGCTAAATTCACTAGTCAGTTTTGATTTTAGCTGGGATTGATCAATGCTTAAGAGATCCCCAAGCTGCAATTCATCGCCGGTTTGGGTATTAAAGGTATGGGCGGTAAGTTCGTGATAGCCATGAGTTGAACCAACAAAGTTGGAATATACATCCTGCTGCAGGGACAACAGGTTATTTTTATTATAAACCTCTTTACAGCTTACCTCCATCTGACTGCGGGTATTGTATTTCATATGTGATTCTTTCAGGGTAGCCGAGTCGTTATTCCAGTAGTTTAGCGCTTTTACGGTAAACGCCGGGATTTTTGCTTTCCATTCGTTTTCTAAACCGTCATAGGTCGCATTGATGGCCGCCAGGGCCGGGGTGGTGTCAGAAAAAACCGGACGCTGATAAGAAAAGTTAACCGTTTTGTAATTGTAGGCCGGGTCATAGATGGCATCCTGATAGGTCACCTGCAGCGGTACATTGATTCGCTCGACAAAGGCGCGATCCCCCGGTCCCTCGGGCGCCGGGGTTCCCTTAGGTGCAATCACAATCCTGATACCCTCTAGGCGATAGCCAAAACCAGCCGTCCCGGCACTTTCACCATTTTTGGCGACGCCCATCCAGCCGATATTCTGGGCATGAACCTGATACCAGATATCATAGTTTGCTGCTTGGGCCCCGGTCAGTTTGATTTGAATCGCTTCCAGCCGATAGGACAAGCCCTCGGTGCCGGACATTTGGCCATCGCTTTTCCAACCACGGTCGGTATCCCCTTCCCAACCGATATTCTCGATATGAGTCTGGTAGGTCACGCCAAGATTTTCAATATTGGTTTTAATTTGGATCCCCTCAAGCCGATAGGACAGACCCTCGGTGCCACTCATGGCGCCATCAGCCCGCCACTCCTGCCAGCCCTGATTCTGGATATGAGTTTGATAAAGACAGGTTGGGACTGATAACACCATGGTCTCTGCTGTTTTTTCGGCTTCCGCCGGAGGTACCAGTTCAGCCGCACCACCCGTTGTCTGGGTATCGGGAATTAACGGCGCTTCTTCGGCCAGCACCCCGAATGGGATGGCGGTAAAAGCCAATAATACAACCAATAACAACATCATACCAAGTAACATTTTTCTTTTCATCAGGTTCTCCTTTTCAAATTAAACGTTATCAATTGGAAATAAATTAAGGTGTTAGTCTACATTTAAAGACTACCCTCTAAACACCACATCATTATGATATTCAATGAACTGGCGATCAGGTAAAAATTTAAGGGGCGTTTCGATTTTCTTTCCTTCAAAACTCACAATCCATGATGTATTTTTTGATTCAAACCATCGACCCCTATCTATTTCTTCAAAACAACACTTATTGCTATCTGAGCTATCATGATCCCACCTTCAAGAATCTTTTTCCTATTTTCTTGATCATCCAGAAATGCCATTGCCATGTTAATACCATCATCTAAAAACTTGCCGGCCAGTTCCATCCCATCATTTAGTGCCCGTTGACCTGGTGATACATAGTTTTCATCAATTCCCAAAATATAGACATCATCGATCGCTTCTTCAATCAAGAATCCCTGGGTTCTGGCAATCTGCATCGCCTTGGGGCTGTATAATACCAGCAACACCCGCTTGAGTTTATTTGTCGGCTGATATGCTTCAATGCTCTCTTTGGCAATTTCAAAAGCAATGTTTTGATCAAAACGATTATGGCCCGAAGCCAAAAGGGGAAAAGCGATTGATTCACAACTCATCACATCGGCCAACCCCAATGCTGATAAATAGGCTGAACTGAGCTTATCGTATTCCTGATGTTCGCCATCAATCCATTTGGGAACAATTGCATGAATAATAAATTTCGCATCAAGCTTAAATGCCAGTGTTGGAATTGCTCCACCCATATAGATTTGATCATCTTTTTTTAAGGCGACATTACAAGCTTTTTCCAGTTCTTTTCTTCCCGCTTTTTCAAAAATTGCTTTTGATGTGCCACTCCCTTCTCTTAATTTTGTATTCGCTGGCAGTACAATCGCATCAACTGCCATCTTTGTTATGTCGTTACGAATAAGTTCAAATTGCATAAAAACCTCCATTTATTTGAGTCGTTTATAGAATAATTTAATCTTTGGTACTGAAAACGCATCAGTTTTTGACCTTTTTTAGCAACTCATTTTTTAATTAATTATCCACAGTAAACGCGCAAACCGCTTTCAAGTCTTCATAGGCAAAGAGTGGAATATCATAGAGATCGCCAAACTGCTGATAAATGATGGCGGAGGCCTTAAACAGACTATCGATTGAATTGATCGTTGGCAGCTCAATCCCCAATTCTTTTGAAGCCGCTTTGACACGCTCATCCGGTACGCAACAAAACTCACCCGGGATGCTTGGATAAATCCCCTGACAACGGAGTTCTCTGAGAATTAATGGAATTTTTATGCGCATGTGCTTTTGACCAGTCCCCAAGCCATCTAGTCTAGCAAGATAGTCGATGAACAATGAATAATCCTCTAAACATTCGGCCAGCTCAAGCTTTTCCTTAATCATGTTCCAATTTTTTGCAATGACGACGACACTTGCGTAAAGGTCTTTTCGAAAAAATACTCTTTTACGTGGGACAACACCGCTGCATTCAGAAACAATCCAAGCCGCATTTTTATCTTTCTCGGCCATTTCGCAATTTACAAAAGCGCCATCAAGCCATTGGTCACGGTAGTATTTTTTTCTAATTTTTAGATAGGCCACAAAAAATGCCGCATTTTCCCATTGACCTGTTCGTGACCAGGCAGATGCCAAAACGAAAAGAAGAAACAAATCCTCTTCCTTGTTTAAATCTAGGCTCATCTTGACCCCATCGGGAAAAATGATATTAAAATCATGCGTCCAGCCCAGGTATTGCGCTTCATCGTTTAAATTAATATACGAAACCCTGTCCTTGTTATTAATTACTGCGGCGATTAGTTGTTTTTTCAATTGATGCACCTCGTATATTCATGTTGATATCAATTCCGTAATGACAGATCACTTTTGATATTAAAGATTAAATTCTTGTTTTAAAATCTGTATCATTTCTTCGGCGTTTTCTTTATTAAAATGTAACACCTGACTTGCTGAACCAGTAAACTCACGATTTTTTGAACCATATGTCGAAAACGAAAGATATCGTTCTCCATTGACGATGCCGGTATTATAAACGCATTCGACTTCCGAAATTCTACCTTTGATATTTCCGGACCCTTTTTCAAAACTGATTATTTTTGCCATGTTTTTACCTGCTTTCGATTATTTACTTCATTACTCCCACTGTATTCGCCACCGTCGCCAGCCGTTTCTCATCCAGATCCTTAAAATAGCGGCCATTCCTTCCCCTTGAAAATCCCTATATTTAAAACATCTAGGGTGCTGCCGGGTTTCAGGGCTCCGGCAAAGTTACTGAGTAGGCACCGCTGTCTTTCTTCTATTACGCAATTAAATTAATTATTCTAATTAATTCTTTTGCAATTCTTAATGCATCATGTTCATTGTTATCTTTCCCGAAACTTATACGTAGGGTGCCCTTTCCATAAACATCTGGTATCCTAAGCGCTTTTATTACATGGGATATTTGAGTTCTTTTTGAGTCACATGCTGATCCTGTCGAAACACATATCCCCAACAAATCAAGACGATGCAGTAACATCTCACCTTCAACGTCTCTAAATGAAAGATTAACATTACCTGGCAACCCCAAACTGGTCCCATTTCGAATAAAATCAATTTTAGCCTTTGAAAGTTCGCTAATTAGAATATTTTCTAATTTTTTTAATTCCTTATATCTCTGATCAATATTTTTAACATTGTTACGCAATGCTACTCCCATTGCAACAATAGACGCAATATTTTCTGTACCTGCTCTAATCCCAAACTCTTGTAATCCACCATCCAAATAAGGGGGTAAATTAGTTCCCTTTTTTATGTACAAAAAACCGATTCCTTTTGGGCCATTAAATTTATGAGCTGAAGCTGATAGCATATCAACGTTTAATTTCTTTACGTCAATCTCAATGTGTCCTACTGCCTGTACCGCATCGGTATGAAAAAGACAACCATTTTCATGAGCAATTGAACATAATTCTTGTATTGGTTGAATCGTACCAATTTCGTTATTTGCAAGCATTATTGTAACTAATTTTGTCTTGGGTGATACTTTTTCACGCAGTATATCTGGTTTTATTATCCCTGCACTATCTACTGTTAGATAGCTTACTGGAAAACCCAATCTCTCAATTGTTTTACAAGTGTTAAGTATAGCATGGTGTTCAATTTCCGAAGTAATCGTTTCGCTTAAATCTCCGCATAATAACGTGCTACCTTTTACGGCCCAATTATCACTTTCAGTACCACCAGAAGTAAAATATATTTCTTCAGGTAGTGCGGCGATACATTCCGCAATTGTTGAACGCGCTTGTTTGATAGCCTTTTTCGCTGCTCTTGAAAAAGAATAAGGCTGTGATGCATTCCCAAAATTTTCAAGTAAAAAAGGCTTCATCGCCTCAAATGCTTCATTGTCCATTCGTGTTGTTGCTGCATTATCAGCATAAATCATAATTTTCTCCCTAAATCTACAAAAATAAAGTACAGCCTTCTTCTTTAAATTCCTCGATTTTTTCTAAAAGCTCATCAACTGTTGTATCCAAATAACCTGCAAGGCATTCCATACAGTAAAAGCTTTCTACATCTTTCCCAAGCAATTTTTTATTTATCCCAATAACTATTTTATCTAAATCATTTTCATTACATGATATACAATTAATCTTCATTGTAGTTTTTCCTTATCGAAAATGCTGGTACATCCTTCCCTTTAAATTCAATATCTAAAATTCCCAATTGCTTCTTTATGATTTGTCGCATTTTTGTAGCAGGTCGAAGACAGTATTGTTGAAATTCTCGCAAATCCACATCTTCAACACTACGTACATGAGGAAAGATTAGTTTTAAATATGCAGTTGTAATTCGCTTAACAGCTTCAGTGTCTCTTGTATCTGCATGGTCTGGTACCACTACGATTTGATCAACTATCGCACGGTAGCTTGCATCATCACGAAGCAAATGTAGAATCGTACAAAAATATTCCGAATTCAAAGCCCATCCTGAAATCTTTAAATCATCATGCATACGAGGAATATCCCAGCCTTTTATAAAACCATGAAAACGATCAATTAAAGCGCTTTCATGAAATACACTGGGTAGTTCAATAAACATACTCTTATATTCATCCATATTATCTTCACTGATATTTCCCAGCAAAATGATTCCTGAATCAGCTGCACCTTCATAATTTCCCACAGTAAACACCCCTGACTCCATGTATCCTTTCATTGCTGCACGCATTTCGTCAACATCGGTAAAAGAGATAGTTTGTACCTCATCAAGTGCGATAAAATCATTTCCACATACAAGACCTGGTGATCTCTTACTCATATCATAAAACATTTTTGCACGAGACATCACGCCACCAGTTGAAAGCCACCCAAATCTACTTACTCTTCCAAATAAATATGATTTTGCAGTGCCTTTTGGAGCAAGCTCAATAAGATTGAGTCGCTTTTCAACAAATGGCAGGAGTCGTGTAAGCATTGCAGACTTTTGATGCATATCAGTATAACCATCAGCATTGTAATCTATTGCTCCAAGAATAACGTCAAACCACTCTTTAGTTGTGAACTCAGCACGTGCATCTTTGTAATAATCAAGATCAATTGTATACGGACAAAAATTGGTAAAACTGATGAGTTTTATGCGGCCGGGAAGTCTTAAGTCTTCAGACGGATTACGGTAACCTAGTTCGACAACACCCCATGTTTCTTTCCCTCTTACCAGTTCATCTTTACACGCATACCATACATCCGGTTCAATAATCGTGTCCTTGTTCATCAAACCAAAATCAGGGAGTGAAAAGGAGATTTCTTGATTTTGGACATTGATATCTACTGCAATCTTTGTTAGAAACTTGATATGCTCATTCTCAACAATAATTCGGTTTTTTATACTAATCCAGTCGTTTTTTTTCGGTAAATACTCTTGTATAAAATCAGAAACTTCTTCAATATCAAAAATGCCATTCTCGTCTTCGAACTTTTTCAAAAGCCAGTCTCTCAAAAAAGAGGGAAGACTAAGAGCGGAGAAAAAATTGCTTTTCTTTAAATCTTTGTATACAACCATCTCATCAAAACATTCTCTTAGTTTATCTATCATGTCACAACCTCCTTACAATAATTTATTTTCTTTCAAGCCTTCCTTGTTAGCGGTAAACTTTAATCCAGTTGCGACTTTATTGTTATTTGTATATACATCTACGCTGTAATCTCCTGTTTTTCTTAAATCAAGAAGCTTTATTAAGAACACATGTCCGTCAGAAGTTTCAGCATCATAATCTTTTTCAGCTATAGACACGCTTAAATTGGTGAGTTTAGTTTTTGAAAACAGCCTTATTTCGGCATTTTTCTTCATAATATTAAAAATAATTTCCGGCGTAAGCATTTCTATTTCTATTTCTAAGGTTCTGTATGTGATTTCTATAATTGGTATGGTGACCTCTTCCAGTGTTGCACCACCGTGGACCTCAACATTAGCTTTTCTACTGCCCTTAAATCGATCATAATTTGCAAGTACCCAAAAACCATTTTCTTCTGTAGCACAAATTGGCAGCTCATTAATTTCATTTTTGGGGCAGCACCTCCCAGAGTGCTCACCCTTCGTAGCCATTTCCCATTTGTTTTCTCTATTACTAATAACCGATAAACGGCTTGCACCGTGGTCTGAAATCATGACTACTCTTCTACATACACCATTAGCTAGTTTTATCTTAATTTTATCTAGAATGCCTTCAATGATTTCTAATTCACGGATAAGATGAATTGGCAACATCGTTATGCGATAATCGTAATCATCTTGACCATGGTGTTTGATTTCATCTAACGTCTTTATGCCGTTTTTGTCTGGTACCAGCACGGCACCAGCATTAGCAAATACTTCAACGAATTCTTTGTTACAAGATGTTATTGAAGGTAATTCGCATCTACACACAGTCACATCAGCAAAAAGATCCTTTTGACGGCACTTTTCCATTATAAAACCAAGATATTCTACACCCATTGCATCAATAAAATATAAATGGGTATCGGTTTTATCGATTGATTCAATCTTCTCTGTTCTGGGTGGAAGAATAAGATTGTATTCGCGTTTTTCAGCCTGTTCTTCCACTAAGTTCTCAAATTCAGGAAATACTTTATTGATAACTTTTTCGTATTTGTATGTTTGAAAGTAGCTATGTAACAGATCATTTTTGAAACGATATGGTCGTAAATAGTCATATAAGTCTGGATAAATCTCTTTCAGAATACCAATGACTTCCTCCTGTGAAAAATCAAACGCATAAGTATCTAAAGTCTCGAATATTAATACTTGCTCTGCTTTTGTGCTATCCGTTAGATAGTACAATGCATATTTTCCTTTACTTTTAACCATAGCACAATAGTCTAATACTTCAGATTCTGGATTGCCAAATGAAAGCAGCAATGCCTTTCGTTCAGCATATTTAGTCCAAAAATCTGTTTCATTCCAGTCTAAAGAGAGAATACTTCTAAAAAGACAACGAATAAGGCTGTTTACAGAAGTGGCTTTTGGGGCGGCACTATTTAAACACCAATTATTTTTTGCCCCAAAAATTTTTAATGCAATGAAATATAACCATTTTGTCTTGTCATCAAAAACTTTCCAGTTAGTTGCTGTAAGTTCTAAATTTGGAAAACTACTAAAAATCTCAGTAAATAAGGTTGCCCAAGAAGCATGCTTTGATACATCGATTAAGGCATCTGTCCATTGTTCTGTTGTACCGTAATTAATATCCAACTGATTCGTTGAAGGATCAAGCGTGCACAGCACCTCAAAGGCTCCATTTTGTTCTGTAATATGATATAAGGAGTGTGGATAAGAACTCTTGTGCTTGCGCGTTCTGATATATAAAATATCATCGTTGATCGTTTCAACGGCATTTGCCACGCGATTAATTCCTTCAATAATTGTTCCGTTAAAAATATGTGGAATTTCAGGAGGGCAAAAAACGAGACTTGGTTTGAAGGATTCTTCGCCATCAACGTTATAAATAATTCTTTCAAGACGAACATCTTCAGTAACAAGATACTTTTCACACTGATAGCATAAAACCACGATATGACAATTAGTGGTTGTGAAATGAATAAGCTGGGATAACTGTCGCTTTAGTTCAATCTCACCACATAGCATAAAAAAGGACGTTAAACCTGTTATAAATACGACACCTTGTTTGTGGTATAAATCATTTAAAAGGGAATCTGTGTTAGGATTTTCATCTTCTTTACAATAGCTTTCGATTTCTATAAATTCATTCAAGCCGACGTGAAAATGTTGTTTTATCCGACCAAGATCAATCATATTCTGAATATTTACAAAACGAGGCTGCGTATCAGTAGAACGTAAATATCTATCGACTCTTTTTATGCATTCATCGAATTTCATAACCAATCTCCTCAATTACTCTTAATAATCTCCATACCCACAATCATATTGTCTTGAATGAGGTCTTTTAAATATCGTTTAACATCTGCTATATCCATGCTATCAATTTTTTCCAATGCTTTAATACAACCGCATTGAGTATACTTAAACTCCGCCATCTGACAAAGTTGTTTGTCTATCAAGGGTAAACCATACCAGTCATAAGCATCCGGAGTCATAACATTATCGAGATGCCTTCTGACTTCATCAACATCATCCAGCATGATACTATATGACTTGATAATAGATGTACTGAAAGCTCTATCACGTTCAACCTTACTACCTAATTTGTCAAAAAAATCTGCTTGCTCAAAAAAATGCATTGCTTTTTCAATAGAATTCTTATCGGGCTGTTTTTTTGCAACTGTTGCAAAGGCTTGTCGCGCTGCTTGAACATCTTTGTCCTCTACCATACAAAGAATAGGTGTCAAATATTTTTTTGACCAATCACGTGGCGTCTCGGTTCCTGTTTTATCTTTCCAGAACTTCTTCAGTTTTGCCGACCCTTGTTCACTGACAAATTTTTCAACAATGGTTTGCACAGTAGTTTGATAAGTTAATTTATCTGCAGTGAATAGGTCAGTAGGAAGCTTCATATAAACTTCTTTAATTTGATCATCGGTAAACTGACCGATGATAAAAGTACATGCCTTTTTAAATATTTCGATCTGGTTGTTGTAAAAAGCATTAAATGCTTCGCCATTTGTGTTGATCTGATCTAAAAATTCTTGCCTTTGTACTTCAAATAGCTGCCCTGTCTTTTTAATGTTGTATAATAATTCCATAAGTCCCGAAAGATCATCCCAATTATTTTTTGCGTATTGATAGGAAATACGGATTAGTTTACAACGGTCGCACCATTCTCGAATCGTGGCGTCAAATGCGATGTTCTTGGGAAGAACTTTATTACTAGCTTTAATAATCTGATACTCCATGACAACTTCCGATATTTTCTGATTTGCTGTATCAAGATTCCACACCCAGTTAGCTGCATCGGCATCAAACTTCTTTTTCAAACGATTGATGTACTGCCCCCCGTCATCGATTTCATCAGCCATTGCAACTAAAATACCATCTTCAAAGGAATGCAAATATGTAATCATTCCCTCAGTGTATTTTTCTTCTTTATTAAGTAACACCATGTCTTCAACAAGACCATTATTACCAATGCATAATTTCCCAATTGCAAATGCAATTTCGCTTTCAGTTTTTGAAGCACCAAAATTACTATTGTTGGCAATCCCACTATAGTGATCAATCAATTCTGAGACTTTTTGCTTATCAGTCTGAAGTTCGATTTTGTCAAGATTAAATTTCAAGCACCAGATGGGAAAAGAGTGTTCTTTCATCTTAAGACGAATCCGTTCTCTTGTTTGCTCAACCGAAGAGCACAGATTTATTGAAATATTAAAAATTCTTGATGATGCCTCATTAAAGGCTTTCTCTTCATCGGTCATTGTAACAATAAATTTTTCTTTATAACGTGGGATAGGTGTCATGCTGTGCTTCATCACCTCAGAAACCATTTCCTTGAGCTTGGAAACTGACATGATGTCGTTTGTTAAACCATCGCTCCAGGTATATGTAGCATCCGCATACTCTTTTAAAACAAAACCGATTATAAAAGCAGTAAGGTTACAGGACATGAAACCGTAAGGTTCAACTTTTAGAGCATCATAAATTTTTGAAATAGGAACCCTACCATCTTTTTTAAATGACACAGCGATAATTTCTTCCACATACAACTTGATTTTGGAAATGGGTAAGTAGGGCTTTTTTATCCAGTAATCTGAAATTTGCCATGCATCACTACCAATATAATTTTCCAGTTTTGTCTGTGGATTACTGGAACGGTACTGACCAGATGTTTCCTGTTTAACACCGCACTCAACACCAGCCGGAAGAGATGTTGACTGCCACATTGTATCCGTAACAGCGTTTCCTGTTTCCAGTCCATTTGGATAACGTTTTCTGTTTATTGCCCCTAATTCTTTATATAGCAGATCGAGCGTTGTTATTCTTTCGCCTTCAGGCTTTTCAGTTGTATAGACAACGAATTCACCTTCAGTTATTTTACATCGCCATTTTTTTAGAACGTCCTTTGCATTTGCGTCATATTGTAATGATAAGCCTCTGTCCTGTTTAAGGTTGACAATCGAATTAGCCATTGCCTCAACGTATTGTTCCATAAGGTCAATTCCTAGCGGTGTGATTGAAGCATCAATAAAGACGATATTATAGCTGCCCTCACATACCGCATCGTTTATATATTTACCAATTGTAGCACTTTCTATTTCATCTTTCGCAAAGGCAACACAAGCCATAATCTTGTTTCCAAATGAGCTTTCTTGATTGCGTAAAAGGTTAATGGTCTGTTTAAAATCAATTACTGAAACATATTTCATAACGTAACGCAATCGAATGGCACCATTAAGAGTAATCCCAGCGGCAAGATCCCCTTCATTAATTAAAGCGGATGTAGACTTTTTTCGCTGTTCAGCTTTTTGCTTATCAAGTTCCAGCGCATTTCCGGCATTAATCAAAGCAGAATACTGGTACTTGCCACCACTCATGGGTTTGCGAAACAGAATTTCAGGAATCAAACCCTCAACAATCCGGACTGCTTCATCATATTCCAAATCAGAACCTTCGAAAGCCTTATTTATATTCTTCTCATTAGGTATAAATAATTCAACGGAATCACCCGTCTTTTGAGAGATCGCTTGAAGCAAAAGTACGGTTTTTAGAACGCGTTTTTCATCTTTACCGAGATTCTTGTTACTCGAAAAAGTGTAACAATCTAAAATAGAACGAATTTCGTGGGAGAGATGCTCCTTCCCTTTTTCGTAGAAGAAATCCCACAGCATATCAATTGTAAGTAAAGGGTTTTCATCGAATGGTCCACAATTATCGATAAACCATTGGAAACCTTTGATGTCTTCACCGCGGTCATTTTTGATAAAATCAAACATACTCCGTTGATTTGAATCAAAAGCTGATGAGATATGTTTTAACAACAATGCCGTATATGGATGAATTGGTAAAATAGCCTTCAGTTCATAATCTGATATTCGTGCCTTATCTTTGACGATTTTTCTTGCATCGTGAGTTCTTTCATATAGTTCATCACAGGTTAACTCCCAGTCTGCCTGGACTTGAGAGTCCTCATTCTTTTCCATTGCGGCACCCATCAAACGAAATGCCATATTTTCAGGCAATTCGATATTACAAATTGGGTTGATAAAACGTCCTAAAATTTTCTTCCAATCATTGTCAGTTTCCGGAAAAATATGTGTAATATTATGAGTTACGACAATGAGGTAAAAAGGATCGCTACCGCTCAGGTCAGCAATTTTTTGAAAACCTGTCAGCGCTCTCATATTGTTTTTAAAATACTCTGTGAACTCATCCCAAATAAATACAATAGCCTTTAAGTTGTTCACCTTGATGACATCTTTAATCCATTCAACGAGACCATCAACATCTAGTGTCAGCGCTTTGAATTGTTTTTCGTCACCAACTTTCATGATTTTTCCCATGAGTTCTTGTAAACTATCCCCTGAAAAAGAATTTAATTTATTAATAACTGTATCGACATCATCGCCTGAGAAAAGGTCTACATACTCAGGTGATGTAATTAAATCATTAAATGCATTCTTTGCCCAAGGCATGGAAAGCCACTTAATTGCTGCATCTTTTAATGTAGCACATGCATTGTTTTCAATGTTATTCTCCTTCAATGCTCTTACAATGCTGTCCTGAATAGCTGATACGAGATTTCCATCACTACGAATACTTGAGGAGCCATAACGATGAACCGTTAATATCTTTTGTTCACTGCTTTTTAGTTGCTGAAATTGATTCATCAGGTCGTTACTCAACTGATCTTTGTATTTATCAAAGTATTCGCGAGTATCTTCTTCTGATGCTTCTAAAAGCTTTTTTAGTGTAAGAACCGCATGGGATTTACCCGTCCCATAAGCGCCTTCCACCCAAATAGAAACTTTCTGTTTTCTGGAAATAGCACTGACCGCATCTTTTACAAGCTTAACAAAAGTCTCATGGGGATAAAATTTTCTCCAAATATCAGGGTTATCATTTATGATCGCTTCATTGACCTGGGGAAAATATTCAGGATCAATATCAAAGTAGTCACGATATTTATCTAACATCACACAACCTCCATAAAAAAGTTCAATACATCCTGCGATGTCTTGTCACTGCGTAGTGTAATATTATCAAGGTCGTGGGTAAATGACGCATTAATAAAATCTGGATAATTAATACTCAAACCATTTAGAATTTTTTCCATCTGACCTCGATCCAATCCAAAAATTTCTGAAGGACTTACGCCGGCACTGTCTATACTATGATTCATAAGCCTACTCAGCGTGAATTGATAATAATTATCGCAGGCTTCTGCAAATTTAAAGAGAGAATAGAGTATTACGCGCGGATCTGGGTTCTTCCAAGTGGTTCTATAGAAAGACTTTAATGCAATATGTTCATTGCCAGAAGAATTGACTTTCTCATCATAATCGCAAATACCTAATCCAATATCTTCACCTAATGGCGTTTTAATAAGCATAATTTTAAATGCATCTGCAATATTCCTTTTTCCTAAACCTTTTGCATCATTTTCCATCACCGGCTCCAATAACGTCTTAATATGGTACAATGTGATGGTCTCGTTAAATGGAATGTTTTTAGCAAACCATTTAAAGTCAGGCGTGTAAACCAGATTACAGAGCAATAAGGCCCACATATTTTCAGAGTCTGCTCCTAATTGAGACATATTATTTCCAAATTCTGATAGTTCATATTTTGTATACTTATCGTGACCTATCACTTTATTAAATTTTGCAAGACCAGTGTCTTTAACAAAATTTAAGAAGGCATCCTTCTTCTTGTTTGCTACCATACTGTCTCCATCGGTATCCCAAAATTGGGTTGAACCTTCATATTTGAAAAAAGTACGGAGCCAATTTTCGCGAACACCAAAACTATAATATCTACCTAAACCTTTCATAGCTTTTTCAACTCCTATTCTATTTCTTATTGAATTATATCTTAAGCAGTGTTCATGTAAATCGTGACATTTATAACAACGAATACAATTATTTGAGGAGATAGATAAACCATTACTCATATCAATACAACCATGCGCACACTCAGCCATACAAACACCACAGTTTACACAATATATACTTTTAATAATTACACTCTTAAAGAGAGACATAAATTTAATATCATCTTTTGCCATACCACAATTTGGGAAAGTAAAAACATTTTCATTATTGTTTACCACGATTTTTATTGAATATGTTTTCTTTTGGTAATCAATAGTATATTTTTTAGGTGTTATTTCGATAAATGAGCCTATTGTTTTCGCCCATTCTTTCCATCTATTGTTTAATGCATAAACAGTGATACTTGTTTTGCTTTTGCTTATTTCAACAATATGTTTATCTTGTCCAAAATTCAACTCGCGACCAGATTTTCTTGTTTTCCAATGCCCTAAATCGACAAACTGGGACAATTCACTTGGAGTAAAATTTGTTTTTCCACTTGTGCTTTTTATTTTATCAACCAATTTTTCAACACCATCTTGATAACATTGTCTTTTTAAATACTCATGCTTACCTGAAGACATCGGACATATTAAGCAGCCTGCACGTGAATTGCCTTTTTTGTATGTTTCATTTAGAATAAGATTTTTTTGATAAATATAAATAAACAACTCTGCAGAGTTCCATTCAAGAATTGGATGACAGCTAAATTGTCCTTGGTGTTTGCTACCTAAGTTTACATCTTCATACACACTTCTTGAAGCACTTTCATCCCCTCTAACCCCGGTAAAAGCCATTCCAGTAAAACTTTTTAAACCTGTTAATTCTTGTAAGAGCATAATTTGCGGCGATGTTTTGTGAACACTGCAGCACCATCTATTTGTTACCGCTGGTGGACCAAAACACTCCCAAGTACGATCAGTAGAAAGCTTTGATTCAGCACTTTTAAAAAATATTTCGTTTTGTTTGCAGTATTTTGATATTTTCTTAACTACATCGTATGTGTCTGGATATTCCATGCCAGTATCACCAAAAATAACTTTAAATTCATTATGTGGTAACGTTCTCTGAACAATATCCAACACAACAACACTATCCTTACCACCGCTAAAGGCTACATAGAATACGTCAACATCATCTTTATATTTGGTATATGTGTTGTAAACCTTTTTAATACTTTCTTGAACAAGCCTTTCCATAATGGTCTCGTTCTTTTTAACCATGCTTGGAATATCGACGAAGCGAAGCGGTTCGCCATATGGTTCCGGTTCGTCTAAGATCACAATTTTGGGGGCAGTATAAAGTGAACCCCCTTGAGTTTTAGCAACCTTGCGACCGCGGTAATAATAATTATTCGACTCTGCCCACATATATGGGTATGTGTCATTTTTATCGTAACTCCAATATTGGTCAAAACCCAGTATATCCAGTTCCTTATAATAAACAGGCCTGGGCTCTTTGCTGAAACCCAGCGGCGAACTATTCAGCAAAAGACCACCTGTTATTTCATCATATTCATATGAGTACATAGCGTATCATCCTCTCTGTCTCCTTAGCATACTTGCTCGGTCAAGGATTTTATCAATATCGCCGTAAGATCTTCGTGCTAAAAAACCATTTTCACACAGATATTGTAAAGCATCGTCCTTGTTGAGATTAATTGTGCTGTCAGCTAGTGCAGTCGTAATCAGCTCGCCAAATACCTCTATCTTCGAGGTGCGTTTAACGATTGCACCAACTGCAGATTTTGCGTTAAAACCCGAATGCACCAGTTTATATTTTTTACTAAAATCTGAAACATAGTGTTCTAAAAGATAACTGTTCCAGGGGAACCCTGCATACGGAAATGAACCGTAATGACGGATTTCACTTATGGTTATATAATCACCTGTACAAAAACGGTCAATTGCTTCATCAGTTTCATTAATATCGAAGTTTGCTTGATTTTTTGATACAAATGTGTCACGGCTGATACGCAGTGAATTTGCATAAACAGCTGAAAAGTAGATCGGCGTTTCGAGTTCGTTTTTTAGTGTATTTAGCTGCTCAAGCGTAAAATGTTCATGTGATTTTGCAAAATCAGCAAACACATCCGTCATAGATATGTCCTGCCCAAGGGCACTGATTATTTTACCTTTAAAAGAAAATACTTCTCGCAATTTATAACCAATAGCATCTCTCATACCAAGTGGTGTAAGAAATGGATAGCGTTCTTTAATTGAAGGGTATTTTACTTCAATTAGTCTTACTAACTCATTTCCGCCCATAAAGCATTTTTCATTGATGGCTTGCTGAATTAAATCCGTAAAACTATCAAGTTCTGAAGGTGTAAAATCAATAATATCGGCATGGAAGTATTCTCCCTTCTGATTGCGGATAAATTCATCACTATTACTACCGTATACAGCCCAGTTGATTTTATCCATCGGTATATGTGACAAAACATCATATAAGGCATCCATCGGAATCGGTGCCCCATAAGAGATGAGATAATCTCTGACTTCATCTGTAGGGTCTACTTCTACATTCTGGTCCGATGCGAGGTAACACCTATTTATGAAGTAATTGCCTTCATTTATATAGGCAAGATATGTTTTCAGCATATCATGATTATTGATACGCTGTCCTCGAAAATCATTTTCAAATTCTTTATACAGAGCATCGTAATAAATAGCTTTCTTGCCTTTTGAAAAGCAACGACTGATATATTCTAATAGACTATCTTTAATTCTTGTATCGAGCATTTCCTCAGGCAGATATGCGTGATCTTTATACTGAATGGTTAATTGCGTTATTGCGTTACGAATAGATGCATCATCTTCAGCCAATTCAGAACCGTATTTCTTTTTCCAAAAATTTCGAAACCGCTTCATTTCAAGCGCTGATTGTACTCGAAAACCTTTTTGATACTCTTCAATAAGCAGCTTTTTATACGGTGCCAAATCGATTATTTTTTCGTTTCTAGAAATTGTGATATAACTTTTATCCTTTGCGCAATTTCCATAATTATTAGCTGCTACGCGAAAGTGCCGTTGCTGAAGATATTGATCAACTGGATAACCTTGTGTATGAAATACAGCGTCGTTACTATGCTCATCCATTCTGGAATCGAATAAGCCATCGTATTGTCTTATCCCGTTGTCATAGGTGTTAGTAAAACTCTCACCGCGGTTCATTTCTGATACATAGTTTCGATTGATTACTGGATCGTTTTCTTGTTTCTCTTTCTTAGTGTCATAAAAAGTCGTACCAATCAACGTGTTGCTATTTTGAACGGCATAGTTTAATTCAGCAGAAGAAATAACCTGTGATTTTTTGTTACTGTAAGCAATGACTATATTTTCATATTCAACCTTGCACATATCTAACAGTAATCGTATTTTTTCAATGATATTGGTGACACTGAGATTTGTTTCAATATACATATTATTGCCAAACTCTTTAGGTGATACCATTGCCTTGCTGCCTTCCATATTTGAAATATCTACACGACCTCGGTTACCAATACTTTTACCACACAATGATAGAATAATCTCCGGATAGTCATTATTTAAATGCTTTAAAACCAATAAGTATAACTGTGTCCAGTTTTTAATTAAACTTGTATGCTTACCAAAATAATCTAGGTATTCAATATGCGTAAATGAATAAGAATTAGCATTTCGAAAATCTACAAATGAAATTTCATCATTATTGTTGAAACTTGACTCAGTATCATTCACCACCGTGTCTTGGTGAAATTCCTGCACAGGCGTTACAGATGTAACTTTAAAATCAACATAATCTTCATTACTATAAACTTCTTGATTTTCACTAACCCATAAATAATAGTATTTTATTGCAGCAGCCATCTTTTTTAACTGCTTCTTATGTTTAAAACGAAAAATCCTGTTAGAATCAATCGTCTGCTTTACCTTTGTCAATCTATGTAAATTTGTCGTTTCAAACAAGGGCTTACTTAGAATTTTAATATATAAACAGAAAGCTTCGATTTCGGAATAGGTTAAATATAGTTCAGACATTTGAGCTGGAGAGACTTGCGTCGAAAGCCACGCTAAATACCGCTCCTCAATAGTACTATCACATTCATCCATCTTCTTAGCCTCCATAAGTATTTTTTGAAATTCGTTTTTATTAGACTGATATAGTTCAACCATGTCTTTAAAAATTTTTGAACCACCATGGAGACGACACTTATTTTTATTAATAAGATCACTAATAATACTCCATTGCATAATTATGCCATTTTCATTTCGAAATATGGGATCAATCTCAAGTCCATTTTTTACTGCACGTTCCCGTAATGCGTACGACAAACAACTTATAGCATCTTTTTTTGTCATTTCGCCTGCTTCGTATTTCTGATAGGCTTCTATTAAAAGTGCCGTTTCATATTTGTCCCAGGGAATTCTGATTGCCATTTGACCACCTTTTCGTATACAAAACTCGATCACGCTGTTTTTTTCTTTGTAGTAACTCAGTGTTAGCAAAGAAAATCTAAAACTATAAAACGCCACTTTCTTTTCTAACTTTTTTTTATTTAATACAGCCAATTTGTACATACTTTTTTATTATACGCTTTTTTTTCCATAATTCAAAACTTTCTCAGAAAAATCCGCCATTTTTGTCAACAAAAACGCCCTGTCCAGCATAGCGCGCTTTCAAATCCTGACATTTGCTAAAAAACCCGGTGCGGGCCACCACCACACACCGGTTGAAACACCTGATCCTATTATTACATCCTTTCTTGGGCCTGACAAGATGTGGCACGGTGTGTGCCAGAATTTTTCAGCCCTAACTGATTGGCAGCTTGAAGCTGGCCGGGTAGGATTTGTAATTGTTGCCATAGACCTCGACCTGAACCGTGATTACACCGCTGGCATTGACCAGCCCGTAGGCCTGCTGGGCGCCGACGCAGCGGGCCCCGATGGGGGTTTCCTGGGGGTTGCCGGAGGTGCTGGCCGGATAGATGGCAGCCATCACCCCAGCCCCATCAATGACCTTGAAATTATTGGATGAGATATAAAGCTCCATGAAGTTCTTCTCGACCCCCAGATTTTCATAATCGTAGCTGAGAATCACTACCTGAGCCGGGTTTTTGTCGGAGAATTGGTTGCGCTCGTCAGTCAGGCTGGCGGCGGTGAAGGTCAGGGCAAACTGACCGTCAACAGTCCAGGTTTCACCGAGACCGTAGACCTTCTTTTCCGGGGCCGGTTCGGCTGCGGGCTGGGCGGTGTTGCTGGTTGTGGTGGTGGCATTGGCTGCCGGGAGGGCGGTGCTGTCGGCAGTGACGGGGGTCGTGGTAGAAAAGACCCCACCGAGATTTCCCAGTATGATCAGAAAACCGAGGGCGAAAATGACGGTGGAAATAATTTTCGGCGCCACGGTAAAACGCTTGCTGATCCAAAGCAGCACGATCCCCGCCGGCGGAAAGACGATCAGGGCCAGCGTAATCAGCCAGGCCTGCTGCCACCAGCGGCTTTCTTCCCAGACAGCATCGTCATAAAAGCCATCGACAATAAAGACCGCGGCAAAGGCCCAGGCCATAAAAGACCAGAAATACAGATCGGTATAATTGCCGGCCAGGATTCCACCAAATAAGGCGGCGACCAGATAAAAGCCGGCAGCCGTAAGGGTGCCGCCTTTGCGGGTCGAATTGCGGGTGGCAACGCCGACAATCCCGGCGATAATCAGACACACGGCAACCATCACCCCGGCCGTCCCGCTGACTTGACCGCTGCCTTCTAACGAATTGACAATCCCGGCGGCGCAGGACTGAAACAGCACAAAGACCGAAAGAACCATCGAAATAATCCCAATCACTAATTTTGCAGTTTTCATTTTGCACCTCTTTCTTTATTTAATGCTTCCATCATACGCCCCGTCCCTGGTCAAAAATGGGACAGGTGGATACTTTTTTTCAAAAAATAAAAAAAATCCGGCCCTGTACCGGATAAAGCAAAGCCCGCACGTGTCTGATCGGCGGGTCGGCAGCGGGGCGAGGCGCTTTTAAACCTCGTCCTGCTTGTTGGGTCGTGTCATGACCCGGACCCGCTGCTTTTTGGTGTCGTCGCGATACTGATCCAAAGTCGCCTGGAGGCAATCCAGCAGTTCGTTTTTGACCGCTTCCGGAGCCAGCACCTTAACCTTGCTGCCATGCTGCATCAGCCAGTAGATCAGGCCCTGGCTGTGCATCACCCGGATATGGCATTCAAAGCCATCAGGGCGTTTGTTGTGAAAGTGGTCGCTGCCGAAATAATCGCAGATTTCATCCTCCATGCCGTACTGGCACAGCAGCCGCAGATTGATCTTTTTGCCGGTGTGACAGTAGATCGCGGTGGCGATATAGTCATCAATCCGATGGCGGGGGTTTTTCCCCAGCAGCGCCACGGCATCTTTGACCAGTTCATCGAGGATGGTCAAATTGACGATCCGGTCGAGCCGGTAATAACCGAGGTTGTCATACTTGTCGAGATTGCAGATCAGATAATAGTGTTCGTCCTTCCAGGTCAGCGCATAGGGATTGATCCGGTAGCAGTAGCCGCCTTTGCGCAATTCTTTTTTCATTTCGGAATTGGTCGACTGATACTGAAACTGGACCTTTCGCTGCTGGCGGATGGCGGTGAGCAGGGCGCCGATGGTTTCTTTGATCTGCGGGTTATCCTGCTTGATGTGCGTATTGACCGGTGTTACCCGGGCTAATAACTGAGCGTTAGCCTGACTATCCTGGGCCATCAGTTTGGCGGCAATGGCACGACTGTCCGCCTCGGTCAGAAACTTGGCACTGACGATGGCATCGATTAATACCTTCAGTTCCCAGGTTTCAAAGCTGTGGCTGGCCAGATAATAGCCCCGCTTGTTGTCCGGACAGAGCCGGATGTCGTAACCGGCCTGCTTAAGAACCTGGATATCGCGGTTGATTGCCTTGCGCTCGGCGCTAAGGTCGTAACGATTGAGTTGATCAGCGATCTGCGCGGTGGTCAGCGGATGATCAGCATCGGTTTGCCGGAGGATGTCAAGCACCCGCAGCAATTTTAGTTTTGTATCAGCCATCGTATCTAGCCTTTCGTTCTGATTAATATTGACATGCTCAAGCCGGGGAAAATATAATCATTTCACCCGGTGAAACCGTGGTGGGTGACGGCAGCGGCGCCAGACTGGCAGCTGCTCAACCGGTCCTCTTTCTGTCTGCTGTTTCTTCCCCAGCTGCTTCCCTGTTGGGAAAGTAGGGGCGCGGCTGCGGCGAATGATCTGTAAACGAATCACATTCTTTAATTATACGCTTTTCCCGGCCCATTTCAAAACTTTCTCACCAAAAACCCGCCTTTTTTTGCAATAAATATGCCCGCTCGAATGCCTTGCTCCCGCAAATCCTGACATT
>JABNAD010000395.1_pt1 | contig 27806 bp, 26 predicted proteins | sample 7240381 | NCBI WGS metagenome assembly JABNAD01 (sample SAMN11332834, study PRJNA596920) | anaerobic digester metagenome | biome: digested sludge; isolation source: digested sewage sludge-derived enrichment culture grown on H2/CO2 | place: Germany: Goettingen
GTATAGCGGCTGATTCGTAATCAGCAGGTCGGGGGTTCGATTCCCCCCAGCGGCTCTTCTTCCTTTTCAGTTTTGGTTGTTTTTTGTTATCCTTTTATCATTCCAATCGGCTTAAATTCCTGATTGTGTCTTTCCGCGTTGATAACATCATCAGAGGACTGTCAACATCTACAGATTAGAATCTATTGAATGAATTTAGGAGCGTAATATTCCATTTTCGATTTGAAGTGTTCAACATATTTTCTTTCCCCAAAAAGGGTAATAAAATAGACTGTGTTTCTTAGGCGTCCATCTCCTGAACTGCGGTACTGCTGAATAATAACTTGGCCTACCGTTCGGTCGCCTCGGTCTAACTTAAGCTTAAACATTACCCAAGTGTTGCAATTAGGATTAAATTTCAAACGTTTCCTTCTAGGACGTCCCGGTTTACCCACTGTTGGGCTGGATTCATTGTTCTTATCCGACTCTTCGGATTCGTTGTCCTCCTCCGGTTCTTCGTAAAGATACGGATACAATTCTTTGGGGCTTTTTTTCTGTAAATCATTAAGTAGAAACCCAGAATAGGAGGCAAAAAAATCCTTTGCCTTTTGAACGTCTTTGCAGTAGAGGTACATCCCAAGCCGCTTCCGCGATTCATCCGATGAATTCGAGTTCCCATTAGATGTCTTGGGAATTTCTTTTAATTGGCTCGTTTTAGTGGAATTGCTTTCGGCATTTCGGGGTGCATCTTGGGAACGGGTATGCTCTTCTGGATTTTTGACTAGGGGTTGTAAAAAATCTATCAATTCTTTTCTTTTTTCCAAATAAACTGATTTAAACGCAATATTAGGAATTTTAAACATTACGACAGGTGCTATCACTCTCCCAAAGAGTCGGACAAATACAATCGAAAGGCTGTAATTCATTGAAAGATGGGTAAACGAATTTTCGATGAAATATTTTTCAAAAAGGTCTTCAAAAAATGGTAATTTGCTATCCTTCCCCTCGTTCGTGGGTTTCTTTGGGTTTAGTGCGTCTTGGTAGACGAGGATTATCGAGCCTACTATTAAGAGGCCATATACTCCTGAAGGCAGTGCTATTGTGTTTAAAAGTTGTAAAGCTAGCACCACTAAAAGGAGGGTTAAAGAGAGCCCGGCTACGATAGCAATACCTATTATCGACCTATCCCCGGACTCCAAGAAATCTTTAACAAACGACTTTCCTTCTGCAAACATCCCATCCATCAGCTTATGGGGCTCATTAAAACCGACATCAAAAATTATTTTAGAACATTTCTTGTTTAGTTGGTGGTTGAAATGCCAATTCGTTCCTAGAAACGCAAGGAGAGAGATTGCCATAAGTAGAGTTGCTAACGGAAAATGCGCCCCAAAAATTCCAATATCCGATGAAATAAGAGCTATGGCGTCAAAATAGACGAAAACCACTGCAAAAAGGATACAGTATGGGATTTTTTTAAGAATTTGTTCGTCCCATCCTTCTAACAGTATTGAACTTAAAAAGGAAGGTAATTCTGACCCCATAGTATAAGATAGATATAAACGGATGATAAATATATCTAAAAAACCTTAATCAGTTACGATATCCATTAACGCATACTGAGACTAACCAAATCAACAGAATAGCCTTCTCCCACTCCCCATCACTGATGCGTGGCGGCCTCCTCTCTCCTTTCCCGAATAAACCCCACTAGCACTTGCATCTGCATTAGCAGCGTCGCAAGAGTTACAACCAGCAGCATGTAGAAAATCACCATCGCGACCGGTTCGTGCCACTGTCGCCCAATTAGCCACACTAACGTAGCGGCAAAGAAGAACTTGAACCCCCACTCGCCGGGATAAAGCAAGTCTCGCCAGTTGTATGAATCGTCCATAGGAGGCTTTGCGCCGTTCTGATGTAAAAAAGAAAATGTTTCGAACCCTTGCCGCTTGAACTGGCAACTTAAAACTTTACACGCCACGTGTTGGTTACAGTCTCAACACGGCGCGCAACTGCCTGTCAATCCACCACAGAAACCTCTCGCATGAAACGAACCAATCGGCAAAAGGATTAAAATCGTGCAGGGTAATCCATTATAATGGAAGGTAAAGCGCCCTGGAAGCCAAACATCCCTCCCATAGTGGGCGTTATCATAATGGTTGCTCTGACCGTTATCTTGGCAGTCGTCATTGCAGCATTTGTATTTGGGATGACAGGGCATCAATTTTCCATTGAATACGAAAAAATAGATGAAGAATATCTAAAAATTACTGTTCTGAATTGCTCGAATTCTCAACCTGTACCCAATGTCGAAGTTGGCTTCTATACTTTCAATTCCCCCCGTGAATTGCTAGTAGGAACCGTATTAACAAATAAGTCGGGAGTTGCAATTCTGAACATCCCTAATGGCTACAATTATTTTAATATTGTCGCGGAATCTGACAAATATACATATACCAGAAAGTATGACGAGAGACATATTTTCTTAAAATTGAACGACAATTACGGTCCTCTTGGTGTAGGATTAATTTTGGCTGTCCCGGCATTATTGGTGACGGTAATTAGCCGCATTTGGCGATGGTATCGGGAAAATGAAAACCCGAAAAAGACATAATCTCGTCAATACGCCGTCAAAATTCGCCACATACAAGACCATCGTATCAGTCATAGGTGAGAAACACGAAGGTGCCTGATATTGGAAGCGCGAGTCTAGTTTTAACGTCTATTTGTCTTTCATTCGCAATTCAGCAGGCAATTCTTGGTTCAATTTATTATTTTCATCAATCTTGTTTTGAGTCTCTTCAAACAGTATCACATTGCATTGCTTACGTCACGGGATTTATTTTTGGCATCTCGGTTCCAATAGTTATTGGGTTCTGGCACCGAAGAGCCGACTACCCCTTCTATTTGGTATTCGGTACAGGTATGGTTGCAATTTTGTTCCAGTATTATCACTATCTCCTGAAGTTTCCTACACTGATCGTTTGATATAATCTGTTATGTACGGGATGACCCAAGTTCTCTCTTTATATCTGGCTCTTCCAGAAAGAGCGGCATTGCCTTGATCACCGCATCAAGACCCCCCTTTATGTACAGTAATCCGAAGACTGCCTCGACCAGCGTCGATCTATCGTGGTTTTCCTTGTCAATATTCGATCGAGGTTTGTGATCGAAGCCGATGGTGTTCTCGTAAAGCATCCATTTTCTTTCAAGCTGGGCCTGATATTTCTTGTCTTTGAAAGGTTGGCCCTTCTGGTCCAGCATAGCCTTTGAGGGGGTGGTGTCGGATGCCCATAGATGGTGCACTGCAGCCAGAAGTAGGGCGGCATTTCCAAGATAAGCAAGGGATTCAACTTTTCCGGGCAACTTGGAAAATTCATATATTGATTTTCTCAGCTCTGGATGCCGTGTTTCTGGAAATTCTTTTAGCATATCAGAAAACATGTCTTTCGCGGTTCCATCGACCATTACCCGGAGGATCAGATTGGAATCCTCGAAGTCGAACTGTAGATCTCTGCGCACCTGAGGAATGATGTGTTGCTGTATGTGGGCAGCTTTTGTTTGAAGTTCTGTAATACCCAAAACCCAGCCATCCAGTTTTTTCCGCACATTGCGTTCTTCGGGCAGAGCCCTTGCCCTCTCTTCAACTGCTGTTTTTATTTCATCGAGGGTTTCCTCGATGGCTATTGGATGTAAGAAAAACTCATCCTCCATAATTTACACTGGGGATAGTAGAAGATAATGTTTGCATTGCTTTCTCTCCATTGGTAGGTTTCCTGATTTGCGATTGCGAAGAAGGAGGCCTTGTGCCCGCAGAACCCCTCATAATTGGCACCCTGCCCGCCGTGGCGAAAAGAGATGATTGTGCTGCAACTGCCTCAATCAAAAAAGCCAGTTCCAGATTCTCATCCTGTAATGCTTACTTATGCTGATATTGGGATCGCCGTCGAGCATCTTGCTCACCCTCACCTTCATCTTATAGCCCTTTTTGATTTTTAAGAACGTTTTGCTGAATAACGTGTTGGGGGACATCACCTGGTTGAGGTAGCCGTACTGCTCCTTTATCGATTCCAGTTTCATGGCGGCCGTAATCTCGTCGCAATCTCTTGCTCCCGTATCCGTGAACGTATGGCAATCCCGTATGAAGTCCGTAAGGATCTTCACTCCCTGCTCGTTCCTATTCAACGTCTCGGTCAGGTTCAGGATCCTGTCGGAGAATGAGATGACAAATATCAGGAAACCCAGAAATGCAATCACGTTCCTCGTGTCCTGCTGAGCGTGAAAGGGAAGCGACAATGATTGCAGGATTGTGGGGTCTGCAATACTCAAAAACGCAATCGATGCCGAGAAGAAGAGAATGGAGAGCGATAGGCCGCTGGAGATCCATTTGTATTTCCTGCACTGGTATGAGCAGATCTCCCTGATCAGCCCGGCCTTGTCCGCTAACCTGTTAATCTCGTAAACACAGTCCTCTACAGTTTTCACACCCATTGGAGTTCCTCACAAGTAACAATTCACGAAATACGTTCCAGTTCGTTTTTGAGTTCACTCTGTCCTGGATCGACGTAAAGGGGCGTAACGGCAAAGCCTGCCGACAAAAGATGGTGCAAACAAGCAGTGGAAGCAATACCTCCGCTGTAGAGAAGCAGGCACCGTGTTGACATTGTTGAACCATTTAAAGAAATTAATTGATTGGATATATTCGTTTCGAAACTTCTTTCGTTCCAGATCGTCCCGAAAGTGATTATCTGTTGCATCAGGTCAGAAAGAGTTCATCCTCAACCAACAGGCAATCCAAAAAACGAATAACCCCACCATCGCCCCTCTCTTCCGAAACCATGGCAAGCGACAACTGGCATCCCGGGAATCACCATCTCCCTCCCCGGCATCGTGTTCGTCCTGCACTTCCCGGCAGCACCCTACTACCTGGCTCCCCGCCGACGGGGCCCGGCACCGGCCCCCGGCCTGCTCCCCTGCGTCGTCGGGGGCTTCTCGCCGGGTTTGCGGCCGCGAAGCAGGAGTGATACCTGTTAGAGAAGGGGGGGCAGTGCCCCCGGTCACCCCGGCATCCGCAGAGCAAGGATGACGGCCGCGATTCCGCCGATGATGGCAAGCACCGCAATGAGCAGCACGAAGGCCAGCGCCGCGATGAGCGGGTGCGCGATCAGGATCAGCCCGAAGATGATGCTTAAGATGCCGAGGACCGCCGTCCCCCAGCCCTCGCCGGAGAACCCCTGCACCAGGTAGATTGCCCCGATGACGAGACCCTCCACCCCGATGATGATGGCGTAGATCGTCGGGACGAGGACGGCACTGTAGAGTGGATAGATGAGCACGATCACTCCCGCGAGGATGCCGAGGATGCCGACCAGCATCTTCCAGCCCCATCCGGTTTTATGGCGGGAGAGGCTGAGGAGCACGACGACGCCGTTCGCCAGCCAGTAGATGCCGAGGATGGTGGCGAGGAGCGTCAGTGTCGGGATGGGGTAGACGAAGAAGAGGACGCCGAAGAGGATCGCGATGATCCCGAGGAACAGCACGAACCAGCGTGCCGAGCCAGCAGCGCCGCCCGTATCCAGGGAGCCGGCGCCGGATTCAATATCGTTGGCCATAAGAGCACCATGCGTCGGGTGCGCCGGCGGTATATAAACGTATACGCTTCATGCCGGGAGACCCCGGCCTGCGTCTTACCCCCCGCGGCCTCCCGGAGCGTGAACAGAAACGCCGCTCCCTCCTCTGGACGGCCCGATACCTGCATGAAGTTCAAACCGAGAGCAGGTAGAATGAAGCACGGGAGCCGAAAATGGAACTTCGAATCCTGAACGCCATCGTCCTCGCGGGGATTGACGGGCAGCGCACTGCATGAAGATGCACGTGAGCGGTTCAAAGGGGCGTGTCCATTGCTTTATCCCAACGTTACCGATATACGTTTGCCCATTGATACGACAATCGCACCACCCGCACCATACAGACACTCTTCACAGCATATTTCTCTCATGAACACAGAGTTGCTATCTGAATATCCTGCATCCCGGAGAGATACCCATGGGAGATCCGATCAGACTGGGAATCATCATCTGCGACCGCTACCGGACCTGTGCCGGGGGCAAGTGCCTGCGGGCACTGCGCGACCGCGAAGGCGCTTTTGAGCGCTACAAAGGAAAAGACGTTGAGCTTGTCGGGTTTGCAACCTGCAACGGCTGTCCCGGCGGGAACATCGAGTACGTCCCGCAGGAGATGAAGAACAACGGTGCCGAGGTCGTGCACCTCGCCACCGGCATGGTTGTCGGGTATCCCCCCTGTCCGCGGATCTCGTACTTTTCCCGGTTCATCAGGGAAAAATACGACATGGACGTGGTCGTGGGGACCCACCCTATCCCGGAGAAGTACTTCACCACGCACACGAATCTCGGCTCCTGGGACTCGGCACTCTGGAAAGACCTGATCGCCCCCACCCTCACCGATGAAAAAACCCGGTTATCCTACGATTAAACCCCGGCTCGGTGGTGCATCGGTAGAGGCCACGGTAGTCTTTTCCCGTGCCCGCACGGGCTCATTCAGGTACGTTCCGTATGACATGGTTGGTTCGCGGGCCGGAGCCGGGATTGTTGCCGGACGGAAAGACCTGGTGCGCAGAGAAGAGGGGTATTCGGTCTCTCTGAACTATCCTCTCATTTCTTCACCGCGTAGACGAGGTGCACCGTCCCCTGCTCCAGCGGTACGGCCTTCCGGAGTTCGAGCGCCGTCCGCCCCCCGGCCCGGCCGAAGAGTTTCTTCTCCCCTCGCCGACGACGACCGGATGGACGATCAGGCTGATCGTATCCGCGATCCCCTCCCGGATCAGGACGTCGTTCAAGTCCGGGCCGGTATCGGAGACCACCCGCGAGATCCCGAACCGCTCCCCGAGTTCCCGTATGGCGCCCTTGAGGTCAACCCGGTCCTTGCCGCGCCGGATGAACGGGTACTCCCGCTCGCGGAGGTAGTCGAGGTAGTCTTCCGGCGTCGCCTCCGAGACGAGGACAATGACGTCTTTCGTGTGCTCCATGTTCCGGTAGAAGTGGAGCAGATCTTTTAGTATGCCCTTGCTGTCGACGATGACGCAGACGGGGCGCGGATCGTCCGGCCGGACTTCGGGCCGGTGCCGGTCCGCCTCCGTTTCAGTCTCGTTGACGTCCGTGAAGAGTTCGATCCCGGACCTTGCGGTGGCCGAACCCGCGAGCACCGCCCCCGGCTCGAGGGCCAGGAGCGCGCCGTAGTGCAGCCCGAGATCGATCTCGAAGCCCCGTACCGCGTGGTCGAGGCTCACGGTGTTGTGGATGATGACTTCAGGATACATGCGGGGAGATACGTCTGCTCGGGATATAGCCCACACGAATCCTTCCCGTCGGCCCTGCCCTGCCCGGGTTCCGTCGGCCATGCCCTGCCCGGTTCTCCGTCGGCCCTGCCCTGCCCGGGTTCCGTCGGCCATGCCCTGCCCGTTTCTCCGTCGGCCCTGCCCTGACCGGGTTCCGTCGGCCATGCCCTGACCGGTTCTCCGGCGGCCCTGCCCTGACCGGAAGAGAAAACCCTATCCCTCTCCCTGCTGAGAACTTCTTGCCGGAGGACGGCGATGGAGATCCCGCAGAGTATTTTTGACCGTATGGAACGGAGCATGGCCGATCGCGAATCGCTCCTCTCGCGCCGGGCGACCCGGAACGCCGATTACCTCAGGCGGTCCGGCTGCAAACCCGAGGACCCGGTCATCCGGCCGCCGTTCTTCCGGGACGCCGACCGGATCGTCCACTCGAAGGCCTACTCGCGCTACATCGACAAGACCCAGGTCTTCTACCTGGTCGAGAACGACCACATCACCCACCGCGTCCTCCACGTCCAGCTGGTCTCGAAGATCGCACGGACGATCGGGAGAGCCCTCGGCCTGAACGAGGACCTGATCGAGGCGATCGCCCTCGGCCACGACATCGGTCACGTGCCCTACGGCCACCTCGGGGAGATGTTCCTTGACGAACTCTGCACCGAGCACGGGCTCGGGGGGTTCCGGCACAACGTCCAGAGCGTCCGGTTCCTCGACGTCGTCGAGGACTGCGACCTCACGCTGCAGGTGCTGGACGGGATCCTCTGCCACAACGGCGAAGCCAACAACCATACTCTCACCGTCGAGGGCGAGGCCGACTGGGACTCGTTCGCGGAGAAACTGGCGCGGATCGAGAGCGGGGGCGACGCCCTCCCCCTCACCGCCGAGGGGTGCGTCGTCCGGTGCGCCGACAGCGTCTCCTACCTCGGCCGCGATCTGGCGGACGCCCTCGAGGTCGAGGTGATCGGTGAACGGGATCTCGAAGACTTCCCCGAGAACTGTATGGATCTCTTCGGGATTGTCGGGCGCACGAAGGAAGCGTTCTCTGATATCAACCGGAAGGTGCTTGATATCCTGATCCGCGACATCATCGCCGGGAGTTACGATGCCGACTGCATCGCCTTCTCGGCGGAGGCGTCGGCGTGCATCGGGGCCTTCAAGGACTTCAACATGCGGCACATCTACAACAACGAGAGGCTGATAAAGAACCAGAAGAAGATCCGGTTCATGTTCCGCTCCCTCTTCGACCGAATCCTTGAAGATATCGAGAACGGCCGGAAAGACTCGCCGGCCTACGAGGATCTGATCGAGGCGCCGTGGGCATCCCGTGCGTATGTCGGTGCCGCGGCGCCGGAGGAATTCGCGAGGGATTTCATCGCCGGGATGACCGACCGCTACTTCGAGTGGGTCTTCCGACAAAGCATCCTCCCGGAGAGAGTCCGGTCGAGGTACCGGGGGTGGTGAACCCCCGTGGTCGGCGGTTGATGTGGATCCGTCTGCCCATTATCTCCTGAATTCGTCCGGAAATTCTGCTTAAAACCAATAAACCAATGGATGTAACCCGATGGTTCCTCGGTATTCATATATCACTCCGGAAAAATATGTTCTATGAATAAGCGAATCCTCATTCTCGGTCTGGCTGCAGCGCTCGTCCTGACGGCCGGTTGCATGGGGCTTGGCGGCCCGAGCCCCAGGGTCGTGGAGGACTCCATGGTCACGGATATCAGCCTATCCAAAGGGCTCGGATATAACGTGAACGCGGTGATACAGAACGACGGGGGCGACGGCGACGTCACCGTGACGATGAAACTGATCGACGAGGAGAAGGGTTTTGTCCGTGACGAGGTCTCGACGGTGGTCTCCATCACCTCAGGGGAGACAAAGAAGGTCAGCCTCACGCTGGACGGGGACCTCGGCAGGACGTACCGGTACAGTGTTGAGGTGAGTTAGACGGAGGGCGTTTCTGGATCGGGCTTCCAGCCCTGATTGCGGGGGTTCAGGCCCCCTCTCCGACCCGATACGATGAGGCCGAAACATAACAGAGTCATTTTTTTACCCCTCCCCCAAATGGGATGTATGGAACCGTCCCCGGGGATCTACGAGCAGGTCATCAGCGAATACCTTGCATCGAAACTCTCCGGTCCGGAAAAAGAAGGGAGAGTCTTTAAAGACCCTCTTGCGCGTTTCGATCCCCAGACAGTCCTCTCGCGATATCTCGCGAAGATCCTCAGAACGGCCCTCCAGTCTGCCGATGAGGCAGGAGCCTCGCTTGAAGAGCAGATTCTGATCTGCAACCGCCTCATCGAACACCTCGGTACCGAACTACGGGATAAGACTCTTGAACAGTGTAAGATCACGCCCGAAGCAGAGGTCTTGCTCGCCCTTGTGGAGCGCAATCCCCTCTCTGCGCTTAATATTACTGCACCCACCCGCCCCGAGACTTCTATCGCGCAGAGTAGCCTCTTCACCGGGTCTCCCGGAGAGCCCGGGCTCGTGGATGAACTCAGGAAGGAGATCCGGACCGCCGATCGTGTCGACCTCCTCGTATCGTTCATCAAGTGGAGCGGGCTCCGCCTGATTCTCGACGATTTAAAAGAATTTGTCAGGCATGGCAATCTTCGGGTGATCACGACCTCGTACACCGGGGCAACCGATATCAAGGCGGTCGAGGCCCTTGCAGCCCTTCGGAACACCACTGTCCGGATATCCTACGATACCGACAGAACCCGGCTTCACGCGAAGACCTACACATTCCACAGGAACAACGGCTTCTCCACATCCTATATCGGGTCATCTAACCTCTCGAACCCCGCGATAACGAGCGGCCTTGAGTGGAATGTGAAGGTCACCGAGCAGGACTCATATGATATCATCCAGAGGATCGAGAAGACGTTTGAGACCTACTGGAAAGACCCGGAGTTCATCGAATACACGCCGGAGAGCCGGGAGCGGTTGCAGCGTGCCCTCTCAAAGGAGAGGCGGAGCGAGATTGATCTCCGCCCGATCTTCGATATCAGGCCCTACTATTACCAGAAAGAGATCCTCGAGCGGCTGAAGGCGGAGCGGGAACTGCACAACAACTACAAGAATCTCATAGTCGCCGCCACCGGGACGGGGAAGACAGTTATATCTGCGTTTGATTACAAAAGCCTCTTTCAGAGGCCGGGGGAATATCCCCGTCTGCTCTTCGTTGCTCACCGTGAGGAGATCCTGAAACAGAGCATCCAGGTCTTCCGGGGGGTTCTCAAAGACCAGAACTTCGGGGATCTCCTCGTCGGAGGGAGCGAACCTGCGCAGATCGAGCATCTCTTCACCTCAATCCAGAGTCTGAACAGCAGAAACCTCCCGGAGATCACGCCTCCGGACTATTACGACATGGTCATCGTCGACGAGTTCCATCACGCCGCTGCGCCCTCGTACCAGAGGCTGCTCTCTTACTACACCCCGGGAGTCCTCCTCGGACTCACCGCAACACCGGAACGCACGGACAATCTTGACATCCTCGAGTATTTCAACGAAAAGATCTCTGCTGAGATCCGGCTTCCTGAGGCAATCAACCGAAAACTGCTCGCCCCATTTCATTACTTCGGTGTCACCGATGTCGTCGACCTCGATACCGTGCCCTGGAAGCGAGGAACCTATGATCCCGCTGAGATCTCCAGGCTCTACACCGGGAACCAGCAGCGGGCAGACCTGATCATCAGGGCTGTGCAGGACTACACGACCGATCTCCACGAGATCATCGGGCTCGGGTTCTGCGTCTCTGTTGAGCACGCTGAATACATGGCTGCAGCGTTCCGGGCGGCGGGTGTCCCTGCGGCCTGTCTTCACGCCGGAAGTTCACGGGAAGAACGTTCCACCATCCAGAAGCGGCTGGTCGATCGGAAGATCCACTTCATCTTCGTCGTCGACCTCTACAACGAAGGCGTTGATATCCCCGAGGTGAACACCATCCTCTTCCTCCGTCCCACCGAGAGCCTCACAGTTTTTATCCAACAATTTGGACGAGGGCTCCGCCTCTCGGACGGGAAAGAGTGCCTGACGGTCCTTGACTTTGTTGGCAATCACAACAAAAACTTCCCGTTCGGTGAGAGGATTGCAGCGCTTCTCTCTCCTGGCGGGAAAACCCTGGTAGAACAGGTCTCTCGTGACTCTTATTCGCTTCCGAAGGGCTGTTATATCCACTTCGAGGAGAAGGCCCGGGAGAGGGTTCTTGCAAACATCAGGGCAAACATAACGAATCGGGCCACGCTCATCCGCAAGATCCGTTCGTTTGAAGATGAGACCGGCGAACCTCTCACTTTCAAGAAATTCCTCCAGCGTTACAGCCTGCAGCCTCTTGATATTTACCGGAGGGGCACGTTCTGTTCGTTGGCTGCAGAGGCGAGCGTATACCCTGAAGTTTACGAGGATGAACGCCTCTTCCCCAGGGCGGCTGCACTCAGGCTGGCGACACTGAATTCCCCGGAAGCAATCCGCTTCATCAGGGCCGTGCTCTCCGACCCTCGCCATCACTCGCCGGCGGCCCTCTCGGACCGCGAGAAGAACATGCTGGCGCTCTTCTACTACTCGCTCAACGATGGATTTCTTCGTGACGAGAATATGGGTATTGAAGAGATCTTCTCCGATCTCTTCGCATATGATGAGATCCGGCGTGAGATCTGCGACCTCCTTGAGTATAACGGGGCACATATCGAGTTCCTCCCAAAACCTGTCGATCTTGGTTTCGAGAACGCCCTCGAACTCCACTCTACGTACACCCGGGCTCAGGCTTTTGCAGCACTCGGCCACTATACCCTGACCCGGAAACCGGCGGGGGGCAGCCGGGAGGGGGTTGTGTACCTGGAGGATAAGAAGGCCGACGTGTTCCTGGTCACCCTGAATAAGACCGAGGAGCACTACTCGCCCACAACGATGTACAAGGACTACGCGGTCAACGAGGACCTCTTCCACTGGCAGTCCCAGAGCACCACTTCGGCATCTTCACCAACCGGCCGGCGCTATATCGAGCATGAACGGCGGGGGAGCAGGGTCCTTCTCTTCGTCCGCGAGTACAACAGGGTCGACGGCGTCACGCAACCGTATCTCTTCCTCGGCACCGCCCGGTACGTCTCCCACGAGGGGAGCCGGCCGATGAGCATTACCTGGGAACTCGATGACCCGATGCCGCCGGGCTTCTTCCTGAAAGCGAATAAGATGGTGGTTGGATAACGGCCCGCCGAAACCTACATCGCGGCCGGCGTCGGATCATGAATGAATGAACCCCTGCTTGCCCGGAGGAGACGTGGTAGCATCCCGATGAACCACCGGTGCCCGGCCGTCCTGGTCCACGGCTGGCGGAGCCACCCCGGCATCTGGAACCGCCTTGCTCCCGCGCTCTCGGACGCCGCGGTGCCCTTCTGGAACTTCGATCACACCGCGATGCAGGGCGCCGGGACGGAGACGATCGCCCTCGCTCTCCGGGACTACATCCACGCAAAAAGGAAGGAGACCGGGTACGGCGGCCCGGTCGACATCGTCTGCCACTCGATGGGGACGTGCATCGCCCGCTACCTCCTCGAAGTCCTCGACGGCGATGCACAGGAGGAGGACGTCCGGCAGCTCGTCGGGATCGGCCCCCCGAACAACGGTTCGGCCATGGCCGAACTCTTCAACGACCCCGAACACGGCCCGGAGGTGATCCGGCGGCTTATCGGCGTATTCGTGCCGGAAGACTACGACCCCCGGGAGGACACCATCGTCCAGGAGTTCCGCCCCCGGAGCAGGACCGTGGCGGCGCTCCGCCGTGCCGGAACCCGCGACGACATCGCCTACCGGATCGCCCTCGGTGTGAACCTCACCGCGAACCCGGCGTTCTTCCCGGCCTTCGGGGGCAGAACCTGGGAGTTCGGCCCGGACGGCGGGTGGCGGACGACGTATGCCGGCGACGGGATCGTTCCCCACTCCGACTCGCACCTCCCGGGTGCACAGGTGGACGTCCTCCCTGCGGATCCCGCGAACCTTACCCGGCACCCGGAGTTCTACTGCCACACCATGCTGCCGAGAAACCCCGAGGTCGTCGCCCGCGTCAGGGATTACCTTGCTGTCTCTTCAGGGCCCGGCGTGCGGAATCCGCCCAGGCGCTGATCGCCCGTTCGAGATCCTCGCCGGTCTTCCGTGCCGCCTGCTGGATATGCTCGTGCCCCTCGGGCGTTCCGAAGAGGTGCTGGCCTGCGTTCACCACGTCGTTGACCGCCTTCCGGACCGACTCCGATGCCCCCTGCACCCGCTCCTCGACGGTAGGGGCGTCCGGTGCCGGCTCAGCCTCCGGTGCCGGTTCCTCCTCCGGTGCGGGGGCGGGATCGACGACCCACCGCCCCTGTTCAAAGCGACCTTCAGTCTCGCTCATATGCGTGGGTGTAGATCTCTTTGGGATAAAAACCTGGCTTTTTTACACCGCCCCCCTCCCGCCGGGTGGATGCGCAGGTTCATCTACCCGGAGGACTACAGAGGATACGATATGGTCAGGGTTGCCGCTATCGAGGCATGCGGGCGGTCTCTCTCCCCGGACACCTGCCGGTTCCGGGTTGCACGAGCCGTTGCGTTCGTGCTCCTCTTCCTCCTGGCTGTTCCGCTCCTCCTCGGCTCCGCCTTCGGTGTTTCCCCCGCGGCGGTCCTGGCCCTTATCGGATCGACCCTCCTCCTCCAGGCGGCCGCGGCCGTCGTCGGCCTCTCGCTCGGGATGCACCCGGCGGCCGTCCTGGTCTTCCTGACGTCGGTAGCCGCTGCCGTCCTGGTCGGCATCCTCGAGATCTGCGACCTCTTTGCCGGGCGTTCCCGGATGATCCAGGGACTTTTATCGAAGATCGATGCAAAGACGGGGAGTATCGATTACCTGAAGCGCTACGGCGCCCTGATGCTGATCCCGGTCATCTGGATCCCCGGGATTGCCCTCTACGGAACCCCCGTCGTCGCGTGGGTCTTCCAGTACCCGCGGGCGGTCTCTCTCCTCTGCATGCTCGCCGGGTGGGCGATCGCGATCGTCGTGGTCATGGCGGCGACGATGGGGCTCGTCCGCCTGGCGTTCTGAGCCATGGCCTGCCCCCACGAGTTGGGGGGAAGGATTTTATCGCCGGTGTGCCGATGAAGGCAGAGCGCCCGGGTGAGGTCGACCCGCGGCGCAGAGAGGGATCTGATCCTGTGGGGCGAATCTATCGTGATCTGTCCTTGACGATCGGGAGCACCCCGCTCGTCAGGCTGAACCGGATCACAGAGGGTATTCCGGCAACTGTCGTGGTCAAGCTCGAGTCGTTCAACCCGATGGGGAGTGTAAAAGACCGGATCGGCGTGGCGATGATCGAGGCTGCGGAGCGGGAAGGCAAAGTCCGGGAAGGGACGGTGATCGTCGAGCCTACCAGCGGGAACACCGGGATCGGCCTCGCGTTCGTCTGCGCCGCCCGCGGCTACCGCCTCAGGCTTGTGATGCCCGAGACGATGAGCGTCGAGCGCCAGAAGGTGCTCCGGGCCCTCGGGGCCGAACTGGTCCTGACCCCGGGCGCCGGGGGGATGGCCGGGGCGATCCGCCGGGCGGCAGAGATCGCGGCCGAAGAGCCGGACGCCTATTTCGTCCCCCAGCAGTTTGAGAACCCGTCCAACCCCGCCATACACCAGCGGACGACCGCCGAAGAGATCTGGTGGGACACCGACGGGGAGGTGGACGTCCTGGTCGCGGGCGTCGGGACCGGGGGGACGATCACGGGGATAGCCGGGACGCTGAAACCCCGGAGGCCGTCGTTTCGGGCGGTGGCGGTCGAGCCTGCCGAGTCCCCGGTCCTCTCCGGGGGGAATCCCGGCCCGCACCGGATCCAGGGGATCGGGGCCGGGTTCGTGCCGCGGATCTACCGGGCGGATCTGGTCGACGAGGTCGTCCGGGTCACATCGGAGGAGGCGTTCGCCATGACACGCAGGCTTGCCCGCGAGGAGGGCGTCCTCGCCGGGATATCGTCCGGTGCGGCGGCACACGCTGCCTGCGAGGTCGCACACCGGCCGGAGTTCGAGGGGAAACTGATCGTCGTGATCCTCCCGGATACCGGCGAGCGTTACCTCTCCACCGGCCTCTTCGACTGAACAGAGGTGTAAGGTTGGGGATCAGGGAGGATATCCGGACAGTCTTTGCAAAAGACCCGGCGGCCCGGTCGGCGATCGAAGTGATCTGCTGCTACCCCGGCCTCCACGCGATCTGGGCGCACCGGATCGCGCACGCCTTCTATCGCCGCAGGCTCTACTTCCCGGCCCGGTTCGTCTCCCATATCTCGCGAGCGTTGACTGGAATCGAGATCCACCCCGGTGCGAAGATCGGCCGCCGGGTCTTCATCGACCACGGCTCGGGCGTCGTGATCGGGGAGACGGCGGAGGTCGGCGACGACGTCCTGATCTATATGGGCGTGGTGCTCGGCGGCACCGCGCTCGAGCAGACGAAACGGCACCCGACCATCGAGGACGGTGTCATCATCGGGTCGGGGGCGAGCGTTCTCGGCCCCATCACCGTCGGGCGCGGAGCGAAGATCGGGGCGGGTTCGGTCGTCGTCCACCCCGTCCCCGCCGGTGCGACGGTCGTGGGCGTGCCCGGCAGGCTCGCCGGCCCGAAGTGCCAGAAGGGCCAGGAGAGACTCGACCGTGGCGACCTCCCCGATCCGATGCTCCGGGTGGTCAGCCGCATGCTTGATAGGCAGAACCGGATCGAGGAGCGGCTCCGGGCGATGGAGCGGTCGGGACTGGTCGGCGGTAAACGGCAGGAAGAGATCGCGCTCGAGGAGAGCATCCGGGCGGCGCTTAAAGAGGTGATCGACCCGGAGGTCGGGATCGACGTTGTCGATCTCGGCCTGATCAAGGGGATCACCGTCCGGGACTCCTCGGTGCTCGTGGAGATGGTCCTGACCACCGCCACCTGCCCGCTCGTCGACTACCTTACCGACCGGATCCGGCGCCGGGTGCTCGACGTGAGCGGCGTCCGGGACGTCGAGATCCGGGTGTTCGACGAGCCATGGGACTGGGACCGGTTCTTCAGCCAGAGGGATGTTCTCAGGTGATCCTGATGTCCGGATACCCCTGCCGGAGAGAGGTCCGGGACCGCTATGGTCTCACTGGAGAGAACGGTTCCTGACCACCGGCGTGCCCGGAGGCGGCACGGAGGCTCGTGATCCGTCAACCGCCCCCGCCTGAGGCCGCAGGGTTCCCCGTCCGCAATGATACCGGCGGACGGTGCCTGCCCCCGCTTTGCCCTGCAAAAGCCTTCAAGGCACAGAGCATGAGGGAGGCCCGGAGCGTCTCGTGCGGGTACTTGATGACCTCGGCAATGCTCCGACCCTCGTGTGTCAGGGCCGCGTCGTTTCAGGGGCGAACCTTTTTTCCTGCCGCACGCCAGAGATCCGGTAACCATGAACAGCGACCTGAAGGCGGCCGTCCTCGAGCGGTGCCGGAAGATGGAGATCCCGCTCGTCGGGGTCGCGAGCACGGAGCGGTGGGAGAACCCCCCGTTCCGGCCCTGGATGCCGGAGGAGTTCTACCCGCAGTCGATCTTCCCCGAGGCCCGATCGGTGATCGTCATCGGTCTTCCTGTCCACCTCCCGGTGCTTGAGACCTCACCCTCCATCTACTACCATGAACTCTACAAAACCGTCAACGCCCTGCTCGACCAGTACACCTACCGGCTCGCCTCCTACCTCAACGACTGCGGCTACCCGTCGGTCTTCGTCCCCCGCGACGGTTACGGGAGCATCGAGGTGCTCCAGAAGAACCCCATCGCCTTCTTCTCGCACCGCCACGCAGCGCTCCTCGCGGGGCTCGGGACGTTCGGCGTGAACAACACCCTCCTCACGCCGGATTACGGCCCCCGGATCAGGTTCGGCTCGGTTCTCACCGCCGCGGACCTCCCGCCCGATCCGCTGCTCACGGAGAACCTCTGCACCCGGTGCATGCTCTGCGTCGAGGCCTGCCCCGTAGGCGCGCTCGACGAGCGGGACTACCCCGAGGGCCTCACCGACAAGGCGGCCTGCGCGGAGAACAGCGCCGAACTCGCCCGGCGCCACATCTCTCCCTGCGGGATCTGCATCAAAGTCTGCCCGATCGGGGATGACCGACGTCACTACGGGCACAGTACCGCTGCAGGTGACGGGGATCCGCGCTACCGGCGCGCCAGGGAACACGTGCAGAGATGCGGCGGGCTGTAAACCCGCCAAAAAAAGATTATTCTCTTCTTACTCTGCCCATCAACTGATCCATGAGTTCCGGCGCCCGGTCGCGCATGCCGAACCCGACGATGATGGCGATCGCCGCGCCGATGCCGATCCCGACTCCCCAGGCTATCGGGACGACGAAGACGTAGATGATCGAGAGGTCGAGCATGAGCTGCTGGAGCGCGAGGATGGCGACGACGAAGTAGAGGAAGGCTCGTAACAGCATCGCGATCAGTCCGAAGCCCTGGATGCTCTGCGTCTCCCCCATGTTCTGGAGTAGGTCCAACAGCCAGTCGATCAGGATGAACCCGGCGACCAGGATGATGAGGAACGCGACGACGTTCGGGATGTAGGCTACGATGGCCGCGACCGCTGCTGTCAGGGCCGGGATCTGCAGGACGCTGACCGCCGTGAGGATTGCGATGAGGTAGATGAACCAGCGGACGATGAGGTCGAAGAGGTGGCTTATGTTCATCGTGGAACGTTCGATCTGCTGGCCGACCGATGTCTTCCGGAGCGCGTCGTCGACGCCGACCCGGTCGAGGACTTCGGAAACGACCTTCCCGAGGATACGCCCGAGGATCCAGCCGATGATCAGGATGACGATCGCTGCAATGAGGTTTGGCAGAAATAGGATGACGTTACGGGCCAGTTCTTGAACCGGCTCAAACACCTGAGCCGAGAGGTCTCCATTTGTCACGGTATATCACCGGGGGAAGGATATGGGAGGTACTATATAAATCTTGATGCCCCGGCCGCCCGGGGGGCGCGGGAAGACCGCTGCAGGGGAGCTCGAGCACCCGATAGGTGCGAGGTGCGACTGCCGGAACGGCAGGAGCATGAGAAAACGCGAAGCGTTTTCGGGGCAGGAGCGTGAGCACCGCTAGGTGCGGACTGCGACGGGCCGCAGGGTGCGACTGCCGGAACGGCAGGAGCATGAGAAAACGCGAAGCGTTTTCGGGGCAGGAGCGTGAGCACCGCTAGGTGCGGACTGCGACGGGCCGCAGGGTGCGACGTTCCAACGGAACGGAGCTGGAGCACCGTCAAGTGAACCGGACAGGAACTTCTCAAAAAAAGGGGGCGTATAGAGGGTTACTCCGTCACCCCGGCCGCCGCTATGGCCCGGGAACGGCCGCTGAGGCGGTACATCAGCGCGAGGATCGCCGGCATGACGACGATTGCGCCCACGAGCGAGAACCCGACCGATATGACCGTCACGATCCCGAAGTTGCTGATGATGTTGAACGTCGAGAACGTGAGCGCCGAGAACCCGAAGACCGTCGTCAGCCCCGATACCGTGATGGCCGTCCCGATCTTCTGCACGGCGGTCTGAATTGCATCGAGGAACTCCATGCCCCGGGCGAGTTCCTCCTCACACCGCTCCATGATCAGGATGGTGTACTCGGACGCGACGCCGATCGTCATCGAACCGAGGACGGCGGTCAGCGGTGTATATTCGAGGCCGAGGAGGTACATGATCGCGCCGTTCCAGCCCACGATGAAGACGATCGGAATGACCGGCGAGACGGCGCCGAACTTCCGGTAGACGAGAATCAGGAAGCCGAGGATGAAGGCGAACCCGAGCAGGGTCATATACACCCTGGACTCGCTGATGTCGTCCATGACGGCGGCAAACATCTCCATCTGGCCGGTGATCTTCACCGTCACGCCGGCCGGCGGGTTGTTCCACGCGACGTCGCTCTGTACCCTCTCGACGAGGCCGCGGGCGACGCTCATCTCCATATCAACCGTCGAAAACTCGAGCACCGCTTCCAGATTCCCGTTGAGGTAGCGTTTCAGGGTCGATTCCGGGATCCGGGCAATGACGTTGTCGACCTCCCTCTCGGTCGAGGGGAGTACCCCGTTGTTGTACTCGCGGACCAGGGTCGCGATGCTCGTGACGCCCGTGATCTTGTCATTATGCTCCTGCTCGTAGACCCCGAACCGATCTATCCAGGCGAGCGTCTCCGGAGAGAGTACGTCGTCCGCGAGCACGATGACGGGGATGGTGCTCGTCGAACCCATGACCCGGGTGAGTTTTTCGAGGGAAAGAAGGGCGGGCATATCGCCGGGGACGAAGGTCTTCTCGTCCGCGCTGACGGGGACGCTCTGGTCGAGGTAGAACCCTCCTGCCGCCACAACCGCAAAGAGCATGATGACGGGGATCGGGTATTTTGCGACGGTGTAGGCGAGCCGCCCGAGAAGACGGTCGTATCGCTCGATGGTGGATTCTCCCTTCGCCGGTTCGGTTCCGGCGGCTGCGGCCTCCTTCCTCGGCCGATAACGGGTGACGATCGCAAAGACCGGGACGATGATCAGCGCCGCGATGTAGCAGGAGACGACCCCGATGGTGCAGACCATCCCGAAATCGGCCACCATCGGTACCGGCGCAAAGAACATCGCGATGAACCCGAGCGCCGTCGCCGACATCGCGATCAGGATCGACGGCCCCATCTGGGTAACGGTGGCCCATACGGCCTCTGCAGTCGGTTTGCTCTGAATCTCCTCGTCGAACCGTGCGTGGAGCTGGATCGCGTAATCGATCCCGATCCCGATGAGTACCGGGAACGCCCCGACCACCACCATGCTGATGGGAATGCCGAAGAGACCCATGAACCCGAAGGTCATGATCAGCCCCACGGCCACGATCCCGACCGGGAGAAGGCGGTAGCGAACGTGGGAGAAGAGGAGCATCACCGCGAGAACCATCAAGATCATGGCCACCAGGATCAGCATGCCCGTCTCGGATCCCATCGCCTCGCCCATCTCCAGCGAGAACGCAGGGTTGCCGGATACCGTGACCGTGAGCCCTGCTGGGGGCTCCGATATGGCGATGATGGACTTGATGCTCCCGACAACCTGTTGCTGCGCCTCCATGGAGACCCCCGGTTCGAGGTTGATGACGCTGATCGTCATCAGGTCAGAGGGCAGCATCCTCTCGACCATCTCGGGTGGAGCCTGGCCGATGATCGCATCGATCTCAGCCTTGGACGACGGGAGGGTGCCGTCGTTCGCCTGTTTCAGGAGGTCGACGACGCCGGAGACGGAATCTACGTAGCGTTCGTTCCTGAGGTCTTCCTGGAGATGGTCGATGTACCCGAGAATCTCCGGACTCCGGACGCTGTCCGTCTCGTAGATGAGCATGATCGCGTCGGAGCCGTAGGTCTCGGCGTAGTGGTTCAGGAGCGCGCCGCGGGGCGTGCTCTTGTCGAGGTAGGCGTCGTCGCTGGTCTCCATCGAGACCATCGAGAGCCCGAAGCAAGCCACAATGAAGATAGCCGCGGCGACCCCGGCGACGGTCCAGGTATGGTTGTTGATGGCGGCAGCGAGCCACTCGTAGGGGTTCTTCATCTGCGCGCCTCCTGTGTCTTTTCCCCGTACTCACCGATGATCGCCATGGTCACCGCGCGAGCAATCTCGCCGTCGCTGCTGTTGCCGGGCTCGATCCCGTACTCCTCTGCTGTGCGCCGGAGTTTTACGGGGTCGAGGATCCGGTAGCCGCGGCCTTCCTTCCCGGATTTAGCCGTTATCGTGAGAACGGACGAGAGCAGGGACGCTGTAGGCTCTTCGTCCATGGCGAGACGGTGGAGCAGGGCTACGGCTCGCCGGTAGTCTGCCGGGGGGATGAACCCCGCTTCGATCCAGACCTGGTCGGTCTCCTCTATATGCGGCACTTTGCGGGGTATGTTGCGGTTGGCCTGTCTTTTGTACGTCGATTCTTTGGAACACCGGCAGGATCCGGTATTGCAGGTGGTTGCGCAGTTCACGTCTCTCCTCGTTATAAATGGCTTGTCTGCTGGAGGTAGTGTTTTTGAGGGACAGGATATGAACCTGCTGCAACTCCGGCGGGGACTGGAACCGGAGTCCGGTTTCCCGGCAGGGTTCCCTGCAGCCGGTTCTCGTGCGTCTCTCATACCGATCAGTACTGGATTGCCCGCGGATTCAAGGTTCTCCCGTATATGTACGGGATTTATAGGGGGTGGCGTCCCACACGATGTATGCGCAAGATGATCCTCGAAGTCCGTCCGAAGGATCCGTTGATGGGCGTGCCCGCCGATGCTTCCGATCTCAACCGGGCGGTGAAAGAGTTCCTGGACAGGGTTGAGTCCTTAAATGTCGTCGAACTCCTCAAGGTTAACCTCGAGCGGGGAGAGGAGATGGTGGTTGCCGAGATTACGATGAAAGCAGGATACACCGCGAATGACCTTGAGCTCCCGGAAATTCTCGGTTCTCTCGAGGTGCTCAAGGCCGACGGCCGGACATATACCTGTTTTCTCCGGATCGTCATCCGGGACGAATTCCTGCTGGAAAAGATGCGCGAGTTCGACATGGACGTCATCTGGACGGCTCCTATATACAAGTCCCGCGACCTGTTCGTCCACACCTGCATCGGCGATTCAGAGAACCTGAACAAAGTCCTCCGCCTGATGTCCACCTATGGCGAGGTCCAGAACGTCATCTTCGAGGAGGCAACCTTCTCCGGGAACGGGCCGCTCTCAGGTCTCACCCCAAGACAGAGGGATCTTTTGCTCGCGGCAAAACAGTACGGCTACTACGAGTACCCTCGCAGAATTAACAGCCAGCAACTCGCAGAAAAACTGGGCATCAGCAAGACCACCGCGATCGAGCACCTGCGAAAGGCAGAGGTGCGGCTCATCGCCGCGCTCCTTGCCGGCTACTGATGACAATCTCCCCTGCCGGAGAGACGTACCGGGAGACGGGCGGTTCGGGTGCCGGCTCAGCCACGCCCGAGCCTCGCCCGTCCGTTTCCGCCGGATACGTTTCCGGGGCATGCTGATGATGGTTCTCCCGGCTTTCGGAGGGTGGATACATCCGAGCATCGTGTTCTGGTGGTATCGCTCTTCTATGCTGCTCTCGTTCGTCCTTGCCAAAACGACCTTCTTCGAACCGACCGGGCGTTCCGGCACGTTTTGCGTGGAACCGGATCGCTGACGGTACAGATCCGGCAGGCGGCTGCTCCGGTGAAGGGCAGTCTTGCGAGGAGAGTTGAACCCTCTCTCGCCGATATATCCGTATTCTGTCGCAAACCATAAGTGTGTTGCAACCAAACAGAGGTGCAATGGTTGCCGAAATAGTTCCCGGGCTCCGGGCTCTCGGGATGAACGAATACGAGGCAAGCGTCTACTCAACGCTCGTCGGGCTGCAGAAGGCGACCGCACGGGACATCCACGAGGCAAGCGGGGTTCCCCGGGGACGGATCTATGAGATCCTGAACGACCTGGCCCGCCGGGGCTTCATCGCGGTTGAGGAAGGATCCCCCACTTCCTACTACGTGCTCGACATCGACGTGGTCTTCGACCGGCTCAAAGAAGATTACGTCCGGACTCTCGACGAGACCCGTGAGGTGTTAAAGAGCCTCTCGGTCAAACCGCGTCTCCCCCCCGATTCGTTCTTCATCCTCCGGAGCGGCTGGGCAATCGAGAACCACCTCTCCTCGCTCTTCCGCCGGGTAAAGAAGAGCATGGTGATCCTCTGCTACGACCCCGGGTTTCTCCGGAAGCACTATGCGGCCATCAAACCGCTCAAGCGCAAGATCGACCTCTACGTGGTCGTGCAAAAGAAGGAGGATTATGCCGGGATCAACCTCCCGATCTACGAGGCCAGGGGTACCGTGCTTGAACTCCTCGAGACTCCGGCGGTGAACGAGTCCGTAATGGGCCAGAGGAGGGATGAGTGCGCGATACTGGTCGACGGCCGCGACTTCTTCGTCATCGCCGCAGTGGGGGCCGGGCGGCACGCGGTGATCGGCTCGGATATGCCGATCATCGGTTACATGCAGAAGACGATCGTCGAGCGGCTCACCGGGGCGTGAGGGGGCGACCGGTTGGGTCAGGGGGGCATGCTCTTCCTGGGTAACTTTCGGCGATCACCCGCCCTGCCTCCATGGTTAACTCTCGTTTTGCCTGTCGGGGGTGTGGACTGCCTTTAGCCGTTCCTTAAGTCTCGGGATGTCGGAATGCGCCGTTTCCCAGACGATCTCAAGACTGACGCCGAAATAGTGGTGGATAAGTTTGTCCCGCATTCCAGCGATGAAACGCCATGGAACTTCGGGATACTGTTGTGTCAACTACCCCGCCCTGAAGGGCGGGGCTTGAGACTCTATCTTGTCGATAGTTCTCGTCCGGGTGGTTGACTGCACCCCTGCACCTCCAGGGTATACCTGTAGGTGCGTGCTCTGGACTCGATGTTCCGAGCACCGATCAGATCGGCATGGAGGGAGTGCCCGCAGCATTCGCAGACAAACGACCGTCCATTCCGATTATTCTTGCTGATATGGTTGCATCGAGGGCAGGTCTGGGAAGTATATGCCGGATCGACATAGACCGTCGATATACCCTTCTCTCGTGCCTTGTACTCGATGAAGGTCTGGAGTTCAAAGAATGCCCAGGAATGATGGGTGTATCGCCGTTTCCTGGGGGTATCTGGCCGATCCCTGATCCCGGCGAGATCCTCCAGCCCGATCACATCGACCCTGTTCTGAACAGCAAACGAAACGATCTCCTTCGAGACGCGGTGGTTCATATCAGTCATCAGCCGTCTCTCCCGGCCGGAGAGGTGCTTCAGCATCCTCTTTGCCGACCGGGTGCCCTTTGACTGCAACCGTTTCCGCATAGTAGAATAGATGTTGCGGAGATCCTTGGCTTTCCCGCCACAGAAGAACCGACACTTTTTGTCGGTCGTCGAGGCAACCGCAAGGAAGTTCTGCCCCACATCCACTCCCATAAAGGTCGAAGACTCCGCGACCTCACGGGTCTCTGTCTCCCTCTCGCAACAGAGGTGGAAGTAGTATGCCCCGTCCTTGTGTTTCACCAGTTTCGACGCGCCAAACTTCCAGGTTCCGTCGAGATACTGTGTCATGTGAGGGTACCGGAAGAACCGATACTTCTTTCTCCCTTCGAGGGTCGTAAGACCGATCTCGTCTCCGTCAAGGGAGAAGTCTCGCCCAAAGGAGAAGGTCATAGGGGTGGGGGCGTAGGTGATCTGCTGCCACTCGGTCTTTTTCGCCCGAACCTGTTCCTGGAGTGTCCGATAGGTTCCCGTGACCTGCCGGACGACATTGCAGGACATCTGGGATTTCAGACCGATCTCTTCTCGGAGGGCAGGATAGACGATCTTCTGGAGGGCAGTAGAACCTTTTGGTTTCCCGAGGTTGTACACGACCGCAGAGACGTAGTTCATCCCCTCGGTGTAGGTCCGTACCGTCCGGTCAAGAAGATCGGAGTCGGGACAGTCCATCTTGAGGATGACGGTCTTTGTGGTGAGCACATATACATATTCACCCAAAAGTACATAATGCTATTTGTGTGAACCGCAATTCCTGCTTCACTTTCACCCCGCATGGAGAACATCTATCTCGTCATCCAAAGAATCGACAGTGTCGATGCTCCTCTCCTACAAGTATCGGGCACATCCGGATGCAACCACCGAGGCACGGTTGAATGTCGCACTCGATACCTGTAGGTGGCTCTATAACAAACTTCTCGAAGAATGTAATACCGCACGGGAGAACGGGCTCACTCCGACAATGCGAGGAGCGCAGGCGCGAATTGTCACGCTGAAAAATGAGAATCCATCTCTGAAGGGCGTGTACTCCAAAGTGCTCCAGATGGTGAACTATACTCTCTGGAGCAACATTGCTGCACTCTCGCAGACAAAGAAGAAGGGGCGAAAGATCGGCAGACTCCGGTTCAAGGGCGCATTCCGGTATCGGACGCTCAACTACAATCAGTCCGGGTTCACGATCGACCGGGAACACCGCACGATCACGTTCTCGAAGATCGGAACAATTCCATTCACCCTACATCGGCCGTACACTGGCACGGTGAAGGGTGTCCTGATCACCCGTTCTGGTGATAGATGGTACGTGATCATTCAGGCAGAGCAGGAGGTTTCCGAACCAAAGAGAGAAGGGCGGTCAGTTGGGATCGATGTTGGCCTGAATTCGTTTGCGGTCGATAGCGACGGCACCGTAATCGAGAACCCCCGGTTCTTTGAACAATCACGAGATCGGATTAAGAAGGTGCAGCAGAGCATTGCCCGGAAGAAGCGGTTCTCGCAGAACTGGAAGAAGACAAAGAGGAGACTGGAGAAGGTCTATGATCATGTTACGAACCAGAAAAAAGATTTCCTGCACAAACTCTCCCGACAGTACGTGGATACCTATGCAACAATTTGCGTCGAAGACCTGAATATTAACGGTCTGAAGGAGAAAGGCAACTCTCCAGGATTACACAGGGGCATCCATGATGCTTCATGGGGACGATTCTATTCTTATCTTGCGTACAAGGCTGAAAGTGCTGGTACGAATCTTATCAATGTCGATCCCCGGAATACGTCACAGATGTGCTCAAACTGCGGAAGCATCGTGAAAAAAACGCTTTCTGAGAGAGTGCATGAATGTCCATACTGTGGATTTGTTGCTGATCGAGATTACAATGCTGCGGTAAACATTCACCGCGTGGGGATGGAACAGCCCTTTGAGCCCGTGGAGACGATACCTCTACATCATATCTCTGTGATGCAAGTGTTGTCCATGAAGCAGGAAACCACGCCCTTTAGGGCGTGGTAGTTCACTGAGTTGCTGCAAGAGGAGTGGGCGGCCGGTCGCCGCCGCCTCCTTACGCGCTCTCCGGGTTCGCGACCCGTCCTGCAAAGAGAATCGTGCCGGAATCCTCCTCGACGATGAGGAAGACGAACGGGTGATCCGCCCGGAATACGGGCGTGGTGTCCTCGCCGGGCGCGCACTTCAGGTTCACGACGACGCCGGTCGCCGCCGCGGCCTCGGTGCCCTCTTCGCTTACGTCGACGAATGCCTTGTGAACGACCTCGCTGATGAAGAGCATATCCGTGCCGTCCATCCCCGAGAAGTCGGCATCGCCGGAGAACGCCGTCGGCATCCCCATTGCCGCAAGCGCCCGCGGGAGGCTGTACTCCGTCTCAAGCGTGAACTTCGGGAAGACGACCCTGACGCGCCGGTCGGTCATTGAGTCCCGGAGGTTCGCGAGCGTCTCCGCATCCAGCGCCTCCTCCGCCGCCGTCAGGTTGTCCTCCCGCGGGAGGAGGACGAGCATCGAGAGTTCCATTCCGTTGGCGTGTGCATACGGCATCCTGAGCACCTGGAGGGTCCCGGTCTCGGTATACCCGTAGATTGCATCCTCGTCTGTCCGGTGCATCATCTGGACCTGCACCGTCTCCCCCGGAGCGACCCGGAACTCCTCCTCGGTCGTCTCGGCGGGATCGAACTGCTTGACCCAGGTACCCTTGAAATAGATCGCGTTCGTGATCACGAGCCGGGTCATCGAGTCGATCGAACCGGCGGGGAGGAGGTCGCGGATCCTATCCTCGGTCTTCTCCTCCACCCAGCGGTTGATCGTCTGCCGCGACGCTTCGGAGTCGCCGGCGAAGTCAAGGTTTGTCGTGTTCGCCCCGTACCACCGGGCGGCCGTATCGACGTACTCCGGGAGGAACGGGTAGGCTTCCTGCGCCCAGAGAGCGTTCGCGGTGCGGATGGTGTAGTTCTCGTCCCCGCTGTTCAGGACGGCATCGAGCCCGGCAAACCCGGTTCTCCGGAGGGTCTCGTTCTGTGGGAGGTGGAGCACCGATTGGATCTCGTCGGCGGTCGTGCCCCGGGCGCCCTCGTAGGTGATCGCGAGGGCCGAGGAGATGCTGTAGGGCGAGAAGAAGATGTTCTTGCCCGCATTCCCCGGGTCGCTCGCGAGGTGCCGGTAGAGGTCGGCCGCGAACCGGTTGTTCCCCGCCGAGACGTTGCCGGCGCCTTCTGCAGCCGGGCCCGGCGTCTCCCCCTCCGTGGGAGGAGCCGACTGTCCGGACGTCGTTTCCGGTATATCGGTGCACCCGGCAGCGATGCAGCCGAGCGCGATGAGGCCTGCAAGCAGCAGCAGGCCGATAACCCTTCTGTTCATGGTGTGCGGTATGGTGTCCCGGATAATTATACCTGGCGTTAACGACGAAGTTTTTCGAAGTCTTGCGCCTGTCGAGCGGCGGTTTTTCCCTCCTGATGGCTGGTGTGCAAAAAGAACTGATGGAGGGCGGGCGACCGGCCATCGGGCAGGGGTTTGAGAAACGCGATGCGTTTCGAATGGGTTTCCTCGCCCCGGTATCGGTGTTTTGAGACGCCTTCCTGATCAGTGTATCCAGGAGCAATCCGAGACGATCGAACGAAACAAAAGGAAGGCCAGGGCCGAGATTCGAACCCGGGTCGAGGGATCCACAGTCCCTTAGGA
>JABNAD010000396.1_pt1 | contig 27804 bp, 30 predicted proteins | sample 7240381 | NCBI WGS metagenome assembly JABNAD01 (sample SAMN11332834, study PRJNA596920) | anaerobic digester metagenome | biome: digested sludge; isolation source: digested sewage sludge-derived enrichment culture grown on H2/CO2 | place: Germany: Goettingen
TTTTTTTATCAGTTTTATACATGGGATAAGTTGATTCAGGCGGGTCAGAAGGCTTGGAGTACGGGTAATGTTTGGGATTTCTTTAACTATGATTTTTTCCATTTTTATGGTTACAGTAATTTGGATCATGTGTGGGGTGGGGAGAATATTAAGTGGTTTTTGGATAATTTTGTGGGGATTGATGTCAATGGTAATATGTCTGTTGGAAGTTTCTTGCTTAATTTACTCACTATTATTCCTATAGGTAAGTTAGCGGCTGTTGCTGGAAGGTTACTGGCAAGATATTTACCAAAATTTGCAAGCACACTCATAAGAAGCAAGGCAGTACAGGTACTACTTAAAAATAAAACAGTGCAAAAAATACTCAAAGGAGCAAACAAATACTTAATCAATCCATTAAAGTGGCTGGAGAAATTGACTATTGCTAAATTTTGGAAATATTTGCCTAAGATTAATGGGAATGGGATTGTTGAGGGTGTTAAGAGGTTTAGTGGTTTTGTTAATTTGAGTCCTAGGGTTTGGGTTGAGAGTGTTTTTTCTGGGCTTTCTAGGTCTTCTTTGTTGCGTCGTGTGGGTTTGAGGTTGGAGGGTAAGGTTTTTAGTAGTTTTAAGTTGTGGGGTAAGGTTTTGCCTAGGGAGATTCCGAGTATTGTGGGTCATGGTGTTAATGTGTTTTGGAAGGGTGTTAAGGGTGGTGTTGATTCGTTGTTGGATGTTTTTTCGGATATGACTCCTCTTGCTGTTAAAAAGTGGGTTCATAGTTCTCCGTGGAGGATGAAAACCTTCAGTAAACTTGGGAAAGTAGTAAGTACTAAGTTTTATAGGAATATTCATAGTGCTGTGAGTCCTATTATTAAGAGGAATGTTGCACTTCGCAGTGTTTATAATGCAGGTAAAACGGTTTATAAGGAGTATAAGCAGGTTAAAAAGCAGGGTATTCGTAAATATGTGCATAAAAAGATTCAAAAATATGTTAAACCCGTTTATAAGAGGTATATTAAACCTGTTTATAGGAAGTATGTTAAGCCTGTGGTGAAGCAGGTTGTGTCTGCGGGTAAAAAGGTTTATAGTGGTGCAAAAAACGCATGGAATGGCTTTAAAAAGTGGATAGGGTGGAAATAACAATGTTGGATGAGTATATTGATTGGGATGTTGATGAGGAGATGGGGAAGAATAGGGTGCGTGCTGATAGGATATTAAAGGATTTTTCTGATGTTGAGGGTTTGGGTGAGGTTCTTAGTGGTGTGTTAGGTTTGATGGATTCTGAAGTTTATAATAGGGTTTATTTGGCTAGTGATTTGGGTGAGGAGATTAGTAATTTTGCACCTCCTTCGAGGGAGTATTTGTTTGAGCATTATAAGCAGGATCAGTATGCTTGTACTATTTTGAGGAAGCCTGTGCTTAATCTCTTCACGGACAATGTTATTCTTCAACATTATCTTGCAACCAGTGGTACTATTGGTTTTGTTCATCATGCATATAAGGGGTTTAAGTTGTCTTTGAAGGATTTGGATAAAGAGTATGTGGTATTTGAGCGTTTAATGGTTTTGTTGGATGATTTTGATAGTTCGGTTGGTTTTCATCCGCCGGATGAGGATTTTTACAGGAAACTTAAAAATATAAAATGGGATAAAAATGCCAAAAAACTCTATGGGGGAATATTAAGAATAATTAGAGATATCACGCTTGTAAAGTGGGGAACAAATTCAAGTACTTTTGGTAGTGGTGAAAATTTTACTTTAACTTTCCTTGCTGCTTGTAATGCTGTGGTTCATGGTAGGAATAAAATATTACCTGAAGATGTATCAATATCCCATAAAACTCATTTGAAGTTGTTGAATACTGATATTAATAATTTGGGATGATTTATGGCTTATTGGGATGTGATTGGATGAATTAAGTTGTATAGGGTGGAAAAAATGAGTTTATGGGATTATATTGATTGGGATGTTGATGAGGAGATGGGGAAGAATAGGGTGCGTGCTGATAGGATATTAAAGGATTTTTCTGATGTTGAGGGTTTGGGTGAGGTTCTTAGTGGTGTGTTAGGTTTGATGGATTCTGAAGTTTATAATAGGGTTTATTTGGCTAGTGATTTGGGTGAGGAGATTAGTAATTTTGCACCTCCTTCGAGGGAGTATTTGTTTGAGCATTATAAGCAGGATCAGTATGCTTGTACTATTTTGAGGAAGCCTGTGCTTAATCTCTTCACGGACAATGTTATTCTTCAACATTATCTTGCAACCAGTGGTACTATTGGTTTTGTTCATCATGCATATAAGGGGTTTAAGTTGTCTTTGAAGGATTTGGATAAAGAGTATGTGGTATTTGAGCGTTTAATGGTTTTGTTGGATGATTTTGATAGTTCGGTTGGTTTTCATCCGCCGGATGAGGATTTTTACAGGAAACTTAAAAATATAAAATGGGATAAAGGGGCTCATAAGCTTTATAAAAAGATACGGAGGATTTATAGGAATGTTGCGGTTGTTAAATGGGTTCCGGACTCAACTACCTTTGGTAATAATGAGCATTTTACTTTGACTTTCCTTGCTGCATGTAATGCTGTGGTTCATGGTAGGGATAAAATATTGCCTGAAGATGTTGTGGTGGCTAATAGGGCTTATTTGAAGTTGTTGAATACGGATATTGAGGGTTTGGAGTTGTGATTTGCATGGGGTTGAGGAAGTTTGTGGCTTTTGTTGTTGGTGTTTTTGGTTTTTTGGTTACTGGTGTTTGTATTGTTTTGGGTGTTCAAAGTATTTGGCCGGGTTATTCATTTGGTGATCATCCTATTGAGAGGCTTATTTTGTTGTTTATTTGTTTCATGATAGCATCTTTTGTTTATAACTTGATAAAAGGTGAAACTCCTCAAGAAGATCTTGATAAAACCCCAGTGACAAGTGAAAAGATCTCCAGAAAACTTGAAGAAAAACGTGACAAAGAAAAGAAATAACCTTTTTATTTGATAATCACTTGTTAAACATTTTTTTTCGTTTATTAAATCATTATCTATAGTTTAAACAGCTATCAAATGCATAGAATTGGATTAAAAAATTTATTAAAGAGGGGAAGATGGTTTCGCAGAAAGATAAATTTACTTTAAGTGATCATTGCACAATTGAAAAATATTCTGCTTTTTTGTTGGATGGTTTTTTGAATTATGAGGGTAAGGCTTGGGCTTGTAATGTGAAGGGTTCTGTTTATGGTGGTTCTGCTGCATTTTTGGAGAATCCTTTTAATCCATTTTTTTACCAGTTTTATACATGGGATAAGATGATCCAGGCGGGTCAGAAGGCCTGGAGTACGGGTAATGTTTGGGATTTCTTTAACTATGATTTTTTCCATATCTATGGTTACAGCAACTTGGATCATTTCTGGGGTGGTAAGGCTTTTGAAAGTATTTTGAAGGATTTGTTTGGTGTTGAAGAGAATGGTACTATTTCAGTTGGAAGTTTCTTACTTGATTTAACATATTTGATTCCTGTTGGTGGGGCTGCAGCATTTTTAGCAAAATTAGGCCTTTCAAGACTTGGATTAGGTTTAACAGAAAGAGTTTTAGGAAAAAGATGGTTAGAGGTTATTGTCAATAATAAAACACTTCAATTGGTATCCAAAGAGTTAAGCAAAAAATGGGACAAATTAAAAAAGCTATTAAATCCTTATCTCAAGAATTTTCCAGTATCTGGAGAAAATTTGAAGGTGTTTTGGGGTTATGTTGTTGATGGTGCTGATTTGATTGGTTTTAAGCCTAGTACTTGGTGGAAGTATGGTGTTCGGAGTACTCGTTTGGATGGATGGATCTCGGATAGTTTGGGGCATTCTGGTAATTTTATGACGAAGTATTATGCTGATTTTTTTAAGGCTTCTACTGAAGGTGATGTAAGTTATTTAGCTGAAATTACAGGTAAATATCTTGGTCTAAAGAATCATCAGACTATTGGTGCTATTTTAACAACTTTTGCAGGCGCATTCTCGATATATGGTGCGTATAATAAGTTAGTTGACGCTAAAAAATGGGTTACTGGTTTGCAGATAAAAAAGACAGTAAAATATAAGGTGGATTCAGTTAAAAAAATTGTCAAGTCCAATCCTGCAGTTAAAGCCTCTAAAGTAATATTAAAGAATACTTGGAAATCTGTTAAGCCTTATGCTAAGAGAAGTGCTAAAAAATTTATTGGGAAAGTTGAAAAGGTTTCTAAATACATTAAAAGTAATCATGTAGTTCAAAAGATGAAATCTACGGTGAAATGGGTGTTGAAAAAGCCTATTGTTAAAAAAATTTTAAACATTAAACCAGTTAAAGTGATAATCAAAACTGGAAAACAAATAATAAACACCGGAAAATCATTATGGAATGGATTAAAAAAATGGGCATTTTAGATAATAACTAATTTAGGGGGTTTATATAGTGGTATATGATATGAAAGGAATAAAAAAAGCACAAAATAAAATTTTAAAAGAATTTAATAACATTAAAGGATTGGAAGAGATTATAGAAAAAGTAATTAACCTTCTAAGTTCTGACAGATATGCTTTAGTTTATGATGTTTCTGGTTTGATGGAGGGTGGTTTGAGGGATGAGAGTTTGGATGATTTGTTGAGTTTGTCTCAGGTGGGTTATGCTGCTAATGTTTTGAGGGATCCTCCTCTTTATGTGGCTTCTTTGACAGGTGTTATAATCTCAAGCCATTTTATTGCAATGGTTAGCATGGTAGATTTTATTTCATATGCTTACAAACAAGAGAATTTAACCCACGAAGACTTAAAGAAGAACCATACTATTTTAGAACGTTTGATGTGTTGTTTGGATGGTTTTGATACTGTTGGTTCGTATGATGTGCCTGATGAGAGTTTTTATCTTAAGCTTCGGGGTGTTAAATGGGATAAAAGGGCTAAAAAGTTGTTTAAAAGATTATCCACATTGAAATTTGAGGTGAGTTTTGAAAAATTTGGATCTGGTACCACTTCTTTTGGGACTGGTGAGGATTTTGCTTTGACTTTTCTTGCAGCTTGCAACTGTGTAAATCATGAAAGAGATAGAATTAACCCTGAAGATGTTGTAATAGCCTATAAAACCTATTTAAAGTTGATTGACACTGATATTAGTAGTTTGTGATGTGGTTTTTTTATGGGTTGGAGAAATTTTGTAGGCTTTGCAGTGGCAGTTGTTTCCTTTGTTTGTGTGGCTGTGTTAGTTATCGAAGTGTTATTATCTTTAATGGGCTACTCTTCATCTGAGGGCACAGCCCACCATCCTTTAATACGCCTTTTGGGATGGATAATTGGAGCAGTGGGTGCTGTAGGAATTTATAATCTAATTAAAAGCAAAAAATCAGAACCTAAAGCAGACGTTGCGGATAAAACTATTGTAACAAGTAATGAGATTTCCAGAAAGCTTGAAGAAAAGCATGGCAGAAAAAAGAAATAACCTTTTTATGTGATAATCATTTGTTAAACATTTTTTTTCGTTTATTAAGTCATTATCTATAGTTTAAACAGCTATCAAATGCATAGAATTGGATTAAAAAATTTATTAAAGAGGGGAAGATAATGGTTTCACAGAGAGATATGTTCAAATTGAATGATCAACAGATGTTAAAGGAGTATTCTGGGCTTTTGTTGGATAAGTTTGATGTTGAGGGTTTGGAGGATGTTGTTAATAGTTTGAAGAGTTTGGAAAGTGAAGGATTTCATGAAAGGTTGTTTGAGGATTATTTGTTAGGTTTGAAGATTTTTGAGGGTGGTGCTGAGTTGTCTGTGGATGAGAAGCGTGATAATGATCTTCTGGTTTTAGGATATCAAAATTTAAGTTACAAACGCCTATTCTCCATTAAACGGAATTTGATAAGTTTTACTGAGTTTAGTGAGATTTCTGATCTGTTATTACCGTTGTATTACATGTATCTTGGGCGTAAATTAACTCATGGTGATGTTAAGGCTTTTTATGATGCTCGTATTGATGAAAGACTGGTTTTCTTGTTGGAAGATTTTGATGAACCTCTAAATGTTCCTAAACCAACTCCAGAGTTTTTTAAGAAACTTAAAAAGCTACAATGGCAAGATAAAAAAACAAAGAAATTTCATGAGAATTTAAAAGAATTTGTTGGTGTATGCAACTAGTGGAAAACACGTGGATTTTAAATTGGTAAATTTTAAGGCTATAGAATTCAATTTCACACTTTCTCTTATGGCGTGTAGTGCGGTGGTTGGTGGTCGTGATAGGATTAACTTGGATGATGTTATAAGGGCTTATAAGACATATTTTAAGCTTTTAAAAACAGATTTACCTGTTTTGGTTGGGAAGTTGGGTGTTTGAGTTTTTAATTGTAAAAAAAAAGAAATAGTTTGGGGGGGGTGTATTTTTTTAATGGTTAGTGATGTTGAGAGTGTTGTGTTGGCTTCTGTTTCTCGCAGGGCAGGTGCTTTTGTGTTGGATCTTCCGTTGTTACTGATGTTCTTTGGTTTTTTATTCTTCATAGGGTTAGGTTCACCTGATCTGTTTGTGGGTGTTGTTTTCCTGATAATCAGCGCCCTGATTACGCTGGCACACTTTTCTTACTTTGAGGGACCTTCAGGTGGTAGTACGCCCGGTAAGTACTATTTATCTTTGATGGTGGTGGATGAACGGACTTTGCAACCTCCAAGTAGGATGCAGAGCATTACACGGAATCTTTTAAGATTTGTTGATCTTTTACCATACATTATACCGGGCCTCCGGGGCCTGATAATTATCTTCACCTCAAATAAAAATCAAAGACTTGGAGACAAAGCAGCAAAAACCATAGTCATCCAGAAAAAAACCCGATAAAATCCATTTTGTAAAGAACAACTGCAAATACAGTTGTGAAAACAGTAAACTCCGGAATAAACTGGCTAAAAAGCAAAATATGGAAATAACAGATAACATAAAAAAAAAAGGTAGATAATATTTATAAAAAATGGGGTGACAAAGGATGGGGTTCTGGAAAATTTTGCCGGTTGATGTGGGTTATAGGGTTTTGTTGGATGATTTTGGTGGTGTGGTTGGTTTGAAGGAGGTTTTGGATGGTATTTGTGGGTTAGTAAATTCGAGTTTATATGGGGATTTGATGTTTGTTTCTTTGGATAATATTAAGGATCCTGATGTGAAAATGGGTCATGATGAAGAACTTTCATTGTTGGAGAAGTGTGCATTTGATAATTTGAGTAATTTTCCTTTGAGGCTTCCTTTCACTCCTCTTGTGGGTATTAAGGATTTTTTGGTGGTTTATAGTTTTATTGCAAGTTTTTATTATCTTCGTTTGGGTCATAAGTTGGATTTAGAGGAACGAAACAAAGTATTTTACAGTGATACTGCAACGAGGATTTTATTACTCTTGGAAGACTTTGATTCTACCATGGAAACACCAGAACCCACATCCGAGTTTTTCAAAAAATTGGGTAAGGTTAAATGGGCGGATTCTAGGTCTAAAGACCTTTTTAATAGGGTTACAGATCTTGGATTCAAGGTGATGGACAGGAAGTTGGGATCTAAATATAGCATCAGTTTATCTGTAAATGAGAATGCTTTTATCTTGTTGCTTTCTGGTTGTGGTGCGGTTTTGGATGGTCGTGATAGAATTAGTATGGATGATGTGGTACGTGCTTATAATATGTATTTCAAGCTTTTGAATACGAATATTACCAGGTTGATGTGATACAATATGGGTTTGAGGAATCTTTTTGCAGTAATAGGTGCAGTAATAGTTTTCATTGGCACAGGCACAATCATTGCTTTATCTGCAGGATATCTGGATCAGTCCGCAGGGAATTTAGTTATAAGACTTTTAGGATTGTTCATATGTTTCATACTGGCCTCAATGGTTTATAATCTCATCAAAATTGATGCAGTTGAAGACAAAAACCAAAAAAAGAACAAAAAGATTGTAACAGGTAAAAATATCTCCAGAAAGCTTGAGGAAAAACAAAAAAAGTAGAAAACGATAATTCTTTATTAATAATCTTATTTTTTTTACAAAAATAACCCCTTGACTTAAAACAGCTAGCAATGCACGGAATGGATTTAAAAAATGGGCATTCAAATAACATGAAAATATTTTAAAGGAGGTCTTACAAATGTTTTTAAGAGCTGAACCAACAAATGAGGTTGCTAAGAGTTTATTGTGTGATTTTAGTGATGTTGATGGTTTGAAAGAGGTTGTGGATAGTGTTTTGAATTTGGAGGATTCTGAAGTTTATGAGAAGCTTGTTAAGATTGATATGCCTGTTGATTCTGGTGTGAATTTGAAGGAGAATTTGAATGTTACTTCTTTGGATGAAGTTGCTGAGGATAATTTGAGTAATTTTCCGCTTAGGCTCCCTTTAACTCCTTTGATAAGTATTAAAGATTATTTTACTGTTGGTTTTTTTGTAGGAGCTATTTATAGTGTTGAAATTGGTCACAAACTTTATGAAGAGGATCTGTCCAGAGTTGCTCACAGTAAAATGATACCCCGTATACTTTCAATGCTGGAAGATTTTAATTCAAACCTTGAAACACCCCTTCCCACTGCAGAGTTCTTTAAAAGGTTGGGTAAGGTTAAATGGCAGGATAAAAAAGTTAAAAAATTCATTGAGGACCTATCTAACCTACATTTTATCTTAGCTTTCAACAAATGGGGTGGGAAAAATGTTGATTGGAACTTTCCCATAACCGAGAAAACTTTTATTAAACTTCTTGCTGGTTGTAGTGCTGTTCTAGATGGTCGTGATAGGATCTGTGTGGATGATGTGGTACGTGCTAATAAGACTTATTTGAAGTTGATTGATACTGATATTAGTGAAATGGTGTGATTTGTTATGGGTTGGAGGGATTTTGTTGCGGTTGTTGTGAGTGTTTTGACTTTTTTGGGGGTTATTGTTTTGATTGGCATTGGTTGTTCGGAGTTTTTCACCAGATTACTCCCCAAGTCAGCATCCTGCTGAAAGAATGGCCCTACTATTTGGAAGCCTAATCGCTGCTTTGCTAATTTACAATCTAATAAAAGGTAAAAAACCAGAACCTAAAGTAAATGTTGCGGATAAACATGATGTGACCAGTAAAAATATCTCCAGGAAACTTGAAAAACAGCAAAAAAGATAAAAAGGGTTGTTAATAGTTTTTAGGATATTATTTTATTTAATTAACAGATTTTCTGTGGCGGGTGATGTTTTCCTTTCGAATCATGAAAGATACTACCTAAAATTGTTACCAAAATCAAAGAACCATAAACTGTTAGGAAAGTAGTTAAAAATGTTCAAAAATGATTTTAAATCTTTGATTTAATCTTTTATGAATGTTTATTTAGTTTTAGCATCTAATTTTAAAAATAAGAGCCCATAATCTTTAAAAACTCATCTTTACCCATATTATGGATCTTTAAGGTTTTATGATGACTTTTATGTCCAGCTATAATCTCAACTGGGTTCTTGGTGAGTTTGGAAAATTCTTTTGTTATTTCCTTGTTGGCCTTGCCCTTCTGTGGAACTGATTTTATCCTGATTTCAATGGCTTCACGCCAGGTGTTGTAGCCTGAAATCTCAAATTTGTTTGATTTTGTGGAAACCTCTATGTCCACCAGTATTCCACCTTCAGATTCCCTCACTGCCTTCATAGTAACCAGTTCCATTTCTATTTTTTACGTTGATAAAACTTTAAGTATTCCTATTTTTATGGTACATATGTATTAAATCCCTGTTTCAGCACCCCTGAGAAGGAAAACATTTAAATAGTGAAAGAGAAAGATGTTGGTATGCTCTAATGTGAGTGAAATTAAATATTTGATCACGCAGGGGTGGTCGAGCGGTCAAAGGCGCTAGGTTGAGGGCCTAGTGGGGTAGTCCCTTCGCGGGTTCGATTCCCGTCCCCTGCACTTAACAATTAACTTCTATTTTTAACATTTCCGAGAATCAGATTTAATATGAGATCTCAGTTGATGAAAAAATTTTCAACGATTTATGGTTGGGTTGAGATCAGAAAATCAATCCCCTTTTAAAAACAATGTTTCAAAGTTTTAAAGGTCTAAAACGTTTACAAATAAATTTTTGAAACATTTAACAAAAAACGAAACAATTGAAAAAATATTAAAATAATATATTAAAAATAAGGTAGATTGAACCTTATAAATTGAATTTTATACATTTACTCCCTTTGAATTTTATAATTTTACTCCTTCTTGAAAATGGTGAAGGATTGAGAGGATAAAAAATCAAATTTCTCCAAAACAACGTATCCACCCTTTTCCATGACATTCAATATATCCTCTTCAGAAGTGTAGTGACCAAAAAGGTTCACAAAGTTGATTTTTTTAGTTTTTTTGTAGTCTATAATAACAATTCTTCCATCAGGAGCTAAAAATTGTTTTAAATGGTTGAAGTAACTTAAAGGTTCGGGTATGTGATGAAATACGTTCCTTAAGAAGATAAGGTTCAGATCATTTTCAAGCTCAAGACTGTTCTCTTCTGCCAAAACAGTTTCTATATTCTTCACACCCTTAATTCGAGTTTCAGACTTCACATAATCGAGATATTCTGGTTCCATGTCAACTGCGTAGACCAATCCATTTTCTCCCACCTCATCTGAAAACTTAAAGGTGAAATAACCCCCACCACAACCAATATCTACAATTTTATCGTTTTCACGTATTTTAAGAGATTTTATAATTTCAGTTGATTTAAATTCAGGTTTAGATGCCTTTTCATTGAGTTTTTTAATTTTTTTTAACTTAGAACTTCCAAACATAGGACACATCTTCCATTTTTTTTCAAGTTAAGAACATCGTTTAATCAATCAACATTTATCACAACTTTCAGGGGTTTACCCTCACTTAAATCATCTATTAAACCTTTTTTAAGGTCACATGATGATTTATCCGCATTTATCATCAGGGTTCTGCTGCACTTGAATTCGCTTTTTCTGCAGACCATGTCTGTTGGATGGTCCAGGGTCAGTTCTGGATGTCCATAACCTTTTATTTCATCCCGAGCATTTTCTGTCTCAAGAATAACTGTTACAACTGTTTTTTCATTTTGTATTGCATTTTTCAGTTCCTCTGGAAAATCATTCATGGAAACTCCAGATGAAACCCCTATTATGCAGTCGGCCTTGATGCCTATTTCTGGTTCCATTGTAACTTCAAATGTTGTTTTATGGCGTGATGTGACGTTGGGATGTCCCTTTGCAAAGAAACTGTAGTTCATAGATACTCACTTTTCATTATGGATTATTTTTGAGATTATTTTTTGATTAAATTTTTTTGATCATTTGTATGGTTTGAGGTTCTAAAAAAAGATGTACTGCACTAGATTATTTATTTAAACCTTATTAAATTATGAAATAAATTTAAAAAAAATGGTTTTTACGAGAAAGTTCATAATCATCTTGGTATAAAATTAGAACTTAATTAAAGATATACTTAGTCACTGAATTAACTGTTAAGATAAAAAATTTAGTTTAAGGAGTTTCGTATGCCAAAAAATCCTTTGAAAGGTACTTACTGTTTGATAATTCACCTGAAGTCCAGACAGAGTATTAAGATCGGACGTCTAGGTGAAATAACTTTTGAAGATGGTTACTACGTCTATGTTGGATCTGCACTGAATTCATTGAAAAGCAGGCTTGAAAGGCACCTTAAAGATGATAAAAAGCTTTTCTGGCACGTTGATTATCTTCTAAACAATCCCAATGCTAAGGTTGTGGATGTTGTTTTTGCAGTGAGTGGTGATAAGTGGGAGTGTCCCCTTGCATCGAATATATCCAAGTTGGGACATGAAATCAAAAATTTTGGATGTTCAGACTGCAAATGCCCTTCGCATCTATTTTACTTCCCTGATATGGAACTATCAAAAAAAATCTGTTTAAAATCCTTTGAAAAGCTGGGGCTTCAGCCCAAGGATCTGGAAGATCTGGAAACGCTTTAGATAAATGGTTTCAAGGTACAGATCATCACTAAAAAAATTCAGTTTTTATAACTAATCTCATGATGCTTAGCTTGGTGAGTATATGCTCCAAAGTTTTAGGATAACTGAATGGTATCATCAATTAAAATGAAAATTCTATTTAAAAAAATTATGGGAAAGGTTAAAACTTATCATTAAATTATGGCTTGCATGAATCTGCTGAACTTTATTTTTAAGGTGAAAACTTGGGAATATTTTTCAGTGCAAATGGAAGCTGAAAATTAAAGGTTTAAAAAAAAAGTTTACTGGAACTTCCTGAAAAATTCCTCGAACTCATCCACGCCCATTGGCTGGGGAACAACAAATTCATGGTTTTTGTATATCTTCTCTGCAAGTTCCCGATATTTTTCTGCCTGTTCTGAGTCTGGAAACTTTTCAAGAACTGTTTTTGCATCGTATTCACTCTGCTGGACCAGTTCGCTTCGAGGTATAACTTCTATGACCTTCGTACCAATCCTCTTAGCGAATTTTTCAACGATCTCAACTTCCCTGTTGGTGCCCCTGCAGTTGCAGATGATGCCTCCAAGGCGGCTTTTGAGTTTCTGGATGCCCTGAGATATGTTGTTTGCAGCGTAGAGTGCCATGTACTCTCCAGATGTGACTATGTAAACCTCATCTGCAAATTCTTCCCGCAGGGGTACTGCGAATCCACCACAGACAACATCTCCAAGTACATCGTAGATGATGACTTCAGGTTCTGGTTGGAAGACCCCCAGTTTTTCCAGGATATTCATTGCAACTATGACTCCCCGCCCTGCACATCCCACCCCTGGTTTTGGACCTCCACTTTCAACACAGTCCACTTTTCCATAGCCTTTAAATAGAATGTCATCCTTTTTAACGTCCTTTTTTTCTTTGACAACGTCAAGGATGGTTGGTATTCTCCGCCCCACAAGGGTTCTGGTTGTGTCTGCCTTGGGGTCGCAGCCTATTACAAGGACATTTTTATCTTTGGAGTAGGCTGCTGCAATGTTTGAAACCACTGTGGATTTTCCAATCCCTCCTTTACCATATATGGCTATTCTTTTGGTTTTTGAGGCCTCAGTCATTACCCTTCACCATGGCTCCGATTATGTCTCCCCTCGTGACTATTCCAATGAGTTTTTTATCTGCATCAAGCACTGGAAGTCTTTTGATGTGGTGGGAGTCCATTAGCTCTGCTGCATCAGATATTTGAGCATCCTTTGAGATTGAAACCACTTTTTTGGTCATTATATCTCCGATTAAAACTGAGCTTGCCCTTTCCATGTCTTCTGCAAGTTCGTCCATTTCGTACTTCATCTTCACAGGGAGTTCTATGAGGTCAAGGGGTGCAGGGAGTATGAGGTTTATTTTGGGTGAGTGAATTTCAAGCATCCTCATTATATCGCCTTCACTCACTATTCCAACAACGTGGTTTTCATCGTTAACTACTGGGGCTCCGCTTATCTTGTTGTTTCGAAGGACCTGTGCAACATCCACTATTTTATCAGTTGATTTGAATTTTACTACATTTATTTCCATGGCATCTTCAATCTTCATTACTCATCAACTCCTCCATAAACAGCTTCAGCTGTCCTGATTTATCCCATCATCAAATATACATATGTTTCATTTATACAAAGGGTTTACCTATATGCAAGGTTTTAAAATAAAATTGCTTTTAGTATCCTTCTTTTATTTAAGTTTTTTATTCCTTTTTTGGTTTTTATACTACTTTCATTTTACGTTCCTAACAGGATCATAAAAGTTTAAATAGTGAATAATTAAATTTTATAATAGTTCAGAAAATTAACTATTAATTTGGATTGAAAAATTGTGAAAAAACATAGGATTAGATAAAAGTGACGTGATACCTTGAAAGATGAAAATATTGATGAAATACTTGATAACCTTTTAATTTATCTTCCTCTTTTCTATCAAAAGGCCATAAAGCCAAAAAATCCGGATATAAAACAGAAACACCAGGTTTATTATCAGATACTTGGAATACTTGAACATTTTGATAATTTGCCCATATCCCACCTTGGAAAACGCCTCTTCGTATCGAAGCCCAACATGACCTCCCACATCGACAAACTCGTTGCAGACGGAATGGTCGAACGTGTACCTGATGAAAAGGATCGGAGAATAATCCGTGTGAGAATCACAGAGAAAGGACTGCGCTTCATAAAGGAATCACGTGATATCATCAATGAAATCATAAAGTACAACCTTTCACCCCTCGATGAATCAGAGCTTGATGAGCTCAATGGCTGCCTTAGAAAGATAAGGGAATTCATGCATAAAATCGACACAATGGAAGAAATACATCGTAAAACTCCTTAAAACTTACGAATAAATGAATGTTATAATTTTTAATTTATTGGAGGATACTTAATGGAAAATGAAAAATCAAAGGGCTCTGAAGCCCTCAACATCAAACTTCTACTGGGTGGACTGATGATAAGTCTTCTTGTAGGTGCTCTGGACAACTCCATAATGAGCACAGCCATGCCCAAGGTCATTGCAAGTCTTGGAGGAATGGCATACTACGTCTGGCCCTTCACAATCTACCTTTTAACATCAACAATTGCAATAATACTTTCAGGAAAATTATCAGATATATACGGCCGTAAAAAGGTTTTAATCACGGGAATAGTTATTTTCATAGTGACATCGGTTCTCTGCGGTTTCTCCCAGAACATCATGGAACTCACATTCTTCAGGGGACTGCAGGGAATAGGTGGGGGAATACTCATGACCATCCCCTTCATAGTTGTGGCTGAAGTCTTCCCTCCCAGGGAGAGGGGAAAGTACATGGGAATTCTCTCCTCCGTGTTTGGATTTGCAAACGTTCTCGGACCCGTGCTCGGCGGTTTCATAACCGACTTCATGGGATGGGAATGGGTTTTCTACGTGAACATCCCAGTGGGAATTACAGCCATATACATGCTCAGATCCTACTTCCCACACCTAGAGATAGTTATAAAAGAAGGTGTAATTGATTACGCTGGAATTGTGACCTTAACTGCAGCTTTAAGTGCACTTTTCCTGGGCTTAACCTTCGTGAGGAGCACGGCAGTTTCATCAGGCCTCGTTGCATCTCTCTTCATATTTGCAGGGTTTATGCTTTTAGTCTTCATTTACGCTGAGAAAAAAGCCCGCGAACCCATTTTACCAATGAAACTATTTAAAAACTCCATATTCAATGTTTCATCCATTGCAATGTTTCTTTCAAGTGCTGTGATGTTCTGTGGAATCATCTACATACCATTATTTATTCAGGGAGTGCAGGGAATGAGTGCTTCAACCTCCGGACTCTTAATAACTCCAATGCTTGTGAGTCTCACCATTGCATCCCTCATTACCGGGCAGATCATTTCAAGAACCGGTACCTACAAAAAACTGGCAGTTCTGGCATTCGTACTGCTTACCCTGGGTATCGGACTTCTTTCAACCATGAACACCAGTACAGGATTTGTTGTACTTATAATCTACTCAACCATATTAGGTATTGGAACCGGTATGATGTACCCAATATTCAACGTTGCAGTGCAAAATGCTGTTCCAATGAGGGAGCTTGGAACTGTTACAGCTTCAATGCAGTTCTTCCGTAACATCGGAGCAACTGTGGCCCTTCCGGTATTCGGAGTTATTGTGAACATCACCGTCAACATGGACATCCAGACATCTAAAAACGTTTCACCAGCACTCATGAGCCTTGGAATACACAACGTGTTCATATCTGGACTTGTGATAAGTTTTGTGGGACTTCTGGTTTGTTTCTTGCTGAAGGATAAAGTTTTGGCTGGTAGGGGTGATTTTGAAGTTGAGAAGAAGGATTTGGCTGGGGAATAAGATTTTGCAGGTGAACTTCTTTTTTCTTTTATTTTTTAAGGATAAAAATAAAAAAATGGAATATTTTCATGATTTTATACATAAAAAGTAGTAATAAACCATATAAAGATATCTTATAAATTAAACATTCACTTTATTAAAACTTTGAAGTGATAGCTTTGAACACCCCCTTTTACTGAAATTATCGGTAAAAAAGAAGGATATATTGTTTTAATTCCATTCAATTTCTTGATAAATCTGATTAGAGAAAAAAGAAGGTTTAATGTTTTCAACGGAAAAATATTTAATTCCCATAAATCTCATTCTCAAATTAATATTCTCCCCAGTTAAATTATCACTCTGAGATTATCTGAAACCCCATTCGAAGGTTTTAAGGGGATGTAATTCATTAATTAAAATAATTCATTGAACTGATAATCGAGGTGAACCATGAAGGTAACGTTCATAAATCCGCCGCAAACCAATTCTAAATACAAATTTATAGGAGTTGTGGCCCCGCCTCTTGGAATAAGTTACATGGCAGCTGTTCTGGAGGAAAAAAATTTTGATGTGAGCATCATAGATGCTTCTGCACTTGATATGACCTGGGAAGCTCTTGAAAAAGAAATAGAGAATGTTTCACCGGATGTTATTGCGGTGACTGCACTAACACCAACCATAAGTCAGGCCATGAAAACTGCAGAAATTGCAAAGAAAACCTGTCCAGACGCCGTGATAGTCCTTGGAGGATACCATCCAACCTTCAACTATGAAGAAGTCCTGGAGAAGGATTTTGTTGATGTGGTTGTTAGGGGAGAGGGAGAAAATACCATGCTTGACCTTGTGGAAACCCTTGAAAGGGGAGGTGATCTATCAGAAGTTAAAGGAATAGCCTTTGAGGATACAGTTACACCTTTACGTCCACTCATAACAGATCTCGATAGTTTACCGTTCCCTGCAAGGCACTTGCTTCCAATGGACCATTACAAACTCTTCAACATGGACACTAAAATGGCAACCATGGTAAGCAGCAGGGGCTGTCCAATGCAATGCTCTTTCTGTGCATCTGCAGCACTTCACGGCTCTAAAATGCGTATGAGAAGTCCTGAGAATGTTGTGGATGAAATGGAACACCTTGTGAAGGATCATGGCGTTGAAACCATAGCCTTCATGGACGACACCTTCACCCTGAAAAGGAGCAGGGTTGAGAAGATCTGTGCTGAGATCAAAAGAAGGAACCTTGATGTTTTCTGGGGTTGTACAGCCCGTGTTGACACTTTGTCCGAGGATGTGATAAAGCAGATGAGGGAAGCTGGATGCATAGCCATGTTCATGGGTGTGGAATCTGCTGATCAGCAGGTTCTGGATGAGGTTGACAAGAAGATCAGCGTTGAAAAGATCAGACGTGCATTCGAGATTTCAAGGAAGGAAAAAATGCGTACCATAGCTTCTGTGGTGCTTGGAATGCCTGGAGATACCAAGGAAAGTATAGCCAGGACAGTGAAGTTTGTGAAGGAACTGAATCCTTCCTACGCAATTTTCAGCCTGGCCACACCCTACCCTGGAACCCGTTTCTACCAGCAAACCCTTGAAAAGAACCTTATAAAGGTCAGGGACTGGTCCAAGTACACCCTCATTTCCCCCATCCTTGAAACAATGGAGTGCTCCCTGGAAGAACTTAAAAATATGCAGAACAAAGCTTTCTGCAAGTTCTACCTGCGTCCTGGTTACATTCTGCGCCAGGCATGGATGGACGGACCAATGTTACTGCGGACAATTGTATCTGTTGTCAGGGAAGTGATCTGAGGATCATTTCTTTCTATTTTTAGGAGGGATTAAGAGAAACTATCAGAAGTATTAGTTTAAAGAAGAAAATCTTAAAATTGAGTTTTAAAATTGATTAAGGCCAATGAAGTTTTTTTTAAAAATTCAATAATTGTATCAGTTCATGAATAAATGATCTTAACATACTTACCACTTTTTTTATCAATTACAGTAATACAAGCTAGAAGTTACTACCCTAATTTTAAATGCAGGAATTTTTATATAATTGAAGTGAGTAAATATAAGACTTCATTGAAGGTAACTTTATGACACGGAAATACACTGCAGTGAAGTACTGTAAATGGTGTGGGGATCCCTTCCTAGTTAAATCACCCAACCAAAAGTACTGTTCACCAGAGGTTAAAAATTGCAGTAAGGAAGCTAAGCGCGAAAGCTGGCGTAAAGCAGCACATAAATACAGGGAAAACTACAAAGACGTCCTTAACATATCCCAGGTTTACAAGCTGGGATCTGGATTCCTAAGCAGTAAACCGCAGAAAGAATTTGATGCTGAGTACAGGGCCATACAGAAGGAAAAGAAAAGGCTTAAGTTGAACAGCATAGGGATAGGATTCTGGTTCTGGGTTCAGTACAACCTGCCTTTAATGCGAAACCTCATGGAAAGAGGGGAAAACCCTTTAATAAATTTTTACGTGAATTTTATTGCAGTTGGAGTTTTATTGATAATTGTGTTTGTTTTTGGAGTTTACTATAAATAATACTTTTCACTATTTTTTTATATAAACTTATGATGGTCAAGTATGAGGGTCGGAAGTGCATTTCCTAACCCCTGATCGTTAGTCATTTAAAATTTATAAAAAAATTATAAAAATCTGGTGGAAACTGTGGAAATGATGATAATATATGTTTTAGCCATGGTAGTATCACTTATACTGGTAATAAAGACTGCAGATATATTTGTAGACAATTTAGTTGCCATAGGTGAAGCCAAAGGAATATCACAGATCATTTTAGGAGTTACAGCTTCCGCAGTTGGAACATCTCTGCCAGAGTTTGGTTCAGCAGTTATAGCCATATTAAGCGGCACCCCTGATATTGGAGTTGGTGTGGTTATTGGATCCAACATATGGAACATTGCAGGTATTTTAGGCATATCTGCATTTGTTGCAGGATTTATAAAGACTGGAAAAGAAGAGTTAAAACGTGACGGTCTCATGACTTTGTTAACTGCCCTGATGCTCATGTTTTTCATGTTTTTCATGACCAAATTAAATGCAGTAGTCGGGATCGTGATGATCGTAGCTTACTGCATCTACCTGTGGATTCTGATAAAAAAACAAAAAGAACACAGCAGTGAGCTTGAAAAACAAGAAAAACTCAAAAATAACGTTCCAAATAACATTAAACATCCAGATCTTAAGAAAAACTATATATTGAGTATTGTAGGGATTTTAGGACTTGCAATTGGATGTAAAATCATGGTCTGGAGTGGTGTGGAAATTGCAAATATTATGAACATTCCCCAAATGATAATCGGACTTTTTGCCCTGTCCATTGGAACAAGTGCACCCGAATTCGTTGTAACCTTAAGCTCTGCAATGAAACGACTTCACAGCCTTTCAATGGGAACTGTACTTGGAAGTAACATATTCAACATACTGATAGGTATAGGCATTCCATCTCTCTTCCTTGCAATTCCAGTAGAATCCCTTTCCGTGACCTTTGATGCACCTGTGATGATTCTTGTAACTTCTCTCTTACTTATAATGGCTTCAAGAAAGAAAAAACTTACGAGATGGGGCGGTCTGGTCTTGATGTTGATCTATTTAATGTACATTATCATTAGAATATCTATTTCAGTTTGAAATGTTAGGAACATGTACAAAAAGGTTTTAAATACAAGCATTGGCAAGTACGTGTGTACAAACCTTAAAATAATAATTAAAAACACTTTTTTTTTAACTAGATAATTTATTTACCAATTATACATTTTATTAGTTCTTTAACTGCATTTTGATTTTAGGAGTTTCAACTTAAAATCTAAAAATTTATAATAATAATTTAATTTTAATATAATTCCTTTAAATGTTGATATTATCAAAAAAATGTTAAAAATTATTTTTTAATTAAAACCAGCTTCAAAAAAAGATCATGAAAAAACATGAACAATTTGTTGTCATGACAATTGTTGTCATGACAACATTTATATGGGGGTGCTACATAATATATAACATGCCTAAAAAACAGCCCCTCAACAGGTAAACTAGATTTAAACAGATAAAATGAAAAAAAACAGGATAAAAATAATGAGCTCAGACATTCCACTTCCAGGACTTTTGTCCATTATCAGCCGTAACCATTTTATTTTTATCAACAAAGAAACAAAGGATTTAGATCTTACAGGAGGTCAATTTCCCTGTTTAATAGCGATTTCACATAAACCTGGAACCACTCAGGATTACATTGCAAACAAACACCAGATAGATAAGGGATCAATCGCACGTGCCGTGAAAAAATTGGAGGACAACGAATTTGTACACCGCATTCCCGACCCAAAAAATCGCCGTAAATACCTCCTTTTCCTAACAAAAAAGGGAGAAAACCTCATACCTCAAATCAGAAGTATCGAAGAAAAATGGGAAAAAATGGTGTGTGAAGGGCTAAAAGAAGATGAAAAAGATAATTTAATGGAATTTCTGACTTTACTTGCTGAAAATAGTATAGAAAAAATTAAAAAGCAAGATTAACATTTAAAAATCCCAGATAATATTAAAAAACCTTAAAATTAATCGTAGTTATTCTTTGGTGAAGTATAATGCAAAAAGAACAATCACAAACAAATAAAAATTCTCCGCCAGGAGATGACAAAACTGATGGAGTCTCCATGATTATGGGAGACCCAAAAAAGGCAATAATAAAACTTTCAGGACCGATGATCGTTTCAATGATCCTCATGACCCTTTACAACCTGGTCAATGCAGTTTGGGTTGCAGGTCTTGGTGGAGATGCCCTTGCAGCAGTGGGATTTGTAACACCACTATTCATGGTACTCATTGGACTCAGCAACGGCCTGGGTGCAGGTGCAGCATCTGCAATAGCACGTTACATAGGTGCAGATAATAAAAAATGTGCAAATAACGCTGCAATGCATACACTGATCATTACAATAGCTATTTCCATTGTTCTGACTGTGCTGCTGCTTGTGTTCCTAAAACCAATACTTGTACTTCTAGGTGCAGGAAGCACCATAGACCTTGCAGTTCAGTTCGGACAGGTCACCTTCGGGGGAACCATCCTCATGCTCTTTACAGGTGCAGTTTACGGAGTTCTCCGTGCAGAGGGAGATGCTAAAAGGACCATGTATGCGATGGCAGCATCATCAGTCCTGAACATGATCCTTGATCCCATACTTATCTACTGGGCAGGATTGGGTATTTCAGGAGCTGCATGGGGTACAGTTATATCCATGGCCTTCGTTGCCATTGTCATGCTCTACTGGTTCTTCGTGAAGAAAGACACCTATGTTTCATTCTCGTTTAAGGACTTCGTACCGGATCGGAAGGTGAGCAAAAACATTTTAGGTGTTGGTCTGCCTGCAAGTGCCGAGTTCTTTGTGATGTCAGTACTTGCAGGTGTTCTTAATGGTATTCTGGTCATGGTTGCAGGAACAGATGCAGTTGCAGTGTATTCTGCAGGATGGAGGGTTGTGATGATGGCCACCATGCCAATAATAGCTGTGGGGACTGCTGTGATCACAGTTGCAGGTGTATCCTATGGATCTAGAAGATACGAAAACATTTCCATAACACACAAGTACTCTATAAAGGTGGGGCTCATCATCGCAGCCATCACAAGCGTTTTAACCTTCATATTCGCACCTTACATTGCCATGATATTTGCCTACACTCCACAGAGTGCACCGCTGGCACCTACCATTGCTGCGTTCCTTCAGGTGATGTGTTTCTTCTACATCTTCATGCCACCGGGAGTGATGTCCGGCTCAGTCTTCCAGGGTGTTGGTAAGGGAATGAGCTCCCTCACACTGACCTTACTCAGGAACCTGGCTTTCATTGTTGTGTTTGCATACCTACTGGCAATACCTCTGGGTCTGGGACAACAGGGAGTATGGTGGGGAATCGTTGCCGGAGATATTGTAGGAAGTGTGGTGGCCTACACATGGGCACACACTTACATCAACAGGTTAAGGGGAAACCCAACCCAAAAATAACCTTTAAGAAGTTGTGGATTTCAAGAGATGTTCTTTTATCCACCATATTTTTTTGCAATTAAATTCTGAATGAACAAGAATCAGATAATTCATTTTTTAAATTTTAGAATAAAAATTAGATTAAAAAAGGGCATTAGTAATTAAAAGGTGATATTAACTATTAAAACAACGATTATTCTATTAATTAACAAGAATTGTTAGAAAAATTATTTTTACTTCTGAATTTTTCATTGCATGAAACTGTAAATAAACATTTTTTTTTAAGTCCTAAATGAAATAGTTCCATTAATTCTACTTTTTAACCCTCTTATAAACAGAATCACTTGCCCTTACCTTATCCACAACAGAAATCGCCACATTCTGGCCTTTAAATCCTTTTTGAATGTTTTCACCGTTTATCTGTATGGACTCAACCCTCTGAATAAGGGATCCAGTTGTTGGTCCCTGGATCATAACTTCATCACCCACTTCAAGGTCATTCCAGAGTCTTATTTCTGCTGCAGAAACCCTGCTGTAGTAGTTCACAACCTCACCAACATCCTGCTTTATATGGGTTGATTCATTGCATCCACTGATTTTATAGGGTTTTCTGAGGTAAAATCCTGTGTCAAACCCCCTGTTGAAAACCTTACGAAGATCTGACATCCATCCATCAACTCGTTCCTTTTTGTTGATATCCCATGAACCACTGGTGTAAATATTAATTGCTTCCCTGTAAACCTTTGTAACTGTTGCAACGTAATCTGCAGGTCTTGCACGGCCCTCTATCTTAAAAGCATCAATTCCAGATTCTATAAGTTCTGGAATGTGTTCAACCATACAAAGGTCATGTGGACTTAAAATATGAGTTGTATCAGAAACTGATCCCCTTGACACATTCATTGAAATCTCTTCACCATCTCCAGACAAGAGTTTCCATTCCTTTCTGCAGGGCTGGAGACATTCTCCACAATTAGCACTCTTATCGTAGAGATGTGAACTTAAAAAGCACCTTCCAGACACTGCCATGCACATGGCTCCATGTACAAATGTTTCAATTTCCATCTCTGTTCTGGATTTGATCAGTTTGATGTCATCAAGTGACAGTTCCCTTGAGAGGATGGCACGTTCCACTCCGAGTTCTTCAAGGATCTTCAATGATTCTGTGTTGGACAGGTTGGCCTGAACACTCATGTGAACTGGAACACCCTGTTCACGTGCAACCTTCAGTGCCCCCAGATCTGAAACTATCACTGCATCAGCACCAGAATCCCTGATAAGGGGCATTACATTTTTAAGATGTTCTATTTCTTCTTCCTTCATTATGGTGTTGGTGCAGATGTACAACTTCACATCAGATTCATGACATGTGTCTGCAGCCCTTTTAAGGTCTTCAAGTTTGAAGTTTGCAGCATGGGCCCGCATGTTGCAGCCTTCCATACCTATATAAACTGAATTTGCACCATTTTTAAGTGCAGAGTTCAGTGCTGCAAAATCCCTTGCTGGAGAGAGAAGTTCTACCATTTTAATCACCGTACATTATACAATTATCATCTAACTATGTAGATCCAGTTTTATAAATCTAATTTTGAATACATCAGTTTTAAATTCAATTTAAAAAAAGAATAAAAAATGTAAATTAAAAAAAAATAACGATTAAAAATCCGATTTAACGTTTTTATGAATTTTTTTATGAGCTAAATTCTAAAAAAATCTTTTCAGCACCTGTCAGCCTCATATTCTTCAATATTTTCAGGTAAAGTTGTTGGATATTCTCCTGTAAGACATCCCATGCAGAGTTCATCTCTTTCAAGACCTATACATTCCACAAGGGATTTTTTATCAAGGTATCCCAAAGAATCCACGCCCAGAATCTGTCTTATCTCTTCAACTTCCTTGTCAGATGCTATTAACTCTTTTTTGGTCGCCATTGCTATTCCATAGTAACATGGAGAAGTTATTGGTGGACAACCCACCCTTAGATGTATTTCCTTAACCCCTGCATCTCTCAGAACCTTTACAAGGGATTTTGATGTTGTTCCACGAACCACACTGTCATCAACAAGTACTATGCTCTTACCTTCAAGCTCGGATTTTATAGGGTTCATTTTAAGCCTCACAGAGGTTTCACGTTCCTCCTGTGTTGGCATGATGAAGGTTCGTCCTATGTAACGGTTCTTTATAAGTCCTTCACCGTATTGTAATCCTGATTCCCTTGAATAACCTATTGCTGCTGTTATTGCTGAGTCTGGTACTGGCATTACAACATCAGCATCAACTGGGAATTGTTTTGCAAGGGCTTTTCCAATGTTCAAACGAACATTGTAAACTGATCTACCGTCCAGAATACTGTCAGGACGGGCAAAATAAACATATTCAAACATACAGTGAGCACGAGGCATCTTCTTGTCTTCAAAGATTTTGTAATGTTTTATTTCATCGTTTATAACAAGAATCTCACCAGGCTCTATGTCCTGAACATATTCCGCCCCTACAACATCAAAAGCAACAGTTTCAGATGCCACAATGGTAACATCACCAAGTTTTCCCATGGAAAGTGGTTTTATTCCTATGGGGTCACGTACAACAATAAGATCATCATTTACAAGTATAACAATAGAATAAGAACCAATCAACCGCTTTGAAACGTTCTGAACAGATTCAACCATGTTCCCTGTCTTAGAGTATTCCACTGAAAGAAGCTGGAATAGTACTTCTGAATCTGTTGTTGAATTGAATTTATGGCCGAGAAGCTGTAATTCCTTCCTCAGTTCCATTGAATTAATTATATCCCCATTGTGGGCTATTGCAATGGTTCCAGATTCGAATTCACTGAAGAATGGCTGTGAATTTTCAAGTTTTGATTTTCCAGTTGTTGAATACCTCACATGACCTATGCCCACGTTACCGTCGAGCCCGTCCATGTTTCCATTATTAAAAACGTCACAAACAAGACCCATTCCCCTGAACGTGCTCATTTCCTGGCCGTCATGGGTGGATATCCCCGCAGACTCCTGTCCTCTATGCTGCAGAGAATACAATCCGTAATATATGTATCTTGAGACGTTATCGGATTTTTTATTAGAGTAAGCTCCTACAATACCACATTTATCCCGCAATTCAAATTCTCCCTGATATTATACAGATAAAAACCCGTTCAAAATTAGTTAAACACACAAAATTTATTGTTTGAGTAGGTTGGGACTGAATTTTTCATCATCAAACTCTTCCTTTAAATCATCTATTTTAGAATCATAAAAAATTAGAACAGTTCTGATTATCTTTAACCAGCCTGCGGCATCCTCTTTTGAGGGTGCTACAATGTAACCTTGACCTACAATGATTTTTTCAGGTTTAAATTCGTTAGATATAAAATAAATTTGTTCTTCATCAATTAAGTCTTCATCGAAGGCCTCTTTCCATAGTTCATCCAATGGAAATACTTCGAATAGATCTTTATTCCTGAGTATTTGATACTTGTTCTTTGTATCTGCGTATCTCTGCTTCACGTTTTTAAATTCGTCTTCGCTGATCTTGAGTTTTTCCCTGAACTTCTCCTTTGACTCTGCTATTTCATTGTTTTTAGAAATTAATTCCTGGTTTTCAGCAGTTAAGGCTTTTCTTTCTTCTTTGAGTGCCTTGAGTTTATCTTTGGATTCCCAGAGTTTTTCCTCAATTTCTGTGTACTTCTGTATGTTAGCAATGGATATGAGTCCTGCACGTATTATGGCATTCTTGATCTCGTGCCTTATGATCACGGGATCCATGTACTCCACATCATGGCCAAATGGAAGTTTCATACGTTCAATATGGCCTACTTCCTTTTTAAGACATTTTTGGAACTTATCTGCAAGTTCCCTGCCTGGTGCATCAACATCCGTTGCAATTAAGAGTATGTCAGCACCCCTGACTGCTTTTTTAGCTATTTCAGGGTTGGTTGTTGGAATTATGGCGGAGATGGTGATGTGGTACTCCGCTCCAAGGGCTATGTTCTGCATTGCCCTGGAAACCTTCTCCACATCAGAGGCACCTTCCACAATTATCCTGACATCTATTGGATTTACAGCATCCATATCTTTTCAACCTACTTATATTTCAGTTAATTTATTTCAGCCTGTAACCTGTGATTTTTTTGTTCTGCCAGTTGTAACTTCGGATCCTCTTGGATTTTCCGAACCCACAGGCTGCGCAGTATTTTTTACGTGCGTGGTATGAGTTTTTACCACAGCGCCTGCATCTGATATGGGTTTTTTTATTACGCTTACCAAATGATGGTGTTCCTTTCATTTATTCAATCCTCCAATAAAATTGCAATTTAAAAAATTTTTAGTTTAGATCAGAAATTAGATCAGAATAGTATAAGTTGTAGGTTACTTATTCTATCCTGGTGATATATAAACTATGTTGTCGCCCCTTATGAGAACGACTCCTAACCTTCGTGAGGACTCGCCGCCTTCTAATTCTTCAGCGTCATTCAAGACTAAGTTCATATGCATGTCAAAACTGTTGAGAACTCCTCTAAATTCTCTTCCACCTTTGAGTTTAATGAGTACCTGGGAGTTTAATGATTTACCTAACACATCAAGTGGTCTTGATGTATTCAAATTCTTCTGTGCATTCACAATATCACCTTTCCTATAACTTCAATGTTTGTTTGATTTATATTTAAATGTATGCGTTGTTAATATAATGTAGTATAAAAGTTTTAATTGGAGTTTATTTAGGAAATAATATTTGTCATCAAAGCTTATATATGAATAAGGTGTGTTTTAAATTGAAGATCAGAAAAAGGTACTATCTTAAAAAGAAAAAACTTAAAGAAGTTCAGGAAAAACTCGGTGTATACTCAGAATTAATAGGTTCCAAGAGTAAGGTTGAAATTATTGAAACCGACCTTCCAGACATCCTGCTTGTTGATGGGGAGCCCCTCGTGATGATGCTGGACGGTGCGCCACTTCCAACCATTAAGGGTGCCCTTAAAATGGACATCACATCCAGTTACGTTGTTGTTGATATGGGTGCTGTTAAATTCGTTGCAAAGGGTGCAGATATAATGTCACCGGGTATAGTGGATGCAGACCCATCAATAGAAGAGGGTGATCTCGTTGTTATCCTTGAGGAAACCCATAAAAAGCCACTTGCAGTTGGCAGAAGCTTAATATCAGGACCTGAAATGGTTGAAAACAGTGAAGGAAAAGCTGTGAAAAGCCTTCACTACGTTGGGGATGAGATATGGAATCTGGAAATATAAGGTTCAAAGTTGAAGGACACATCTAAAATTAAAGGATTAATTTTAGAATTAATCCTTAATTTATATCCTTTAACAAAATCTTTTTGAATATTTAACGAATTTTAAAGTTACAAAAGTTAAAGCTAATGATTTTGAAGGTGTTTCAATGGTAAAACTCAGATACTCATCAGGAAATGTTATCTCACCAGATGTTCATGGTATTGGTGTGCTTGCAGTTGGATCGCACAGGGAGAACCATGGTGCTGCCCTGCCAATTGATACCGATTCAAAGGTCGCTGCATATATTGCACTTCAGGCATCATTAAAAACTGGGGCAACCTTTTTAGGCATACTTTACGCTGCCACAGAATATGATTACGTGAAGCACGGTGATCATCTGCCTGTGGATGAACTCGTTGAAGGGGAGCTGAAACCAACACTGAGATCTGCAAAGAAATGTTTAGGTCTCAGGAAAGTGGTTCTTGTAAATGGCCACGGTGGCAACGTACCCATAAAAGATTACACCGAGGATCTTGAAGGGGATCTGGACCTTGAACTCATTTTCAACAACAGTATCGTTGAGATGGAGGGTCCACATGCAGGGACTGGGGAACTGTCAATGGCAGCATTTCTTGGTTTTTTAGATGAATCAAAACTTGATGAACACTGTAATTTTGATAAGTACCCTGAAGTGGGAATGGTGGGATTACATGAGGCCCGCAAAGCTGAAGAGGGCATTGACGCTGGGGCAGTGGAAGTTGAGAAAGTTGGGGTTTGTGTTGACAGGGAACTGGGCATGAAACTCCTTGATGATGCTGTTTCGAGTGTT
>JABNAD010000397.1_pt1 | contig 27743 bp, 20 predicted proteins | sample 7240381 | NCBI WGS metagenome assembly JABNAD01 (sample SAMN11332834, study PRJNA596920) | anaerobic digester metagenome | biome: digested sludge; isolation source: digested sewage sludge-derived enrichment culture grown on H2/CO2 | place: Germany: Goettingen
ATGTAGAATGAAGGCACAGTAACCCTTCTGGGGATATTGTCCCAGTCATACATCGGATTGTCGCTGGTACGACCCATAGTGAATGTGCCGCCTTCAACCAGTTTCAGTCCGGGACCAACCGGTTGCTCTCCGTATTTGGTATTAACCTGGAATCCCCCGTTTTTTGAGTTGTTGTATTCCCATCCGGTAGTTCGTGAGGATTCTTTGGCACAGGAAGATGCGAGAAAGGTTACGGTTGCAAAGAAGAAGATCTTCAGATAGATGTTTCTGTAGCTGATCATTTCCGGAAATTATTGTTTTTGATTGTTATTAACTAAAATCTTGGACATTTTATTGCCTTATGCTTGAAAGTTTTCTGCCCGCAGTCGAATTGCCATGCAAATGAAACCTCATGAGCGCCGCCGGTTGCATTGGTTAATCGTGAAACAGTGTAATCGTAACTGTATCCGACCTTGAATTTTGCATGTTGGAAACCAATCAGTGCAATTACTGCATCAGGATTTTCAAAATTATGTCTGAACCAGCCTCCAAGTACAAAGGGGTAAACATTCAGGTAGAGACCTACATTCAACTGATGAAACTTGCCCTGTTGCTGATACATTATATTAGGTGAAATGCTGAGATCTTCCACGTCGCCACCGCTTAGCCCCTGTCGCATATCTATCAGTGCACCGGCGTGGGCCGTTAATTTCATGGGGAGTTTACTGTCGCCGTTGCTGTAAAAGGAGTTGTCAGGCTGATTCAGGTGATGCGCGGCAAAGCCTCCGTACAACCGCTCCCTGTAACCGAAAAGCATACCGGCGGAAAAGTCAACCATTCCGATACTCAGACGATCCGGAGGACTTTCCTGGGTAGGGGGGAGGTTGTTGATATCGCCAACAAGCAGCTGGTCTTCAAATATAAATTTATCCCAGTCCAGTTTATTCTGAATATAAGTTCCCTGGAAACCGGCATTTAATGTCAGGTTTTTAGAAATATTCATCCTGAATGAGTACATTCCGCTGGCTGAGGTTGTCTTCATTGCCCCGCCTGCCATATCTTCGGAAATAACCATGAGTCCGATACCGCCGGAAACCACATCGATAAATTGATCATACGAAGCAGCATAGGTTACAAAAGTGGCAGGTATACCCGGCCATTGGTTCCTGTAATTGAGGGTTAACCTCGGACAGATTTTGGAACCGGCCAGAGCGGGATTCAGATACAACGGATTACCATAGTATTGCGAAAAAGAGGCATCCTGCGAAATACCTGAGAAACCGGCTGTAATCAGCAGTAAAATCAGGCTTAGCTTAATTCTCATGTCGTAATGAATTTCGGCAGCCAATATTACGAATAATTTTAATAATGACGGCCTCTTGTTTAAAAAAATGCAAAATTCTGACAAACCCCTGCAATAACGGATTTCTCAATCCGTTATTATCCCGGCGGTGTATCATGCATATCAGTTTTCATTACAAATATACGAACAGATGAACCTATTTCTGTTGCCTCATGTTTAAATTACGTGTTAATACGGATAGCACCGCATGATTAGTTTAATTTTGTGTCTCAATTTCCGGCGTTAAACCGAAACATTGCCTATGATCCCGATTCGTTTAGCTTTCAGTGTAATTCTGTCTCTATACCTGATTTTCCCTCAGGGGAATTTGTCCGCGCAATATTTGGTGAAGTGGATTATGCCCTACTCCGGATATTCAGCAGATTTCAAAACTGAACGCTCCTGGCTGCAATGCGAATCGTGTTACAACACGGAAGAAACCGGCATGCCCGTCTTCAGCTTTTATGCTGAAGGTCATTTTGATGTACTTCCTGAACTGAGCTTCACTTCCATGCAATATACCGGGTTGTCGATGGCTGAAAGAAAAGCATTTGATCAGACGGATTCAGCAAACTGGTCAGGTGAATCTGATTATAATGCCATGTTGGTTTATGACCGGGGAGCAGGTCGTCTTTTAATAAACATAATTCCGCTGAGAAGGAACAAGTTATCCGGAGAAATTGAAAAACTGATTGCTTTTGATCTGAAAATTGAAGGAGGTAATGAGAGAAATGGAATGGAATCCCGGCGTTATGCAGCTTCTTCCGTGCTTTCGACAGGCGATTGGTACAGGGTAGCTGTGAAACAGACAGGTATTCAACAGCTTACGTATGATGATCTTTCTGAGATGGGAGTAATGGTGAATGGCCTTTCTTCGTCCGGTATCAGGGTTCATGGGTATGGAGGAGGCATGCTGCCTGAACGGGCAGGGGCGGCAAGATATGATGATCTGCCTGAGGTTCCGGTCATGATGATTGATGGCGGAGATGGTAAATTTGATCCGGGCGATTATATTCTTTTTTATGGACAAGGTCCTCTGGCATGGAAGTATAATATGCAATCCGGTTTGTTTGAGCATAAGCCCCATCTTTATTCAGATGAATCCTATTATTTTATAACGACAGGCTCAACACCCGGCAGGCGGATTCCTGAATTTCCCCAGCCACAGTCGGGCGTTCCCACCATTGTAAACTCCTATGATTTTTACGATGCATATCATCCTGATGAGGTAAACCTTATCAAATCGGGCAAGGAATGGTTCGGGGATATTTTCGATCTGATTACTTCGCGTGATTACACCTTTAAATCATTCGTTCCTGAAACATCCAGACCGCTTCAGGTCAGGCTGAGTGCCGCAGCACGGTCAACATCCCCGAGTTCCTTTACGTTGGCAGCATCAGGCAGGACATTTAGCCTGTTTATTCCTTCGATTATCACTGATTTTAATACCAATTATGCCAGAATGTCGGCAGAAACATTCGAAATCGAGCACAACGGTAGTTTCAATGGTCTCAAAATCAGTTATAATAAGCCGGTAAACAGTGCAACCGGATGGCTGAATTTTATTGAGCTAAATGCAGTGGCCATGCTGAACTTCAGTGGCGGGCAGTTTGCCTTCAGAAAGACCGGGCTGCAGGATGTTGTTGAATACCGGATTACAACAACTGCAACACATGAACGTCTGTGGGATGTTACCGATCCCCTGAATCCAGGCTACATTCAGCCTTCAGTTTCCGGAGGCACCCTTACTTTCAGGGCGCTGGCTGATACACTGAGGGAGTATATCCTGAGTGATGCATCTTCTTTTTTGAAACCGGTTTTTGTTGAGCGTGTTGCCAATCAGGATCTGCATTCAATGGCACCTGCCGATATGATAATTCTTGCTCATCCCCTGTTCGCGGAAGAAGCAGCGCGTCTGGCCACTTTTCATAGCCAGCACAACGATTTCAGTGTTATCGTCGTCCAGCCACAGGCAATTTATAATGAGTTCTCTTCAGGTGCGCAGGACATCAGTGCCATCCGCGATTTCATGAAAATGCTCTGGCATCGCGGTGGTGAAGGGATTAAGCCCCGATTTATGCTGCTTTTCGGTGATGCATCTTACGATTATAAGGACAGATTGGCAGGCAATACCAACTTTATCCCCACATTTCAGGCCCCTGAATCGCTTCATCCCGTAACTTCCTATGCTACCGACGACTTCTTCGGATGTATTGACGATAATGAGGGTGGTTTTTCCACCGACATCATGGATATCGGTGTTGGCCGGTTGGTGGTTGCAACGCCTGAAGAAGCCCGGATGGCAGTGGATAAAATTATACATTATGCAACCGCTGCCGAATCGGTTCATGGTGACTGGCGCAATATGATTGCATTTGTTGCCGACGACGGCGATGGCAATGAGCATATGCGGCAGGCTGACCAGATCGCTACCATGATAGACACAACCTATAAGAATTATAATTTAGATAAAATATTTCTGGATGCTTATCCGCAGATTTCGACTCCCGGCGGGCAGCGGGCCCCTGATGCAACCGCGGCAATTAACCAGCGGCTGGAAAAGGGTGCGCTGATTGTTAATTACACCGGACATGGAGGAGAAACAGGCTGGACACACGAACGGATTCTGGAAATTTCCGATATCAACAGCTGGACCAATTATGACCGTTTGCCGGTCTTTATGACGGCAACCTGTGAATTCAGCCGCTATGATGATCCGCTCAGGCGATCAGGCGGGGAACTGGTGTTTCTGAATCCGAGGGGCGGCGGAATAGCATTGTTTACTACGGCAAGGCCTACTTTTGGAACCCCGAATTTCAACCTTGCACGCAATTTCTACAACATTGCCCTGAAGCCGGATGGCAATGGTATGCCATTCCTGGGGGATCTCATCAGAATATCGAAAAGGGTGACAGGGTCAGATCCCAACAGCAAGAAGTTTGTGCTGCTGGGCGACCCTGCAATGAAAATGGCTTACCCTAAGTATAATGTTATTACAACAGAAATTAACGGCCGCACAGTTAACGGTGATGCGGATACGCTCAGGGCGCTCGGCGAAATCACCATCAGCGGAATTGTAGCCGATAATGACAGAAATATTCTTGCCGGATTTAACGGTGTTGTTACAGCAATTGTATTTGATAAGGAAAGCCAGATAAATACTTTTGGAAGTGACGGGGCAACTTCCATGTCATTCTCCGTGAGGAGAAATATTATCTACAAAGGCAACGTGATTGTGGAAGATGGCCGTTTCAGCTTTACTTTTATTGTTCCACGCGACATCGGGTATCAGTTCGGTCAGGGGAAAATCAGTTATTATGCCACCAACGGGGAGCAGGATGCTGCAGGGTATTACACTGATATTGTTATCGGAGGGATCAGCAGTAAGAATCTTGATGATTATGACGGGCCGGAGATTTCCATTTATATGAACAATACCGATTTCCGGCCGGGCGGATTTACCGATGAAAACCCGGTAATGCTTGCCATGCTCAGGGATATCAGCGGCATCAACACCATTGGCAACGGCATAGGCCATGATATTGTTGCCATTTTAGATGGAAAAACAGATAGTCCGTTTATTCTGAATGAGTATTATCAATCGGATCTGAATACTTATCAAAGCGGGAAGGTTGTATTTCCGTTTAAAAATCTTTCACCGGGTATACACACCCTTCGGTTGAAGGCCTGGGATGTTAACAATAACTCCGCGGATGCTACTATTACTTTCTATGTTGTTTCATCCGGCGAAATGGTGATTGGAAGTTTCGACGCTTATCCAAATCCCATGAATGACTATACCAGGTTTGAGTTTGACCACAATCAGTCTGGTCAGGACCTGCAATTGACCCTGAACATTTTTTCATTGTCCGGTGCTTCTGTGGCAGTGCTGAACCGGACTGTTTTTGCGGATGGTTTCCGGACAACGGCTTTTGAATGGGATGGGCGCAACAACCAGGGTCGTCCGTTAAATCCCGGTTTTTATGTTGGACGCCTGATTGTAAATAGTGCAACCGGACTTCAGGCCTCAAAAGCTGTTAAAATTTCTATTATAAGATGATTGACAGAAAATAATATTGACTACAAAATGAAAATAAAATCGCCATTTCTTGCTTTTTGTTTCGCTGCATTATCTCTGAGTGTAACAGGTCAGGTATCTGTACTGAAGTCACTGGAATGGGAGCGCCCGGCCACCCTCGTGCGGGGTACGGATTCCTCCGTATCTGCACCTTCATTTAAAGGCGCGCAGTTCCCTTTTCTGCCTGAAAGCAATGTTCCTGCATATGTTGATCGATTCAGGCTGCCTGAAGGGCATCGTTTAACAGAGGTTCAGCTATCGGGTGAGAAGTTTATTCCGCTTACGGATACTGACAGGATTCTGTTGGAAGGAGCAGCGTTGCCAAGTGAATTAACACCTCAGGTTAAGGTGATGTTCGAAAACGGCAGGCCCTGGGCCATGGTTACAATGGTGCCTTTCGCTTTTGAGCCGACTTCGGGGCAGATTATGAAATTGTCGGAATTCCGGCTGGATTTTATCACTGCCTCCGAAACGGCATCCGTTAAAAATGAGCGCAGCTATGCGATGAACTCCGTGCTTGCATCGGGGGATTGGTATAAGATATACATTAATGAAACCGGGATTTACCGTTTAACTTATAATGATCTGAAGAATTTGGGAATCAATGTAAACGGGTTGAATCCTGATATGATCCGGATTTTCGGAAATGGCGGCCGTATGCTTCCTGAGGGCGCTGGTGGCAGCAGAATTGATGATCTGGCTGAGAATGCCATAAAGGTGGTAACGGCAAGTCCCGGTGTTTTTGCACAGGGTGATTATATTCTTTTTTACGGCCAGGGCACGCTGGCATGGAATATGAACCCATTTTCAACCAGGATGGAACATCTGAAGCATCCTTATGCGGATGAAGCCTGCTATTTTATTACCATTGGCCCGGTTGCAGGAAAGAGGATAGCCGTGGATCCCGGTCCGGTAGAAGAACCTAACTTTTATTCAGTTGAATATACCGATTTCCGGGTTCATGAGAATGATAACGTCAGTCTGATTAAAAGCGGAAGAAAATGGTTCGGGGAGAAACTTGATTACTATACCAGGACGTTTTCAATTCCTTCTTTTCAGTTTGCTGAACCGGTAGCAAATGAAACAGCCCTTGTTCGTTATGGATTGGCAGGCAGGTCATTGGCCGGGCAGATTTCCTTTAATATTCTGGTAAATGGCGAACAGGTGGCAAGCAGCTCGTTGTCAAAAATCGTTTCTGACTGGGATTATGTAAGAGAAGTTTCCACAACCGCTTCATTTGTTCCCGGAAGCAATAAACTTGATGTTCAGGTTAGATTTAACCCGGTGAGCAGTACCGATTTCGGTTACATAGATTTTGTTTCACTGAATGTCCGTTGCCGGTTGAAGTATCCGGGAGGCCAGCTTGCGTTCAGGGACCCGAAAACGGTTTCCGCCGGAAGGATTACATCCTTTACACTCGATAATGCAGTTGAAGGACTTGAGATATGGGATGTTACCGATCCGGCTGATGTAAAATTCATTCAGCCTGTAAAGATCGGTAATCAGTATGTCTTTAAAAGAAATACAGAACGGCTGGTTGAGATGATCGCGCATGATAATTCGACTTTCAAGCAGGTGAAACCTGGTGAGAAAGTTAAAAATCAGAATCTGCATTCTACCGGTAATTACGATCTGATTATTGTAACACATCCTGATTTTAATGCTGATGCCGCGCGTCTGGCGGCAGCTCATAACAATAAGGGCGAAATTTCGGCCATCGTTGTACCTCTCCCCGAAATTTACAATGAGTTTTCTTCCGGGATACAGGATATTACTGCAATCCGTGACTTTATGAAGATGCTTTATGATCGTGGCAGAGAGGCCGGATTTCCCAAATATCTGCTGCTTTTTGGCAACGCTTCATACGATGTGAAGAACAGGGTGGCAGGCAATTCCATTTTTATTCCCACTTATCAGAGCGATAATTCTGTGCATTTGGTAAACTCTTTCCTTACTGATGACTATTATGGACTGCTTGATGAAGGCGAAGGTGCGCTGAATGCTGCCGGATTGATGGATATCGGGATTGGACGGCTTCCGGTCAGAAATGCTGAACAGTCAAAAGTAGTTACAGATAAAATATTGCATTACCTCGAAAATCCGGCTTCCACGCATGGCGATTGGCGCAATGTGATTGTGGTGCCGGCGGATGATGAAAACAGAAACACTCACCTGAACCAGGCCGAAAAGCTGATAAATAGCATCGACACGCTTGATCCGGTTTATAACATCAATAAAATCTATTTTGATGCATATAAAAAGCAATCGACACCCGGCGGAGGCCGTTACCCGGATGTAAATCGCGAAATTGTAAGCCGTGTAGAAAAGGGGGCGCTGCTGGTAAATTATGTTGGTCATGGAGGGGAAGTCGGTTGGGCTGATGAAAGGGTACTTGAAATTTCCGACATCAATGCCTGGACCAATTATGAAAAGATGGGAATGTTCTTTACTGCAACCTGTGAGTTTTCGAGGTTTGACAATCCCCTCCATACTTCTGCCGGTGAACTGGTATTCCTTAATCCCGAAGGAGGGGCAATGTCGATGATTACCACCACCCGCCTGGCTTTTGCCTCAAGTAATTCGCAGCTTAACCTCAGTTTTGCCGATACCTTGTTTGATGCAAAAAGTCATGAAATTCCCCGCCTTGGAGATGTGTTGAAATACACCAAAAATACCAACGGGAATTCTCCGAACACGCGGCATCTGACCTTGTTTGGCGATCCTTCCATGCGCCTGCCTATCCCACAGCACAGGGTAGTTACAACCTCAATCACCGACGCTGTTACCGGTAATCCTGCCGATACCCTGTTTGCGAACAGTCTTGTAACAGTTTCGGGGGAAGTAAGAAGTGTTGACGGGACATTCATGGATGACTTTGACGGAGTATTATATGTTAAGGTTTTTGACAAACCTTCAAAGGTTAAAACCCTCGGACAGCATCCCGAAAGTTTTGTTGTCGAGTTCAAGGCCCAGAAAAACATTGTTTATCAGGGAAAAGCGTCAGTTAAAGAAGGGACGTTTACTTTTACATTCCCGGTGCCCAGGGATATTGATTATTCCATCGGGAATGGCAAAATCAGTTTTTATGCATCCAATGGTATTGAAGATGCACATGGGTATTCCACTGATTTTAAAATCGGCGGGTCGGTTGCTCAAAATCAGACAGATCTTACCGGGCCGGAAATCCGTCTATTCCTGAATGACACAAATTTTGTCGATGGGGGCATTACCAGTGAAAACCCCAAGCTGATCGCTTACCTGTATGATGAGAGCGGGATAAACACGGTAGGCAACGGAATCGGGCATGATATTGTTGCTACCATCGATGGTGACAGCTACGATGGCATTGTGCTGAATGATTATTACATTTCTGATCTTGACAGCTATCAGAGCGGGGTTATTAATTATCAGTATTTCAATCTGCCGGATGGCGATCATACCCTAACCCTGAAAGCCTGGGATGTATTCAATAACTCAGGCCAGGCAAGCATTAATTTTACGGTTAAGCGTAAGATAATTCTTGCAGTTGATGAGGTGGTGGCTTATCCGAATCCATCGGGTGCTGATGTATGGTTCCGGTTTGGTCATAATCAGTTTGATGGCAAGTTTGATGTGGAACTGAATGTCTTTTCTTCATCCGGAATGCTGGTGAGGACAATCGGACCCGAACGGGTGATTTCGGAAGGGTATACTGCCGGTAATATTCACTGGGATGGCCGCAACAACGACGGAAGCCCTGTAAGGGCAGGTCTTTACCTCTGCCGTCTTATGATCCGTGACAGAAACGGATATACTTCAGGGAACACAGTGAAAGTGGTTATGGTCAGGTAAATTCTATGATCTACACTATCGGTGAATGTCTGCTGGATATTGTGTTCAGAAACGGGCAACCGGAATGGTCCTGCCCGGGTGGCAGTATGCTCAATTCCGCCGTTTCGCTCGGCAGATATGGTCAGCCTGTCGCGTTTATTTCTGAAACGGGAAATGACCGGGTCGGGGACCTGATCCATGATTTTCTTTCGAAAAACGGAGTAACCATCAATCATTTATTGGTTTATAAAGGGAAGAGCACGCTGGCGCTTGCATTCCTCGACGATCGCGGTGATGCCGCCTATCAGTTTTATCATCAGCTACCCACCGTTGCCCCTGAGTTCAGGTTACCTGCTTTTACCTCAGCAGATTTGCTGATGTTCGGCTCATATTATTCTATGTCAGACAGAAATCAATGCAATATCGGAAGGGTTGTCAGCAGAGCGGTTGAATCAGGTGCCCATGTCTTATACGATCCGAATTTCAGGAAGCCACACCTTGATAATCTGCCTGAAACCTTCTCAGCAATTATCAGAAATATTTCGATGGCAGACCTGGTGCGTGCCTCGGATGAAGACATGTACCTGATTGCAGGTGCGGAGACTGGTCTGCAAGCCTATGATTTTGTAAGGGAATCCGGATGCAGGCTGCTGGTTTATACACGGAACCGGGAAGGTGTGGATTTGTTTACGCCTTGGTTTACAAAGCATTACCATGTTCCGGGTGTGCCCGTTGTCAGTACAGTTGGTGCGGGCGATAGCTTCAATGCAGGATTGGCATCTGTAATCCATCATCATGGAAATATTTTGCCCGATAAAGTTTTTTGGGATGAAACAATCGGGAGGGCGATTATCTTTGCAGCAGAGGTGTGCGGCAGCCGGGAGAATTTCATTGGCTGGCAGGGTGCCCCTCCTTCCCGGATATGATAAAAAAATATATTGCATCATTCCTTCTGAAAGTCCTTGGCTGGCGCATTGTGGGGAATATTCCCGAAGGCGCCGGAAAGTGTGTGGTTATGATGGCGCCGCATACGGCAAATATAGATTTCTTTTACGGCTGGCTGGGTTATGCAAGTCTTGGTTATAAATCCTATTTTCTGATAAAAAAGGAAGCCTTTAACTGGTTTACCGGCAGAATTCTGCGAGCCATGGGGGGTATTCCGGTCGACAGGGGGCACAGCACCAATATCGTTCATCAGTTGACTGAAATATTTCAGAAGAAAGACAAAATGATTCTTACCATTACTCCTGAGGGCACCAGGAAACTGAACCGGAATTGGAAACGCGGATTTTATTTTATTGCCGAGAACTCAAATGTTCCGGTAGTTATGGGATTCCTGGATTACAAAACCAAAGAAGGGGGGTTTGGCCCTTCTTTTATGCCTTCGGGAAATTATGATGAAGATTTCAGCATGATCAGGCAATTTTATAAGGATAAACAACCCCGCCATCCTGAAAAATTCTCCCTTCCGCCTGAAAAATGATCAGATAGGTTATCGAAAAGTGAAACTGATAGGTTTAATCCGGATGAAAATCCATTAATCATTAAAGAATGAAAAGAAAAATTTTTCTGTTGTTTTTCCTCTTTTCAGGTTTATATGCCGGTCTGAATGCACAGGATGGCGCACGTCGTAACTTCAATATTCCGGATATTCCGGGATATCATACGTTAAAGTGTGATTTTCATATTCACACGGTTTTTTCTGACGGGCTTGTGTGGCCGACACTAAGGGTTGTTGAAGCCTGGCAGGAAGGATTGGATGTGATTGCCATTACAGACCATATTGAATATAAACCTTTTAAATATGATGTTAATCCTGACCTGAACCGCCCTTACCAACTGGCCGCTGAAAAAGCAGAAAAGCTTGGTGTAATGCTGATACAGGGCGGGGAAATAACCCGGAAAATGCCTCCGGGACATTCCAATGCCTTGTTCCTGGATGATGTGAACCGATTGGATACGGTAAAGTGGGAAGACGCGTTCGCTGAAGCGAAAAAGCAGGGCGCTTTCATATTCTGGAACCATCCCGGATGGAAAGCCCAGCAACCGGATACCACCATCTGGTTTGATGAACACACCGGATTAATGAACCAGGGGATGTTGCATGGGATTGAAATAGTTAACTATAAGGAATACTACCCTGCTGCTTTTGCCTGGGCGTTGGAAAAGGACCTTACCTTACTCGGGAATTCAGATATTCATGGAGCAACTGCCCAGGAATACAATCCGGCGCAGGGGGAGAAGCGGCCTATGACCATCGTATTTGCCAGAGAACGGACTGTTAAAGGTGTTAAGGATGCACTTTTCGAAAAAAGGACTGTGGTTTTGTTCGATGGCGATCTGTATGGGCGTGAAGAATGGTTGAAACGATTGTTTGCTGCCTGTACCGGGCAGGAGAATAATGCCAGAGCCTCAGTGAACAATACCAGAAGTGTTTTTGTGACCAACTACAGCGGAATTGATTTTCATCTGATTCCCGGGAAAGAGGCGCGGACTTATGGGTTGATCTATCCATTGAATTTGCCCGCTTATTCTACTATTGAGCTGTCCATTAAATTTAAAGGTGATGCTGCTGCAGTGCAGGGCTCACTTCCGCTCGGTTTTGTGGTAGAGAATGCTTTTATTGCGCCCGGCAAGTCTTTGAATACAACAATCAGGTTTTAGACATTGATTATACTGGCGCCAATCGCGTTATTTTTTTGTTAAAATTGCGCTTGCCGAAGAATCATTATTTTAAATTAGGTATTCGCGATCATGCTAAATATCAATGAATAATCATTTACATTTACGATAAGCCTGAGGTTCTCGATTAGAAAATTCCTTCACAATTTATACCTGCTTACCTTTTAATATCGGGCTTTTTATAAACATATTGTTACACTTGTGCGTTTATTCAGGCGTTTCAGGGAGTAATGCTTCCGAAACGGCTGGTTTGCGGGTCTTGCGATGTTGCAGGTGACTTTTTTAAGAATTTGCAATAAATCATTGTATTGACCGGAATGTCGGAGAGTCATAGTTTTTTATAAAAAACTTGTGGTAAACACAAGAATTAATGTAAAAAAACTTGACTTTCAATTATTAATGAGTATATTTGTTACTCGATTTCTCAGATTACGGTTAGCGCCAATATGGGACTGACGTGGCGAAGCTTTGTAACCACCCTGAAAATCTGCCGGAGAATCCCTTGTTATCGGGGGCTTTGCCTTCCGCCTGATGCTCGATACCCTTATCACTTCCAAAACCCGCTTAAAACTGCTGGTAAAGTTCTTTCTGAACGCTTCCACCAGGTCCTATCTGCGTGACCTGGAGGCAGAATTCGGCGAGTCGACCAACGGTATCCGGGTTGAACTGAACCGTTTTGAAGAGGCGGGGATGCTGGTGAGCCATTTTGAGGGGAACAAGAAGATTTTCTCCGCCAACATCAACCATCCGCTTTTCAAGGATATCAACAGTATATTGCTGAAATACACCGGGATAGACCAGGTGATTCAGAATGTGCTGAAACGCCTGGGTGGCCTGGAGCAGGCCTGGCTGGTGGGGGATTTTGCGAGGGGGAGGGATAGTGATACGATCAGTCTGCTGCTGATAGGTGATAAAATCAATCAGGAAGTGCTTGCAGGCTATATTGCCAGGGTTGAGGGGATGACGGAGCGGAAGATCCAGTATAGGATGATTAAACCAGAAGAGGCTAGGGTAATTTATGAAGAGTATCCAAGCAGGTTGTTGTTGTATGATATTGCTTAGCAGTGATGAGTTATTGAATTCTTGTCGAAAATAAAAAATTAACCCCAAAGAAATAATTTTAAATATTTACCTAGATTTTATAGTATAACAAGAGGCTATTAATATAATGTCGAAATCAATTAAAGAATCGGGAAGAGAAGGCTTAATCTGGTCTTTCCTTATTCAAGGAGGTACACAATCAATTAATTTTATTGTGACAGTTGTTCTGGCAAGACTACTATTACCTGAAGAGTTTGGGCAAATTGGGATGATAGCAATTTTTATTGCTTTGAGTCAAGCATTGGTTGATGGTGGTTTTGTTTCAAGTTTGATTCGTACCAAGGAGGCTGATAATGTAGATTTTTCTACAGTTTTTATTATGAATTTATTTAGTTCATTTCTTATATACCTAGTCTTGTTTTTAACTGCTCCGATTATTGCTAGGTTTTACAATCAAATTGAGCTTATTGACATATTAAGAGTATTTGGCTTAGTAGTGATATTAAATGCGACTTCACTAGTTCAGTCAACTAAACTTAATAAAGCTTTGCAGTTTAAGACGCAATTTAAACTGCAAATACCTTCATTGTTCCTAAGCGCATCTATATCTGTTTGGTTCGCTTATCGCGGTTTTGGGGTATGGAGTATTGTTGCGAAGGATATTTCATATGCTTTATTCGCGAATATTTTACTTTGGTGGTATTCGAGATGGGTTCCAAGTTTTATTTTTGACAAGGAAAGGCTCAAATTCCATTTCAATTTTGGATATAAGCTTACTCTAACTCAAATTGTCAACTCTATTTTTGATAATTTATATAATGTTATCATTGGGAAATTCTTTTCTGCAGCTCAGCTTGGGTATTTTACACGTGCAAGATCACTTGAGCAATTACCATCTGGTTTTTTTTTTGAAGCATTTAATCGAGTTGTTTATCCTTTGTTAGCTAAAATAAATGATGATGATGAAAAATTGAAAAGAGTATACGCTAGTATTATGCGAATGGTATTCTTTATTGTCACTCCAATTTTAGTCTATTTAGGAATAATAGCAGTGCCTTTCATCCGGTTATTATTGACGGAAAAATGGTTGCCTGCTGTTCCGTATTTCCAATTACTTTTAATGTCAGGAATTTTTTTTCCAATTCATCGATATAATCTTAATATATGTAATCTTAAGGGAAGAAGTGATATGGTTCTTAAACTTTCACTATTGAAGAACCTTTTGTTGTTTATAGGGGCATTTAGTGCGATTTCGTTCGGAATATATGGTCTTTTAATTTGCTTGATATTAATAAATATTTTAATGACTTTTATTAGTGCACATTTTTCAGGTAGTTTGATTGAACTAGGGCTGAAGATTCAAATGAATAACTTGTATCCTATACTTGTATTGAATATTATAATGGGAACTGCCTTTTTTGTTATTCAATCTTATTTTGAAGGTTTTCTATCTGATTTATTTAACATTATGCTCCTAGGATTATTATTTTTTGTTTTATATTTTTTGAGTGCCTATGTTTTAAAATTTAATGTAGTGCAAGACTTCAAATTGTATAGAAAGGTGACATGAGATTGAAGAAAAATATTTATTTAGTCCATACCGAATATCATCTTATGCTGTGTTTGCAGATAGCTCATAGCTATTATTCAAGTGAAGATTTCGAAAACTGCATACATATTGATAAAATAGGTGAAAGATTCAAAACTATTGATATTTCGAATTGCACTGGTAATATTAAAATTTATATACATAATGATATTAGCAAGTCTGATTTGGTTAGAAAATTGGTGTCCCAAAACTGTTGTCGATTCTTCTTTTGTCAGGAAAATGATATTTATAACCGCTATTTGGCATTTAAACTAAAAACGATTTTTAAAGTTACCATATGCTTAGTTCAAGATGGCTATAAACCGTATGTAATTTTTCAAAAAAAGAATGAATTTCTCTCAATAATAAAAGATAGCTTTATTGACCAAAAAAGACTTATACTCAGTAATTTATTGATATTCAAATTTTTTAAATCTGATTATTACAGATATGGTTCTACGGATTTTCTAGATGAGGTTTGGTTGACAAATGTTGACATGTTTAATTCAGAGTTGAATAAGTGTAATGCAAAATTAATCTCCATTCCACCTTTCAATCAAATGTCAATTAAGGTTATCGGAAAATATTTTAGATTTTCGGATAAAATATTAAATGAAAAAGTTGGAATATTATTTTATCTTAATCAACCTTTTTGGACTTTAGAACTCGTTGATAGAGAAATTAGTTTCCTGAAAAAGTTGGTAGAAAATTTTGGGAAACCAATTTATTTAAAGTTGCATCCCGCAACATCATTGGAATCACGTCGCTTGTATGAGAGCATTAATAATATGATAATAATCGATGATAAAACACCCGCTGAATTCTATATTCTTGAGATTAAAGATTCAATAATTTTTAGTGGCTGGTCAAGTGCATTAATAACACATAACATTAGCTGTAATTATTATTTTACCCTTCCAATCTTTAGAAATTGTGGAGCAAAATCGGTTGATCAATCTACCCTAACTATCATGCCTCATATTAAATTAATCACTGAGCCAAAAGAAATGAAATTTCCAAAATAATGAATCAGAGTAAGTTATATCTAATAGTTCTTTCATTTATTTGGCCATTCTTTAGCGTCATTAATGCATCTCTGAATTTTAGAAACAAATTTGCAAGAAGCGCTTTAATTTTCTTTGGATTTGGCTTTCTTGGTTTCACAGCTATTGAAGAAGGCGATCTTCTAGCCTATGCAAATACTTATTATGAAAAGGCTAATTATTCATTCGGATCAATTATTAAATCATTATTTGAGATTGAGGTTGGAAAATTTTACATTGATTTTATATCAGTTACTTTATCTTTTCTTAATAATCATCATTATTATTTTGCTTTATTATTTATTATATTTGGGTATTTTTTAATTAATACTATTTTTCAGTTTTTTTACTTACCTTTTAAAAAACTATCTTTTTTAGGTAAATTCTTATTACTTTCATTTGCTCTATACTACTCAATTCGGACGTCTTTGAATATGGCATTTTACACCGGCAGCATATATTTTTTATATATGATTGTTAAATATATACATAGTAATAAGGATTATAGGTATATATATCTTAGTTTATTAACTCCTTTGTTTCACATTGGGCTAGCTCCATTGCTATCAGCAAGTCTTATGGTAATACTATTTCAGCATAGAACAAATATATATATAGTAGCATTTGTTTTTAGTTTATTTGTTTCTCAAAGTAGTATTATAAATTACGCAGGAACTATTGTGAGGCAGCAAGATAATGCTTTAATTGAGAATAGATATAAAATTTATGTTACCGAAGCCGGTCAAGAGCATTTAAATAGAAGGTATGAGGATGCTGAAATGCGCTCTAATTATAAATTAAGATTATTGAATGAGAGCCGAAGTTTATTGAATTATGTATTTCTTCCAATTGGAATTATTTTAGTTTGGCTAAAGAGGAAAACCTTCTTTCAAGATAAAGTAGCATTGTATCTTTTTAATTCTGTTATTGCAACCTGGTCAGTTACTAACATTATGATGAATATCTCTCAAGGTGAACGTTTTTTTCAGATCCATACATTCTTAATCTTTGGCATGTTGGTATACTTATTCCAAAAATTTAAATTGAAACGTTTTTTTTTATTCTATTTAGGTGTGCTAACAATAGTTGCACTTGCATACGGTTTTGGTGCTCTTGTAGCCTCTAATAAATTTATTAATTTTAATTTCTTAATATCAAATGTTGTGTTAGAAACTTTTGAATTAATAAAGTAAAGAACAACCGATGTTATTTTTTCATATTCTTAGGTACACCTTATCCAATCTTCCAGGCTGGCGCACCAATCGGAAAATAATTGTTTTCGAATCCGATGACTGGGGTAGTATCCGTATGTCATCAAAGGAAGCTTTTAAGAAATTGATCGATTCAGGAATTCCTATTCAAAACAATCCGTATTGTAAATACGATGCACTGGAGAGCAATGCTGATCTTGAAAACCTATTTGAAGTTCTTTCACAATTTAAAGACTTCAAAGGCAATCATCCTGTTTTTACCGGTGTGAATGTAGTTGCTAATCCTGACTTTGATAAAATTAAAGCATCAGATTTTCAAGAATACTTTTATGAACCGTTTACTGAAGCCTTAAAAAAGTATCCTGTTCATGACAGGGTTTACCAGCTTTGGAAGGAGGGTATCGAAAAACGTCTTTTGGTTCCACAGTTTCATGGTAGAGAACATCTGAATGTACAAAGATGGATGCGTGATCTGAGGTCAGGGAATGCTCATACGCGACTTGCGTTTGAGTTGGGATTATGGGGTATTTATTCATCATTGATACAATCAGATTATCAGGCAGCCTTTGATCTTGAATTTGCTTCGGACCTTAAATATCAGCATGCAGTAATATCTGAAGGTATTGACCTGTTCAGAGAACTTTATGGCTATCAGCCGAGGTTCTTTGTGCCTACCAACGGACCTTTTAATCTGACATTGGAAGCTACCTTGAAAAGTAATGGAATCAAATATATTATGCTGGATAAGCTTCAGAAAGAGCCGTTGGGGGAAGGGAAATACAAAGCGCACCTCAGGTTTCTTGGGAAGAGAAACAAGCATGGGCAAATCTATTTATCAAGGAATGGCGGATTTGAACCTGCGCAGTTTCCTGAACAGGACAATGTAAATGCTTGTCTTAAAGGTATTGATATGGCATTCAGGCTTCACAAGCCCGCTACCATAAGCACACATCGGGTAAATTATATTGGCTGGTTGCATCCCGAAAACAGGGAAGAGACATTGCGGCAATTGAAGATGCTTCTGCGCGAAATAATTAAACGTTGGCCGGAAGTGGAATTTATGACTTCAGATGAGTTGGGGGATCTTATTATATCCGGGCAGAAGTGAATAGCCTCAGGTCGCTCATAGCGCCATATTATCGTAACCTGCGAGGCTGGCGTACGAAACGAAAAATTGTTGTTTTTGAATCTGACGATTGGGGAAGCATCAACATGCCTGATCCGGGAGTATACAATGATTTTTTAAAAGCTGGTTATCCTGTGGATCAGAATAAGTACGAAAAATACGACACACTGGAAAGTAACAATGACCTGGAGTTGCTTTTCGGGTTGTTGTCAGGGTTCAGTGACAGAAATGGCAATCATCCCATAATTACAGCGAATTGTCTTGTGGCAAATCCTGACTTTGAGGCTATCAGGAAGAATAATTTCCAGGAGTATTCGTATGAATTGGTAACAGAAACTTTTAAAAAGTATCCCGGGAAAGAAAATGGTTTTCAGCTTTGGAAACAAGGACTTTCTGCAAAGGTTTTTAAAATGCAGTTTCATGGTCGTGAGCACCTGAATATAAAGCTATTTATGGATGCCCTGCAAAGAGGTGACCGGGATGCCCATTTCAGCTTTGAACGCGGGAAACCAGGTTGTGTCAGTCGTGATGGTCAATACGTTAGGAATATTTATGTTGAAGCTACCAGATTCAGGACTGAAAAAGAAAAACATGATGTAGCTGCAATACTGGATGACGGACTCGGAATTTTCCGGATCCTGATGGGATATGCTTCAGAATCAATTATCCCGACTAATTATTTATGGAGTCCGGATTTTGATGAAATTACATACAATCATGGGGTAAAGTATAACCAGGGATACAGAATTATTGCGGAGCCCGGTATTAACGGGAGTTCCCGAATTATTCATACTCATTACCTTGGTAAAAAAAACAGGTACGGACAACTATATCTGATCCGGAATGCAAGTTTTGAACCTGCGTTTAGTGAAAGTGCTGTCGTGGAAAATTGTTTATATGAAATTGCAGCAGCATTCCGGCTTATGAAGCCTGCGGTGATTTCGACACACAGGATAAATTTTGCCGGTTCACTTTCTGAATTAAACCGGGATTCAACTTTATTTCAGCTTAATAAACTCCTCAGCGCTATAATTAAAAGATGGCCCGAAACAGAATTTACTTCATCTGATCAATTGGGTAATATCATTGATGATGATCTTGAGAGAAACTAGATCTATGCTATGGACAATAGACTTTTGAATTTTTGGATAATATGGGGATGTATAAGCAGATTTTACTAAATAGAGAATTGTCAATAAAAGAGCAGCTTAAGAGTTTTGTGGCCTATTTCAGGATTAGGCGGGGGGCAAGAATAGCCTAGAAAAATATGTTCAGGCAGTTTTATGCTTCAGCTCCGGAGAACTTTAATCCGGCAACAAAAAATGAAGAAAATGCTCATATCAAATACTGGCAATACTTTTCAAAACGGGTCAACCTTAAGACTTACTGGGTTTGTAAGAATTTATGTGGAGTGGGCAATCCAAAGTATATTCCTGAGGAGATCTATGTTGCAGACATAGAAGCAACCTTAAATCATGACAAAACCGCTGAGTACATTGGAAACAAGAGTTTCTACAACCATTGGTTTGAAAAAGGAATCTTTCCGACGGATTATTTTCATAATATTGATGGGGAGTTTTTAAATGCTGATCTGGAGAGAATCTCACAACGTGATCTGGATGAATTGATTAAAGAATTATCTTTTCCGATTATTATTAACCCCAATAGGGATACATACGGCGGTAAGAATGTTATGATGATTGAAAATCCTGAAACACTCATCTTAGCAATGAGCAAACTGGAAAGAATCTATGTTGTACAGGAAAAAATCCGGCAGCATGAATTCTTTCAGAAATACAATCCTGCAGGTTTAAATACCATTCGCGTTTTTCTTTACCGTTCAGTCACAAATAATGACATTCATATAATCGGAACCTGCATGCGTATGGGGGTGGGCGGCGGGCTTGACAATCTTTCGTCAGGTGGTATTCTGACATTTATTCATCCGAATGGGAGAATGAATGGATTTGCCGTGAATAAGTTCGGGGTTAAGTATTCCAAACATCCGGATACGGGCCTGGAATTTACGGAAACTATTCCCGAAATAGAAGGATTGTTCCGGACCTAAAAAATAGTTGCAAGCCGTATTTTGTATGCAAGGGTACTTGGTCTGGATGCCAGTTATGATATGTCAGGTAACTGGCGTATGGTGGAGGAGAATGTTATAGGTCAGCATACCATTAAATTTATTCAAAATGCGGGCTACCCATTTTTTGGAGAGTTTACCGATGAGGTTGTTGCGTATTGTAAAACCAACCATTGGGCATTAAGAAATAATTAACATTCAAACTATGTTAAAGAAGCTAATCCATGAACTGCAAAAACCACATATTTTACTTTTAAAGATTTTTGTAAAGTGTCCTTTTCTTATTTCCGACAGACTCTTTTTGAAGTATAAATTCCGGATTTTAATGCATAAGGCACTGGATTTAAAAAGCCCGAAAACTTACAATGAAAAACTTCAATGGCTGAAACTTTATGACCGGAAACCTGAGTATTCGCGCATGGTGGATAAAGCAGAGGCAAAAAAGTTTGTAGCAAATATAATAGGGGAGCAATACTTAATCCCAACATTAGGGATCTGGGAAAAATTTGATGATATTAACTTTAATTTATTGCCAAACCAATTTGTATTAAAAACAACACATGGCTGCGGTGGTGTAATTATTTGTAAAGACAAATCAAAACTCGACATGATCGCTGCCAGAAAGGAAATCAACTTTAGTTTTAAGCATAATTATTTCGCCTATGGTCGGGAATGGCCTTATAAAAGTGTAAAACCACGCATTATCGTGGAAAAATTTATGGTGGATGAAAGTGGGGTTGAGCTTAAAGATTATAAATTCTTTTGCTTTGATGGTGAACCAAAAGCATTGTTTATAGCTACAGACAGACCACATGATACAAGGTTCGATTTTTTTGACATTGAATTCAATCATTTACCGTTCACAAATGGTCATGAGAATGCAAGCAAAGTAATCAATAAGCCTGAGAACTTTCAATTGATGATTGAGATTGCGAGAGAGCTATCGAAGGGCATTCCACATGTCAGAGTTGATTTATATAATATTAACGGCAGGATATATTTTGGTGAATTGACTTTTTATCATTGGGGAGGAATGGTACCTTTTGTGCCTGAAGAATGGGATTACATTTTTGGCACTTGGTTAAATCTGCCAATTGATCTCAATAATAGAATGATGGTCAACTAATCTCTTGTGATGAATTATAAATGATTTATTTCTGCCTTCTCCAATATAATGCTTGAAAAAAATATGCTTGGGTGCAAAAATTTTGTGCAAATTCTTTCTAATACTAGGCTGCACAAAGGTTCTCATTAAGAATTTCTTCTGATGATTGGTTCAAAGTGCATGATAAGAAACTGCTAAAATGCCGGGACCTTCAACTTAACTGGCGTGAAGGTAAGTTTAATCTTTATGGTTGGATGGTGGATTTGGTTAGATCTATAACATGAGATTTAACTAAAATTCTTTTATGGAAGCTAAAAAATTATGCCTGGTTATTCCTTCATTAAATGCCGGTGGCATGGAACGGGTAATGAGTGAGTTGGCAATTTACTTTTCCGGGTTAAGTTATCTTGATGTTCATTTGATAATTCTGGGAAAAGGTAAAAGATTTTATGATATCCCACCAGCAGTTACGGTTCATGAACCTGATTTTTATTTTAATAATAAATACAGATTCTATCACACTTTAAAGATGTTATGGTTTCTGAGAAAAAGTATTAAATATATAAAGCCTCATTCAATCCTGAGTTTTGGAGAAATGTACAATTCATTTGCACTGTTAGGCTCCCTTTTTCTGAATAGCAATGTTTATGTTTCTGACAGAAGCAAACCTGACAAACGATGGGGAAAAATGCACGAAATATTGCGAAAGTTTCTCTATAAACGTGCAAAGGGCATTGTTGCTCAAACAAACTATTCCAGACAATTTCTTGCGAATGAAACTAAACACCGGAATATCAGTGTTATTCCTAATCCAGTTCGGCAATTTAACAGAGCTCCAAAAGAGAAAAAAAATATTATTCTCAATGTTGGAAGGTTGATTAAAACTAAGAAAATTGATGTCTTAATTGATCTGTTTTCAAAAACTGCTTACAATGACTGGGAGCTATGGATTGTGGGCGACGGGCCTGAAAAGAACTATCTTGAACATATCGTAATAAATAAAGAATTGAGTAAACAAGTGAAGTTTTGGGGAAATCAAAAAGATATTCAGTGGTATTATTCGCAGGCTGATATTTTTGCTTTTACATCCGTTTCCGAAGGTTTTCCAAATGCACTTCTAGAGGCATTGTCAGCCGGTCTTGCCTGTATTTCTTTCGATTGTATTGCCGGTCCTGCCGATCTGATACAGAATGGTGAAAATGGGATACTAGTGAAGGAAATGGATGAAAAAAGCTACCTCGAGAATTTGACTGCACTAATGAGAGATGTCGAATTATGTCAAAAATTGGGTGCACAAGCGATTGAAAGCGTTTCAAAATATGAGTTCAGTAAAATCGGTGAATCGTATCTCAAATTTTTTCAAATCATATGAAACGGTTAATTAACAGGGTATTTTTTCACTCCATGAGAATCGCTATCGGATTTATTACCTACTTCGATCGTAGGATATACATGCGGTACTATAACAAATTGTTAAGAGCTGAAGGTCTTAAAATGAACGGAGTGCCAAGGTTTATTGCTAAAAGCGTGAAATTTGATGATTTTGATCTGGTTACGCTGGGCGACAGAGTGGTGATTTCTTCAAATGTCATTTTTCTGACTCACGATTATAGCTTCACTACCGGATTGATAGCAATTGATGAAAAGCCGAAAACGGATATTGGCATTTTGGGTCCGATAAAAGTCGGAAATAACGTTTTTATCGGGATGAATTCAATATTATTGCCCGGAACCAGTATTGGTGATAATGTTATAATCGGAGCAGGAAGTGTAGTCAGAGGTAAACTGCCTGATAACGTTGTTGCAAGCGGCAATCCGGCAACAGTTGTTACAGATATTCAATCTCATACTGCTAAACTGAAACTGAAGGACTATACAAAAGTTATTGATCCAAAATGAATTCATCTTTTAATCTATATACGGTTTGGCCCATGTTGTATTAATTTCAGTTAATTGAAGGTTACTAATTGTTGTATATTCGTCTTTTACTTTCAGTTTTTATGATATATAATTTCTTGTTGCTGATTGTATAGCAATCATTGAGTTCTTAAAAATAATTTTTGTGGAATTGTTATCTCAACCGTTAATTAGTATTGTAATTCCAGTTTTCAATAAGGAACAATACTTGGAGAAATGTCTGGGGAGTATTGTTCAGATTTCAAATCAATATGAAGTTGAGATTTTACTTATTAATGATGGTAGTAAAGATAACAGTGGTGCAATTTGTGATTTGTATCAAAGGAAGGACAAGCGGTTTAAAGTTATTCATCAGTCAAATACCGGCGTATCAGCAGCCCGAAATAAAGGATTAGATTTGGCAACAGGCAAATGGATATATTTTGCAGATGCGGATGACTGGATTGATAGTGATGCTTTCGATGGTATTGTTTCAGTAATCCACTCGTATTCCGATGTGGATTTTATCCGCACTTATTGCCGTGAGATAAATGAGGATATGGTTTTGAACCCTGATTTGCCTGCCGAAATTAAGGTTTATTCAAGGGATGAGTTTCTTATGACAGATTTTGTGGCAGGCTACATTCATTCAATGTTTGTTCGTAGAACGGTGATTGAAAAGAATAATCTCAGGTTGTCTCCCGTCCTTGATTTTATGGAGGATGCAGAGTTTATCTTTCGTTGCGTTATGAATTCTGCCAAAATACTGATTTATAATAAGGTGTTTTATAATTATTTAACCAATGATACCTCCAGTTCGGTAAATCTTAATCTCAAAAAAGTTACAGACCACCTCACTACAGCATCTTTGATGAGAAAATACTCGTTCTCTCATAAAAATCAGGCTGTAGCAAATCATGTTAAGCGTCAGCTGAACCATCAGCTTTACTTATACTTTGCTGAAATCAGGCTTGTCAGAGATAAGTCGGACATCAGGGCAGGGAAAATACGTGCAGATCTTTTATTGTTTATGCGCGATGCCAATCTGAAATTGAAAGAGCTGTCGGGATTAAATTTGATATTATTTTTTATAGGGCTGATTCATATCAGATTGATTTTTACAATTCATAGAATCAGAGCTATGCTCAATTCTTAATTTGCTTTTGGCGATTTCCCATATGATAACAAAAGTCAGACAAGCCATCACCCGAAACCTTCTTAATATTCCGGGTTGGAGGACCAGACGTAAAATTGTAGTATTTGAGTCTGACGATTGGGGCAGTATTCGCATGGCTTCGCCGGAGGCTTATCAGCATTTTCTGAATCTGGGCTATCCGGTTGATCAATGTCCTTATAACCGCTACGACATGTTGGAATCGAACCGCGATTTGGAAGCCTTGTATGAAGTACTTGACTCTGTCAGGGATATTAATAGAAGACCCGCTATTTTGACTGCCAATAGCCTTGTTGCGAATCCTGATTTTGATAAAATTGAAGCTGATAATTTCACCAATTATCACTATGAAATATTGACTGACACCCTTAAAAGGTATCCTGATCATGACCGGGTTTTTGATTTGTATCATCAGGGTATTGAAAGCAAACTGATCAAACCACAGTTCCATGGTCGTGAGCATTTGAATATTGGGCGCTGGATGAAGGCCCTGCAGGATAACGATCAGTTTGCCAAAGAGGCTTTCAGGTTCAACATGTTCAGTGTACACCCTGATAAAATAAATGACAATGGACTTGAGTATATGGAAGCATTGGATTATGATGATGAAGCCCAGTTAAAATCCTTCAATCATATACTTGTTGATGGGGCCGGTATTTTTAAGCAGTTGTGGGGTTATACTTCGACTACATTCATTGCTTCCTGTTATATCTGGCCGGAAGAGGTGGAGCCAATGCTGAGTCAAACAGGCGTAAAGTATTTGCAGGGGACTGTTGTACAAGCCGTTCCAAGGCCTGACAAGCGGTTTGAATATACTCATAAGTACCACTTCCTGGGGCAGCGAAACAAGTTTGGTCAAAGGTATCTGGTCCGGAATGCATTTTTTGAGCCAAGTCATACGCCGTATATTGATAATGTCGGAGAGTGCCTTAAAAGGATTTCTATTGCTTTTAAATGGAATAAACCGGCCATTATCAGTACACATCGTTTGAATTTTATGGGTTCGCTCGATCCTGCAAACAGATCCAGGGGGTTAAAAACTCTGGCTGAGTTGTTGAAAAGAATTGTGGCGCAGTGGCCGGATGTGGAATTTTTATCGTCTGATGAATTGGGCGATATTATGAATGGAAATGAATCAAGATAAATGGTTCCTCAAAAACTAAGGATTTTGTTCATTATTCCTTCGCTCGAAGAAGGCGGGGCAGAGCGGGTATTGGTAAATCTTCTAAAGAAATTTGATTTTGATCGACATGAAGTAGATTTGTGTGTTGTAGAGAAAAGGGGGATTTATTTCGGAGAAATTCCGGCACAGGTAAAAGTCATCACATTATTCAGCAATGAACTTACATGCAAAGTTTTCAATGGATTGCATGTGCGGTACAATTTTAATTTTACTTACCGTTGGCTTGCAAATTGGAAAATCAGCGGTCATTATGATATAGGCATCTCATTCCTCGACAGCGGTTTTACTGATATTCTTTTCTTTTTAAAGTCTAAAATTTCGCGTAAGATCAGTTGGGTGCACTCGAGTTACCAAACCTACCGGAATTTTGAAAAGTTTTATACAGGTGCGTATAAAAAAAGAGTAATAAAACATCGCTACAGCAAATTAGATACCATCGTATTCGTTTCGAACGATTCGAAAATGGAGTTTGAAGGTATTTTTGGTCATTTTCCTTCGATGAAAGTGATTTATAATATGATTGATGCTTCTGGAGTTAGAGATAAGGCGGAAGCCCCCGTCTCAGAGCCTTTTGATTCTAATGTTACTAATATCATTGCCCTTGGCGTCTTACTTCCTGTGAAGGGATACGACAAACTGATCAGGGCTGCGCGATTGCTTAAAGACGATGGAATCAGATTCAGAATCAGAATCCTTGGGAACGGTGATCTGGAAAATGAGCTCAGGACCATGGTTAAAGATCTGGACCTGGAAAATGAAGTCATATTATCAGGATTCATTAGCAATCCATTCCCATACCTAAAGCTATCTGATATATTCGTTATGACATCGGTTTCAGAAGGTTTACCTACAGCCTTATGCGAAGCCATGATCCTTGGCTTGCCGGCTGTTGTTACCGATTGCAGCGGATGCCGGGAATTGGTGGGAAGCGGACAATATGGAATGATGGTTAAGCAATCTGCAGTAAGCATTTATAATGGATTAAAGGAAATGATTGCCATGCCTGAAAAGCAGGCGTATTTCCGAAAGAAATCACTGGAAAGAGCCGCCATATTTAGCGATGATTTAATTCTGGGCCAGATATATGACTTGCTCGAATTTAAACCATACTCATAATGAAACTGCTACAGGTAAGTTCCACACTTAATACCTCAGCCATTGGCCGGATAGCCGAAGAAATTGGTCAAATGGCCATGAAAAGAGGTCATGAGAGTTATGTAGCATACAGTGATATTGGTGCGGGGGGGAGCAAATCGAAAATTCTCAAGGTGGGTAATAAGTTGGATTTTTATACCCACGCATTCAAAACAAGGGTGTTTGACCTGCACGGATATGGATCGAAGTCATTTACGAAAAAACTCATCAGGGAGATTGAAAGGATTAACCCCGATGTGATAGGCATCCACAATGTTCATGGTTACTACCTGAACATGCAAATATTATTCGATTATCTGAAAGCAGCAAATAAGCCTGTTGTTTATACCTTGCACGATTGCTGGTCGTTTACTGGTCATTGCAGTTATTTTGATTTCGTTGATTGCGATCGCTGGAAAACCGGCTGCTTTGATTGTCCCAGCAAAAAAGCTTATCCCGCTAGCTGGTTTATAGACCGCTCAAAGCAAAATTTTGCTGAAAAAAGGATGATTTTTAACGGAGTTGAAAATCTGACGCTTGTTACACCTTCTGACTGGCTGGCGAAGCTGGTAAAGCAGTCTTTCCTCTCCGGTTATCCTCTGCAGGTAATCAATAATGGGGTAAATACAGATGTTTTTAAGCCTGTTAATCAGCTAGGGGTGCGGGAAAAGTACGGAATCGGAAATAAAAAAATGATTCTTGGTGTTGCCTATATATGGTCGCATCGCAAAGGACTTGATGAATTTATTAAGCTAAGCAGGTTGTTAACTTCAGAATATCTTATTTTTTTAGTAGGGCTTAAGGCTGAACAGATCAGTCAATTGCCTGATAACTGCAGGGGCATTGCCCGTACTGAGAATGTTGAGGAACTTGCCGGGCTTTATTCCGCTGCCGATGTTTTTGTTAATCCAACCTGGCAGGATAATTTCCCCACAACCAATCTCGAGGCGCTTGCCTGTGGCACTCCAGTGATAACATACAATACAGGTGGAAGTCCCGAAGCCATTGATCAGGATACCGGTCTGGTCGTAGATAAAGGGGATGTTGAGGGGCTGAAAAGAGCCATCGAACAAATAGTGAACAGCGACAGGGAAGATTACAGGAAGGCATGCCGGGAAAGAGCCCTTAACTTCTATAAAAAGGAAGATCGTAATGCCGATTATATTGATCTTTATGAAAAAATGCTTGCCGGGAAAACCGGCAGGAATTAAATTCCGATTGTTATTCCAAACAGATGTTCTTTAACCTCAAAAAATCCATAATCA